>ENA-UOXV01002267-UOXV01002267.1-marine-metagenome-genome-assembly--contig:-NODE-2267-length-25355-cov-9.990791_pt1 | contig 25355 bp, 19 predicted proteins | sample MGYA00238165_ERZ766961 | MGnify/ENA primary metagenome ERZ766961 (study PRJEB28924, sample SAMN03173240) | marine metagenome | biome: Marine; feature: Water; material: Subsurface seawater | place: North... | reverse complement strand
GATGGGAATCCTGAATTTGTACTAATTTTTGTCCAATTTTCTCCATTATCAATACTTTTCCAAAGATCAGAGCCATCACCACCACTACTTAAACTCGAAGGTGTTCTTTGAACTCTCCAAGTTGAGGCATAAAGGACCCTTGAATTATTTGGGTCTAACACAATTTCAAAAGCACCTGAAAGATTATTTGCATAAAGAACTTTTTTCCAATTTTTTCCACCATCTATAGATTTATAAACACCTCTATCATCAGTAGGCTTATATAAGTTCCCCATTACAGCAGCATAAACTATATTATTGTTTGATGGGTCTATAACAATCCTTGGAATATGTCTAGAGTTTGGTAAACCTGAAAAAGACCAAGTTTTACCAGCATCGACACTTTTAAATACTCCATAACCTGAGGATACATTTCCTCTAATAGTAACTTCTCCTCCTCCAACATATATTACATTTGGATCATCTTTAGCTATGGCAATAGCACCAATACTTCCCCCAAAGAATCCATCAGAAATATTTTCATATGTTTCACCTCCATTTTCAGTCTTCCATATTCCACCCCCTGTTGCTCCAAAGTAAAACAGATTAGGATTACCAGGTACACCAACAACTGCAGCAGACCTTCCTCCTCTAAATGGCCCTATCTCTCTATATTCAACAGATTCATGAAGAACCTTATTGAATGTGGTGGAATTTTTTTTTGATTTTTTTTGCGAATGTAGACTTGTATTACTCATTAAAATTGCAAGCCCAATAATTGTAAAAAGATTAAATGTATTTTTTATCTTCATAATTGATATATTTATAAAACCAAATTAAAATAAAATATTTGAATATCACATATAGATAATACAATTTAGACTTAAATTACCCTAATGGACACCTACGCCAATATATTATTAATTACTATTCCTATTTTTCTTGTCTTGATTATTATTGAAATATCATATGGGGTATGGAAAAATGACTTAAAGCATTCTTACATGGATACCATTTCTAGCTTGAGCTCTGGGTTTACTAATTTAATGGTTGATATTTTGGGATTAGGAATAATTATTTTGTCCTATCCATTTTTTTATGAAAGATTGAAAGTAATAGAGTTAGAGGAAAGTGTACTGCTATATTTTATTGCATTTGTTTGTGTAGATTTTGCAAGTTACTGTCATCACAGGCTAAAACATTCAATTAATATTTTTTGGAATATGCATGTAATTCATCACAGTAGTGAAGAGTTTAATCTTGCATGTGCACTCAGACAGAGCATAACTAATAATCTTGGTATTGGAATTTTATTTTTAATTCCTGCAGCATTATTAGGTGTTCCTCATCAAATGATAATTATTTTAGGTCCTTTACATCTTTTTGGACAATTCTGGTATCATACTAGGCATATTGGAAAGTTAGGATGGCTTGAATATATATTAGTTACTCCTTCACAACATAGAGTTCACCATGCAATCAATAAAGAATATATAGATAAAAATTTAGCTGCTATTTTCTGTGTTTGGGATAGAGCTTTTGGAACATTTCAAGAAGAGTTGGATAATGTGCCCTGTGTTTATGGGACACTTAAACCTGTTCAGACTTGGAACCCTCTGTTAATTAATTTTCAGCATTTAAGTTATTTGATTGAAGATGCTTGGCATACTAAAAATATTGGTGATAAATTTAAAATATGGTTTATGCCAACAGGATGGAGACCGAAAGATATTATAGATAAGATTCCAAGAAATATAGTTGAAAATGTCTATGCCCAAGAAAAATATAAACCTAAGTATAACCTCTTGCACAAGGTTTTCGTCTCCTTTCATTTCCTTATACTAAATATTGTTCTTTATATTTTTTTAAATTCATTTGGCGATTTAACATTAGCTGATAAAATGGCTTATTTAATATTAATTTTTTCAACAATTTTTAGCTTTTCTTCAATTATGGATGGCTTTAAATGGTCAGTTTTATTTGAGTTCATTAGAATTAGCATTGGAATACTAATTATAATTTTTCAAGGAGAATTACAATTAACCTATAACCAACCAATTTTAATATTCCTTTTTAGTTATCTTGTAATCTCTATTCTGTTAAATTTTTTAGTGCTTAGATCAGTTCCAGCACGTATTTTACAAGAAATTCGATAAATATTTTTTTAGAAAAAAAATTAAATTAAATTTGCAGTTAATTGGCCTATGGTGTAACTGGCAACACGTCTGTTTTTGGTACAGAAGAGTCTAGGTTCGAAACCTAGTAGGCCAACAATTTTATTATATCAATTATTTATAATAAATTTGCCGAGCATTTTGATACATCAGAGGCGACGTTTTGTCCCTCTTTTTTTTTTAAATAAAGTTAAGTAAATGGAAAACATATCACTATTAGACTCTTTTTCTGAATTCAAAGATGAAAAGACAATTGACAGAGTAACCTTAATGGTTATACTTGAAGAAGTATTTAGAAACACTCTTGAAAGAAAATTTGGTTCGGATGAAAATTTCGATATTATTATTAACCCTGATAAAGGAGATCTTGAAATATGGAGAAACAGAATAGTTGTCAAGGATGGCGAGGTTGAAGATCCTAATGCAGAGATTGAATTTAAAGAAGCAGTTAAAATTGATCCTGACTTTGAAGTAGGAGAAGAAGTATCGGAGGAGTTTAAGTTAGTTGACTTAGGTAGAAGATCTATTCAATCACTTAGGCAAAATCTTGTTGCTAAGGTCTTTGAACATGATAGCAATAATATATTTAATCAGTTTAAAGACAGAGTAGGACAGATATTCACCGCTGAGGTACATCATGTCAGAGCTAGAGAGGTAATTCTTCTAGATGATGATGGAAATGAATTAATAATGCCTAAAGACAAACAAATACCCAAAGATTTCTTTAGAAAAGGTGACAATGTAAGGGGAGTGATTGAGATGGTAGAACTAAAAGGAACAAAACCAAGAATTATTTTTTCAAGAACTTCACCTTTGTTCTTAGAAAAATTATTTGAACAAGAGATTCCAGAAGTTTTTGATGGTTTAATTAGTATTAAGAAAGCTGTAAGAATACCAGGTGAAAAAGCAAAAGTTGCTGTTGATTCTTATGATGATAGGATTGATCCTGTTGGAGCATGTGTTGGAATGAAGGGTTCAAGAATTCATGGAATAGTAAGAGAGTTAGGTAATGAAAATATTGATGTTATAAATTATACTAATAATATTCAATTATTTATTACTAGGGCTCTTAGTCCTGCAAAAGTAAATTCTCTTAAAATTGATGAGGAGAAAAAAACTGTTCAGGTTTATCTTCATCCTGACGAAGTCTCAAGAGCAATAGGTAAAGGAGGGCATAATATAAGATTAGCAGGAAGGTTGACAGGATATGAGATAGATGTTTACAGGGAAGGAGCAGAAGAAGATGTTGAGCTTTCTGAATTTAAGGATGAAATTGATGCATGGGTTATTGAAGAATTTAGAAAAGTTGGATTAGACACAGCAAAGAGTGTTTTAGAGTTAAGTGCAGAGGATTTAATTAAAAGAACTGATCTTGAAGAAGAGACAGTATCTAGTGTCTTAAAAGTTTTAAAGGAAGAATTCGAAGACTAAAAAATATATATGCCATCACCAATAAGGTTAAACAAAGTTCTTAAAGAATTAAATATATCTCTAGATAGAGCTATTGAATTTCTTAGTTCAAAAAATATTGAAATAGAGCCAAGGCCAACCTCTAAGATTGATCAAGTTACTTACGATCTTATGCTAGATGAATTTCAAACAGATAAATCTGACAAGGATAAGCTTGAGGAAATTAATGTTAAAAAGAGAAAAGAGATAGAAGATAAGTTAGCAGCAGAATTAAGGCAGGAAGAATTAAAATCTGAAAAAGCTGCTGAAAAAGCTGCCGAAAAAGCTGCCGAAAAAGCTATTGAAAAAGATCTTAAACCAATTGAAAAAAAGGAGACACCTAATAAAGAGGCATCTGATTCTATTCCAAAAACTAAGGAATCTTCTACTGATGTTAAAGTAAATCCTGAAGATCCATCTAAAATTCAAACAAATTTCCGAAAGCTATCGGGCTTAAAGAAAACTGGAGAGGTAATTGATTTAGATTCAATTAAAAAGAAAGAAGATAAGGTAAAAGATAAAGTAGAGGAGTCTAAAAAGAAAAGAAGAAAAAGAATAAGTAAAGATGTCTCTAAGCCAAAAGATTTAGCTAATAGGTTCAATAAAAATACCAAACAGCCCACTACTGCTTCTCAAAAAGTAGAGCCTACGGCGGACGAAATAAAAAAACAAATTAGGGAAACTCTTGAAAAACTTCAAGGTAAGTCTTCCAAGTCGAAGAGTGTTAAATACAGAAAAGACAAAAGAGATCAAAGAAAAATTGAGACTGAAGAAGAAGAAGCTTTACAAGAAAAGGAAAGTAAAACAATTAAGATTACTGAGTTCATAACTGTTGGAGAAATTGCAACGCTTATGGATATAAGCTCTAATGATATTATATCTACATGCATGACTCTTGGTATAATGGTTACAATGAACCAAAGATTAGATTCAGAAACCCTTACTGTTGTTGCTGATGAATTTGGATACGAGCTAGATTTTATTAAAACTGATATTGAAGAAGAACAAGAAGAAGAACAAGAAGAAGAGGACCCTAAAAATCTTGAGGAAAGACCTCCAATAGTAACTGTAATGGGGCATGTTGATCATGGTAAAACATCTCTTCTTGATTTTATAAGGAGTTCATCTGTAACAGATGGAGAGTCTGGTGGAATTACACAACACATAGGCGCTTATTCTGTTTTAGTTAATAAGTCTAAAAAAATTACATTTTTAGATACACCTGGTCATGAAGCTTTCACTGCAATGAGAGCTAGAGGTGCTCAAATCACAGATATAGTAATAATTGTAATTGCTGCTGATGATAATATAATGCCTCAAACAAAAGAAGCAATAAGTCATGCTCAAGCAGGAGGTGTGCCCATAATTTTTGCAATAAATAAAATTGACAAAGAAGGTGCTAACCCTGATAAAGTTAAAGAATCTCTTGCATCAATGAACCTAGTAGTAGAAGATTGGGGTGGTAAGATTCAATCTCAAGATATTTCTGCATTAAAAGGACAAGGTGTTGATTCTCTTCTTGAAAAAGTTTTACTTGAGGCAGAGATAATGGATTTAAAAGCTAACCCTAACAAGAACTCTTCAGGATCAGTTGTAGAAGCATACTTAGATAAAGGTAGGGGCTATGTTTCAACTATACTTGTTCAAAATGGAACTTTAAAATTAGGTGATTATCTTTTGGCTGGAAAAACTAGTGGAAAGGTTAAAGCTATGTTTGATGAAGCAGGAAAGCCAGTTAAGCTTGCACCTCCATCAACTCCTGTATCTGTTCTAGGATTGGATGGCGCTCCTCAAGCAGGAGATCCTTTCAAAGTCCTTGAAGATGAAAAAGAAGCTAAAATGATCGCTTCTAAAAGGACACAATTAGGAAGAGAGCAGAATGTTAGAACACAGAAACAATTAACTCTTGATGAAATTGGAAGGAGAATTGCGATTGGAGACTTTAAGGAACTTAATGTAATTATTAAAGGTGATGTAGACGGATCAGTAGAGGCTCTGACAGATTCTTTTGAAAATTTATCAACTGAAGAAATTCAGGTAAATATTATATTTAAAGCTGTAGGGGCAATAACAGAGTCAGATGTTTTATTAGCTTCAGCCTCTGATGCAATTATTATAGGTTTTAATGTTAAGCCAACTGTTAGTGCTAGAAAGTTATCTGAGAAAGAGCAAGTAGACATAAGATTTTATTCAATCATTTATGATGCAATTAATGACTTGAAGGATGCTATGGAGGGGATGCTTTCGATTAAGTTTGAGGAGGAGAATACAGGAGATGCAGAAGTTAGAGAGACTTTTAAAATCTCCAGAATGGGTACTATAGCAGGTTGTATGGTAACTTCAGGAAAAATATTTAGAAACTCGAAAGTTAGAGTATTAAGAGCTGAAGAAATACTTTTTGATGGTAAGCTACTTTCTCTTAAAAGATTTAAAGATGATGTTAAAGAGGTAGCTAAAGGCTATGATTGTGGTATTCAGATTAATGAATTTAATGACCTTCAGGAGGGTGATATTATTCAGTGCTACCAGGAAGTTGAAGTAAAGAGAAAGCTATAATTCAGAAAGTTTTATAATAAAAGATCCAGGGTATATTCTTCTAATACCTTCTAATTTTTGAGAGGCAGTATCAATATTTTTATACTTTCCAATCCTTACTTTATAATTTGGTGTTTCAAAAATTAAATCTGTTTTGATTTCCTTAAAATTTTCCTTAAAATCATTTAAAATTGAATCTGCTACATCTAGACTTCCAAAATATATTTGAATTGTATAATAAGTTGATTCAAATATTCTCTTACTGTAGTCTTTTTTAATTTGAAAAAGATTTTTTGTTAATGTATCATTATATATCACATTTTGATCTTGAGCATTCAAAGAAGAATTACACAAAATAATTAGAGATAATAATGTAAAAAATTTATTTAATGACATAATATATTGCATCAAATTTACTAAAATGATATAACTTGTTATTTAGAATCATTATAAATTAAATATTTGTTTAATCTAGAGTTTTAAAAATGGCGTTTATGACTTAAATTTGTGCTGTTTAAAAAGTGTTTTAATCCGCTTTGATCTAATGAATAAAAACTTTATCGTCCCCAACTAATGTTACTGTTAAAAAGAATACTTTTAGTAACGCTGCTTTTACCTTCTATAAGCATTTCACAAGAAGCGGATATTCAAGCTGGAAAAAACTTATTCAATGCTAATTGTGCTGCATGTCATAAACTTAATAAAAAGGCTGTTGGCCCTGCGCTTAATGGTGTAACGGAGAAATATGATAAAGACTGGTTGTACAGTTGGATAAGAAAAGGATCACAAATGATTAAGGAGGGTGACCCTCAGGCTGTTGCAATTTGGGAAGAATATAATCGTGCAGTGATGACCAATTATCCTCAGTTCAATGATGAACAGATTGATAATATTTTAGCATATACAAATTTTACTCCTCCTCCTCCTACTAATGTTGCATCAGTTTCTACAGAATCAGTTGCTCAAGGCTCAAATATATCAGTGAATATTATACTAGGTGTAAGTATAGTAATTTTCACAATACTTGTTGTGATGTTATTTTTGGTTCAAAGAACTCTTATCAAGATTGCAAATGCAAGCGGTGTAAAGATTGAATCAGAGAAAAAAAATATTACCCCCTTATGGCAGACAGTAATTAAAAATCAATTTTTGCTTATCATAATGGTTGTAGGTCTCTTATTGTCTAGTGCCTATTTTACTTATGGTTATCTTATGCAAATTGGAATTGATCAAGGTTATGCACCTATTCAACCAATTCACTATTCACATAAAATTCATGCAGGAGCTAATCAAATAGAATGTAAATATTGTCATTCTTCTGCAAGAGTATCTAAACATTCAGGTATTCCAGCACTAAATGTTTGTATGAATTGTCATGAGTATATTGCTGATTACAACGGTGAGGAAGACTTAGAAAATGGATACACAAAAGATTTCTATACTAATGAGATTAAAAAACTTTATTATGCAGTTGGATGGGACGAAGAAAATCAAGTTTATACTGGAGACACTAAACCTGTAAAGTGGGTAAGAATACACAATCTCCCTGATTTTGTTTATTTCAATCATGCTCAACATGCTCAAGTTGCTAAAATTGAATGTCAAACATGTCATGGACCTGTTGAAGAAATGGAAATTATGTATCAATATTCTCCATTGACTATGGGCTGGTGCATAGATTGTCATAGAGAAAGTACTGTTGACAAAGACAATGAATATTATCAGAAGGTTCATGATCAACTTTCAAAAAAATATGGTGTTGAAAAACTAACTGTAGCTCAGCTTGGTGGAATAGAATGTGCAAAATGTCATTACTAGTTTAATATGGGAAAAAAGAATATTTATTGGAAAGGCTTTGAAGAACTTAATGAACAAAGTGAAATTGTTAAGAACCTTGAGAACAATGAATTTGTAGAGAAACTCCCAGTTGGTAAGTCAGAGGGTGAAAAAAATCATAATAGAAGAGATTTTCTAAAATATGCTGGATTTAGTACTGCTGCTGCTGCTTTAGTTGGTTGTGAAGGTCCGGTAATTAAATCAGTTCCTTATGTCGTTCAGCCAGAGCAAATAATTCCAGGTGTTGCGAATTATTATGCCACAACAATTGCTGATGGTTATGATTTCAGCAGTATAATTGTCAAAACTAAGGCGGGCCGCCCAATCTTTGTAAAAGGGAATAAAGATGCACAATCGATGAATTGTACAAATGCACGTATTAATGCATCTGTTCTTTCTTTGTATGATATCTATAGACTTCAAGGCCCTAAAGTATCTGGAAAAAATATTAGTTGGAAAGATTTTAATTTATCTGTAAAAGCAGATTTAGACCGTCTTTTGAATAAAAATAAAAAAGTAGTATTGCTTACACAGTCATTTGCTAGTCCAACTACTGAAAAGATTATAAGAGATTTTACTAAAAAATATTCTAATATTCAGCATGTAGTTTATGACTCAATATCAAATAGTGCTGCTCTAGATGCATTTCAAAATTCGTATGGGAAAAGAGCGTTAGCTGATTATGATTTTTCATTATCAAATACTATTATCTCGATTGATGCTGATTTCATGTCTGATTGGCAAGGTGGTAACTATTCTTCGGGATGGTCTAAAAATCGAGTGCCAAATAAAGAAAACGAGTATACGATGTCATATCACCTTCAGTTTGAATCAAATATGACTCTAACTGGAGCTAATGCAGACAACAGGGTTATGGCTAGACCTCATGAATTAAAACAAGCACTTCAGAGTATCTATCTTAATTTAAGAAATCAAAAATACAATGGTCCTGCATTAGGTCCATACCTAGATAGATATGTGAAACTAGCAGTAAATTCTATTAAAAAGTCTGGAAAAAAAGCTGTTGTGATTTCTGGTCTTGATGATGTTGATTCTCAAGAGATAGTATTAATGATTAATGAGCTTATAAAGAGTGATGCATTTAATATTAAGTCACCAAAATTAATTTTTCAAGGAAGTGATAAGGATATATTAAATACAATAGATGAATTAAAATCTGGAAAGATTAGTGGTTTAATCACTGCAGGAGTTAATCCTAGTTATTCACTCCCTAATGCTGATGAATTTTCAGAGCTATTAAATAAATTAGAATTCTCTTTATGTTTTAGTATGAAAGAAGATGAGACAGCTATGAATTCTAAATATATAGCTGCAACTCCTCATTATCTTGAATCTTGGGGAGATTATGAGTTTAAATCAGGGGACTATTATTTAAGTCAACCTACTATAAAACCACTTTTTGATACTAATCAATTTCAAGATATACTTTTAGTTCTCTCCGATTCTGAGAATTCTTTTTATGATGAAATTAAAAATAATTGGAGGACTAATATTTTAAAAGGTAAAACTTGGGGAAAATCTCTTCAAGATGGATATTATTATTCATATGATAATGTTTTACCAAAGAGGATAAAATCAAATTTAAATATAAATAATCTTCCTTCGTCAAATGATAGTGATTTAGATCTTGTCTTGTATACAAAAACTGGCTTAGGAGATGGTCAACAATCTTCAAACCCTTGGCTTCAAGAATTCCCTGATCCTATTACAAGAGTTACTTGGGATAATTATCTTACTGTGTCATATGAAGATGCAGAAAGATTAGGTCTTGAAAATTATAATGTATCAAATGGTGCATTAAACGGAAGCTATGTTAATTTAAGTAATGACAATTTTACAATAAAAGTTCCTGTTATCATTCAGCCTGGACAAACACCTGGTACTGTTGGACTTTCTTTAGGTTATGGAAAAACACAAGCAATGAGTGAGGAAATGAATGTTGGTGTTAACGCTTATAGATTTTATGATGATTTTAAAAGGGTTCATAAGGTTACATTGACTAAAGTTAAAGGTGACCATGAGTTTGCTTGTATTCAGCTTCATAATACAATGATGGGGAGAGATGAGATTATAAAAGAAACTTCTTATGAAGAATTCATTGAGGAAGATAAATCAGTATGGAATCCAACAGTTATGGTTTCCAAAAACCATATAGAAACTAAGGTAACATCAAAAGAAGTTGATATATGGAGAGAATTTGACAGATCTACAGGTCATCATTTTAACCTATCAATTGATCTAAATAAATGTAATGGTTGTGGAGCCTGTGTAATAGCTTGTCATGCAGAAAATAATGTTCCTGTTGTGGGTAAAGAAGAGGTAAGAAAGTCTAGGGATATGCATTGGATAAGAATTGACAGATATTACTCATCTCAAGATACTATAAGAGGAGATGTAGAGGCTAAAGATGATGCGTCTGGTTTTAGAGAGTACAGAGCAACTCAGACTAAACTTGAGAAGGCATCAGCTAATCCACAAGTTGTTTTTCAGCCAATTACATGTATGCACTGTAATCATGCTCCATGTGAAACTGTATGTCCTGTTGCGGCAACATCTCATGGAAGAGAAGGTCAAAATCAAATGGCATACAACAGATGTGTAGGAACAAGATATTGTGCTAATAACTGTCCATATAAAGTGAGAAGATTTAATTGGTTCCAATATTCAGATAATGACGAGTTTGACTATAACATGAACAATGATCTTGGTAAAATGGCTATAAACCCTGATGTTAATGTAAGATCAAGGGGTGTAATGGAGAAATGTTCTTTATGTATTCAAATGACTCAAAAAGTTAAACTTGATGCAAAAAAAGAAGGAAGAAGAGTAAGAGATGGAGAATTTAAAACTGCTTGTTCAGAATCTTGTGATGATAATGCAATCGTATTTGGTGACATCAATGATAGAGATAGTGAAATACTCAAGGTTAAAGATGGTGATAGAACATATCGAGTTCTTGAAAGTATTGGAACAAAGCCAAATGTTATTTATCAAGTTAAAATTAGAAATAGTAAAAAAATCTAGATATGTCATCACATTACGAAGCTCCTGTTAGAAAACCCCTTGTCCTTGGAGATAAATCTTATGGTGATATTTCTAACGATATAGCCAGACCTGTTGAAACTCCTCCAAATACTGATTGGTGGATAGCTTTTTCAATTGCAATGGTAGCATTTCTTTGGGGATTAGGATGTATGGCTTATACTATTGGAACAGGAATTGGAACTTGGGGTCTAAACAAGACAGTAGGTTGGGCCTGGGATATAACAAACTTTGTTTGGTGGGTTGGAATAGGTCATGCAGGAACTTTGATTTCTGCTGTACTTTTATTATTTAGGCAGAAATGGAGAATGGGAATAAATAGATCAGCTGAAGCTATGACTATATTCTCAGTTATTCAAGCAGGATTATTTCCTATAATTCACATGGGTAGGCCATGGCTTGCATATTGGTTGTTCCCTATACCTAATCAATTCGGATCATTATGGGTTAACTTTAATTCTCCTTTATTATGGGATGTCTTTGCAATATCAACATATTTGACTGTTTCTCTTGTTTTTTGGTGGACAGGATTACTTCCTGATTTTGCAATGATTAGAGATCGAGCAGTTAAACCATGGAGAAAGAATATATATAGTTTATTAAGTTTTGGTTGGTCTGGAAGAGCAAAAGATTGGCAAAGGTTTGAGGAAGTTTCTTTAGTGCTTGCAGGTTTAGCTACTCCATTAGTACTATCAGTTCATACTATTGTTTCATTTGATTTTGCTACATCAGTAATTCCAGGGTGGCATACAACTATATTTCCTCCATATTTTGTAGCAGGTGCAATATTTTCAGGATTTGCAATGGTTCAAACACTTCTTATTATAATGAGAAAGGTTTCAAGACTTGAAAGCTATATAACCATTCAACATATAGAGATGATGAATATTGTAATAATGATTACAGGGTCTATTGTAGGATGTGCATATATTACTGAGCTGTTTATTGCATGGTATTCAGGAGTTGAATATGAACAATATGCTTTCTTAAATAGGGCTACAGGACCTTATTGGTGGGCATACTTTTTAATGATGTCGTGTAATGTGGTTTCACCACAAATAATGTGGGTTAAAAAAATCAGAACTAATATAATTGTGTCTTTTGTTATTTCAATTGTTGTAAATGTGGGTATGTGGTTTGAAAGATTTGTGATAATAGTTACTTCTCTTCACAGAGATTATCTTCCTTCATCATGGACAATGTTCTCTCCAACCTTTATTGATATAGGAATATTCATTGGGACTATTGGATTCTTCTTTGTATTGTTTTTGTTATATGCAAGAAGTTTTCCGGTTGTAGCTCAAGCAGAGATAAAATCTATTTTAAAATCTTCAGGTGAAAATTATAAAAAATTAAGAGATAAATAATGAGTTTAAAAAGACTACATGTTTTGTTTGACGATGACGACATCTTATTAGATGCTGTAAAGGAAATCGTAAAGAGTAAAATATATATTCATGAAGTTTATACTCCATTTCCTGTGCATGGTTTAGATAAAGCAATGAAGCTTAAACCAACAAAGATATCTGTTGCAACGTTTATTTATGGTTGCATTGGTTTTACTGTCTCTATTTTAATGATGAATTATATAATGATTGTTGACTGGCCGCAAGACATAGGAGGAAAACCTAGTTTCTCTTATATAGAAAATATGCCGGCATTTGTTCCGATTATGTTTGAATTGACAGTTTTTTTTGCAGCTCATTTAATGGTAATTACTTTTTACTTAAGAAGTAAATTATGGCCTTTTAAAGAAGCTGAAAATCCTGATCCTTCAACTACTGATGACAAATTTTTAATAGATATGAACTCCGGGTCAAATCTATCAAAAACAAAATCTATGCTGAAAAAAATGGGTGCAATATCAATTAAAGAAGTAAAAGAATAAAGTGAGAAATAATCTATTTATAATATTATCCATTAGCTTTTTGATAGCAGCTTGTTCTGATCCATCAAAGCCTAACTTTCAATATTTTCCTGATATGTACGAATCCTTAGCTTATGAAACCTATGCAGAGTCTGATGGATTTTCAAATGGTATTGTAGCTCAAGTACCTCCAGAAGGAACTATTGCAAGAGGTTGGGATCCTTATGATTATCCAGATTCAACTGATGGATACGAGATGGCTAAGTCGGACCTACTATCCCCATTAGAAAATAATGATTCTAACTTAAGTCAGGGTAAGGAGTTGTATGAGATATATTGTTCAGTTTGTCATGGCGATAAAGGTGATGGAATGGGTATTCTAGCTCAGAGAGAAAAATTCTTAGGTATTCCGGCATATATTGACAGGGAGATTACTCCAGGAAGTATTTATCATGTTTTGATGTATGGAATAAATGCTATGGGATCTCATGCAGGTCAAGTTAATGAAGAAGAAAGATGGCAAATTGCCCAATATGTTATGAAATTAAGAGAAGAATCTAAAAAGTAATAAATGACAGATTATAAATTTTCTACACAGATTAAAAGACTTTCAATAGGTTTAATTATTATTGGTGCTATTGGAATTGCTTTTGGTTTTTATTCAGCTCCGAGTAATGTAGAAGAAGCTAAGGAAATTGTAGCTAGTATGAGTCATGGAGATGGTCACGATGGAGATAGTCACGAGGGAGATAGTCACGAGGGAGATAGTCATGAGGGGGATAGTCATGGTGAAGAGGATCATGGAGATAAGTCAGAAGTTGGTCACGAATATGATCATGATAAACACGTTTTTAATCAACTTCAAAACAAGCCTTGGGCAGCTATATATGTTCCAGCATTATTTTTTATGATGATTTCACTTGGGGTTCTTGCATTTTATGCTATTCAGAGAGCTGCACAAGCAGGGTGGTCAATTGTGTTATTCAGAATTATGGAAGGCATAACTAGTTATTTGCTGCCTGGTTGTATTTTTGTTATTATAATTCTTGTGTTTTCTGCTCTTAAATTCAATCATCTTTTTATTTGGATGGATCCAGAAGTTGTTGCACATGATGAAATTATCAGAAATAAAGTTGCATATTTAAACACTCCTTTTTTCTTTGCAAGAGCAATAGTATACATAACAGGTTGGGTTTTATATAGGAATATATCTAGAAGACTTTCTTTAGAACAAGACAATAATAACGATATAAGTATTCACAAGAAATTATTTAGATTCTCGGCAGGGTTTCTAGTGTTCTTTTTAATATCTGAATCAATGATGTCTTGGGACTGGATTATGTCGATTGATCCACATTGGTTTAGTACTTTATTTGGCTGGTACGTGTTCGCGGGAATGTTTGTCTCGGGAATAACAACCATAGCCCTCATAACCATTTATCTTAAATCTCAAAACTATTTAAGTTTTGTTAATAACAGTCATATTCATGACTTAGGAAAGTTTATGTTTGGTGTAAGTGTTTTTTGGGCATATTTATGGTTTTCTCAATTCATGCTAATCTGGTATTCTAATATTCCAGAAGAGGTAACTTATTTCATCACTAGAATTGAGGATTATAATTTCTTATTTTTTGGTATGGTAGTGTTAAATCTTATATTCCCATTAATTGTTCTTATGAATAGTGATTTTAAGAAGACTAACTTTATTGTAATTTTGACTGGAATTATAATTATTATAGGTCATTATATAGACGTTTATAATATGATCATGCCATCTGCTGTAGGGGATATGTGGTCATTTGGTCCTGGTGAAATCGGTGGATTCTTATTCTTTTTAGGAATATTTATCTATGTAGTTTTTAAAGAAATTTCTAAAGCACCAATTCTTGCAAAAGGTGACCCGTATATCGATGAAAGTAAAACATATCAATATTATAACTTAGACTAAAATGACATTATTACTAGTATTAACATCATTAATTTTAATTTCTATTGCAGTTTGGCAATTAACTAAAATTCTTGAGCTTTCTAAACCTGTAGATTTTGAAAATAGTGAAATAGCTACCGACAATGATAATGATATGCAAGGAAAGTTTATGTTTCTTTTCTTAATATTCATTTATGCATTAACTATTTTTTCTTTTTTCCAGTATGGAGATGTAATTCTTCCAGAATCTGCATCTGTTCATGGAGAAAATTATGATAGGTTGCTTTGGTTTTCATTTTCTATAATATTTGTTGTTCAGACAATTACTCAAGCATTACTTCACTACTTTGCATTTAAGTATAGAGGGAATAAAAAGCGAAAAGCTTTATTCTTTGCTGATAGTAATTTCTTAGAAGGTGTGTGGACAATCATTCCGACTATAGCTCTAGCTGGACTAATTCTCTACGGATTATTTACTTGGGTAGATATTATGACTATTGAAGAAAATGACGAAGCTTTAGTTGTTGAGCTATATGCTCAACAATTCAATTGGAAAGCCAGATATGCTGGAGAAGACGGTGTTTTAGGTGATGCAAATGTTAGATTTCTTCAGGATTTTGATGGAAAAAATTTAGTTGGAATAGATCCAACTGACAGGAATGGTGATGACGACATTGTTGTGCAAGAGTTACATCTTCCAGTTGGTCGTGAAGTTGTTTTTAGAATAAGATCTCAGGATGTCCTTCATTCTGCATTTATGCCGCACTTTAGAGCCCAAATGAACGCAGTCCCAGGAATGATTAATCAATTTGCTTTTATTCCAAACACAACTACCCAGGATATGAGACTAAGACCTGAAATTGTTAAAAAGGTTAAAAAAATAAATAAAATTAGATTTGATAAAAGTGAAGAGTTAACAGCTAATGGTGATTTTCCTCTAGATCCTTATCAATTTGATTTTTTACTTTTATGTAATAAAATTTGTGGTGCGTCACACTACAACATGCAAATGAAAATTATTGTTGATACAGAAGAAGATTTTAATAAATGGATTGATGAACAACTTACATTTAAAGAATTTGTTCAATAGATAAAGATTAGATTATGGCAAAAAAAAATAATAGAAGAGCTAAAATAGTTGGAACTGATATTGAATTAGATATTACCGAAAAAGAAGATGTTTTAATTGAATCTCATGATGAACATCACGACGAACATCATCATCATAAAGAAACTTTTATTACAAAATATATTTTCAGTATTGATCATAAAATGATCTCAAAACAATATCTGATTACTGGATTGATTATGGGTATAGTCGGTATTGCAATGTCTTTACTATTTAGACTTCAGTTAGCATGGCCAGAAGAGTCATTTGGTGTATTTGATGTGCTTTTAGGAAAATGGGCTACAGATGGTGTTATGGATCCAAACGTATACTTAGCTTTAGTTACTATTCATGGTACTATAATGGTATTTTTTGTTTTAACAGCAGGACTTAGTGGAACTTTTAGTAATTTATTAATACCTCTTCAGATTGGAGCAAGAGATATGGCTTCAGGATTTTTAAACATGATTTCATATTGGCTATTCTTTATTTCATCTGCTATCATGCTTGCATCACTTTTTGTTGAAGCTGGACCTGCTGCTGCAGGCTGGACAATTTATCCACCTCTTAGTGCACTTCCTCAAGCTCAACCTGGATCGGCTGCTGGAATGACATTATGGTTGGTATCAATGGCATTCTTTATTGCTTCATCTCTTTTAGCTGCACTAAATTATATTGTTACAGTTCTTAATCTTAGAACAGAAGGTATGACAATGACTAGACTACCATTAACAGTTTGGGCATTTTTAGTTACTGCTATAATTGGTGTTGTATCGTTTCCAGTTCTTTTATCTGCTGCACTATTATTAATTATGGATAGAAGTTTTGGGACATCATTTTTCTTATCTGATATATTTATCCAAGGTGAGGTACTTCATTATCAAGGAGGGTCACCTGTTTTATTTGAACACCTATTTTGGTTTTTAGGACACCCTGAGGTATATATTGTTCTTTTACCAGCTCTTGGAATAGCATCAGAGGTAATATCTACAAATGCACGTAAACCAATCTTTGGATATCGAGCTATGGTTGGATCTATTCTAGCTATTGCATTTTTATCAACAATTGTTTGGGGACATCATATGTTTATAACAGGGATGAATCCTTTTCTTGGATCAGTTTTTACATTTACAACACTATTAATTGCAATACCTTCTGCTGTAAAAGCTTTTAATTATATAACTACAATATGGAAAGGTAATATTCAATTTAATCCTGGGATGTTATTTGCTATTGGTCTTGTATCTACTTTTATAACTGGAGGACTTACTGGAATAATCCTTGGAGACAGTGCTTTAGATATTAATCTACATGATACATATTTTGTTGTTGCTCATTTTCATTTAGTAATGGGTATATCAGCACTATATGGATTATTTGCAGGTGTATATCATTGGTATCCTAGAATGTTTGGTAGAATGATGAATAAAAATTTAGGTTATATCCACTTTTGGATAACAGCAATTAGTGCTTATGGAGTCTTTTTCCCAATGCACTTTGTTGGAATGGCTGGATTACCAAGAAGATATTATACAAATACTAATTTCCCATATTTTGATGATGTAGCTAATATAAATGTGGTTATCACTTTATTTGCTCTATTGGCTGGTGCAGCACAATTAGTTTTCTTATATAACTTTATTAGTAGTATGTTCTACGGTAAAAAATCAGTAATGAATCCTTGGAAGTCAAACACACTTGAATGGACAGCCCCAATTAAGCATATGCATGGAAATTGGCCTGGAAAAATTCCACATGTTTTTAGATGGCCTTATGACTATTCAAAACCAGGATCAAAGGAAGACTTTATTCCACAAAATGTTCCTCTTAAAAAAGGTGAAAAAGAGCTTCAACATTAAATTATATCTATACCTCAAATTTCACAATTAGTGTATATTTGAAGTAATGGATGTTAATCAAGAAAGAGACAATGATTTTGATAAAGCGCTAAGACCTCTTCGCTTTGATGATTTTATTGGTCAACATTCAATAATTAGTAATCTAAAAATATTTGTTGAAGCTTCTAATCAAAGAGAAGATGCTTTAGATCACACTTTATTTCACGGACCACCTGGATTAGGAAAGACCACTTTAGCTCATATTTTAGCTAATGAATTAAAGGTGGGTTTAAAGGTGACTTCTGGCCCTGTAATCGATAAACCTGGAGATCTTGCTGGCCTTCTCACTAACCTTGAGGAAAGAGATATACTTTTTATAGATGAGATTCATAGATTAAGCCCAATTATAGAAGAATATCTTTACTCAGCTATGGAAGATTATAAAATTGATATCATGATTGAATCTGGCCCAAATGCAAGAACTGTTCAATTAAATTTAAATCCATTTACTCTTGTAGGTGCAACAACTAGATCAGGTTTCTTAACAAATCCAATGAGAGAAAGGTTTGGAATATCTAACAGGTTAGATCATTATGATGACAACTTATTATCTAAAATAGTTGAAAGAAGTTCAGATATTTTAAAACTAGAAATTGATAAGAAATCTTGTTTTGAAATAGCTAGAAGAAGTCGTGGAACTCCAAGAATTTCAAACTCTTTATTAAGAAGAGTTAGAGATTTTGCTCAAATAAAAGGTGATGGTAAAATTGATTTAGAGATCACAAAATTTGCCTTAACCTCACTCAATGTTGATAAGAATGGATTAGATGAAATGGATAATAAAATATTAGAGACAATAATTGATAATTATAACGGAGGTCCAGTCGGTATATCAACACTTGCTACTTCATTGTCTGAAAATTCAGAAACTATAGAGGAGGTTTATGAACCATTTCTCATTCAACAAGGTTTCATAATGAGAACTCCAAGAGGAAGACAGGTTACAGATAAAGGATATAATCACCTAGGAAGAAATAAAAATAATGAGAATAATTTATTTAATTAATAATTTATATTTGATCATAATCTACCTTTATGGGAAAGAATAAAGAAAGAAGAGAGTCATTAGTTTATCATGCAAAGCCTAGGCCTGGAAAAATTGAAGTTGTTCCCACAAAAAAATATAATTCACAAAGGGATCTAGCTATTGCTTATTCTCCAGGTGTTGCAATTCCCTGTCAAGAGATTGAAAAAGACCCTTCTAATGTATATAAGTATACAAATAAATCAAATTTAGTAGCTGTCATCTCAAATGGCACTGCAGTATTAGGTTTAGGAGATATTGGGCCTGCTGCTTCAAAACCAGTTATGGAAGGGAAAGCTCTTCTGTTTAAAATTTTTGCTGACATTGATGTCTTTGATATTGAAATAAATGAAAAAGACCCTGACAAATTTATAGATGTAGTTAAAGCAATTTCAACAACTTTTGGTGGAATAAATCTTGAAGATATTAAAGCACCAGAAGCCTTTAAAATTGAAAAAGAATTAGTAGATCAACTTGACATCCCGGTTATGCATGATGACCAACATGGAACTGCAATTATATCATCAGCAGCTCTTTTAAATGCTCTTGAACTTGTAGATAAAAATATTAAAGATGTAAAGATTGTTGTATCAGGTGCAGGAGCTGCAGCAATTGCCTGTACAAAGTTATATCTATCATTTGGGGCACAACTGAAAAATATTTTGATGACTGACAGTAAAGGTGTCATTAATAAATCTAGAAGAGGTCTAAGTAAAGAAAAAAAGTTTTTTGCATCAAATAGAGATATTGATACTCTTGAACAGGCGATGGTTGATTCTGATGTTTTTGTTGGACTTTCAATGGCTAATATAGTATCAGAAAAGATGCTTAAGACAATGTCTAGAGATCCAATAGTTTTTGCAATGGCTAATCCTGATCCTGAGATTAGTTATGATAAAGCAATGTCAGCAAGAGAAGATATAATATTTGCTACAGGTAGATCGGATTTGCCTAATCAAGTAAACAATGTATTAGGGTTTCCATTTATTTTTAGAGGAGCTTTAGATGTAAGAGCTACAAAAATTAATGAGGAAATGAAAAAAGCTGCTGTTGTTGCTCTAGCTGAACTTGCTAAAAAGCCTGTTCCTGAACAGGTTAACATTGCTTATGATGAAACAAAGCTGAACTTTGGAAAAGACTATATTATTCCTAAACCCTTTGACCCTCGATTAATATCTGAAATACCACCAGCTGTTGCTAAAGCTGCAATAGATTCTGGTGTTGCTCAAGAACCAATTACAGATTGGGACAAATACACTGAAATACTTGATGAAAGGTTGGGGAATAATCAAAAATTAATAAGGATTATTCATAGAAGTGCTAGAAAAGTAAAAGAAAAAAAACTCGTATTCACCGAAGCAGATCACTTAGATGTTCTAAAAGCAGCACAAATTTGCTTCGAAGAGAAAATAGCAGAGCCTATTTTATTAGGAAGAAAAAAAATAATTGAAGAATTAATGGAGTCTCTTGATTTTAATGAAAATCTACAAATTATTGATCCAACGGATAAAGCAAATAAAGAATTAATCGAAGAATATTCTAAAGTTCTATTTAAGAAACTTAGGAGAAAGGGTAAAACCCTCGATGATGTAAAAAGACTTCTAAGAGGGAGAGATTATTTTGGATCTATGATGGTTGAAAATGGAGATGCTGATTGTATGTTATCAGGTTATTCTAAAAGTTATCCTTCTGTTTTCATTCCTTTGATAAATTCGGTTGGAAAGGCACCAGGCGTGGAGAAAGTTGCAGCAACAAATTTAATGATAACAAAACAAGGTCCATTATTCTGTTCTGATACTTCTCTAAACATCAACCCTTCTTATAAAGAAATTGCAAAAATTGCTGTTAACACTGCTAAGATTGTAACTATGTTTGGAATTGAGCCAGTAATAGCAATACTCTCTTATTCAAATTTTGGTTCTTCTGATTTTGATGAAGCAAAAAAAATATCTAAAGCAGTTGAAGTTCTTCACAATAAAAATCCTGAGCTTATAGTAGATGGGCCAATACAATCAGATTTTGCATTGAATAGAGAAATGTTGAAAAATAGATTTCCATTTTCAATTTTAAACGGTAGAAAAGTTAATACGTTAATATTCCCAAACTTAGATTCAGCAAATATCACATATAAAATTATTAAAGAATTAGATCGTGCAGTTTCTGTTGGTCCTATTCTTATAGGGTTAAATAAACCCATCCATATCCTTCAACTAGGTGCGTCAGTTGATGAAATAGTTAATATGTCAGCAATAGCTGTAATTGATGCGAATCAAAGAAAAATTAAGAAAAAATGATAACCTATATAAAAGGAAGATTAATAGAGAAAACCCCAACAAAAATTATAGTTGAATCTAATGGAATTGGTTATGAAATTAATATATCACTAAATACTTTTGAAAAAATTCCTGATGATGAGAATATTAAAATTTTCACATATTTACAAAGAAAAGAAGACTCAGATATTTTATTTGGCTTCAGTTCTCAAAGCGAAAGATCAATTTTTCAGCAACTTATTTCAATCTCAGGAATTGGACCTAGTACAGCAAGAACAATTTTATCCTCAATATCTCCGACAGAGATGCAAGAAGCTGTGTGGGCTGAAGATGTTGATAGAATAAAATCTATTAAAGGAATTGGTTTAAAGACAGCTCAAAGGCTGATAATAGAATTGAAAGATAAAGTAGAATTATTTGACAAAAAAGATATAGATTTATCCGGTGAAAATCTAGATATAAAAAAAGAGGCTTTGCTTGCTCTTTCAGTTTTAGGTTTTAATAAATCTAAATCCGAGAAAATTGTGAGTAAAGTGTATTTTGAGAATAAAGATATAGAGCTGCAAGAATTAATTAAAAGATCATTAAATAAATTATAATCATGAATATTCCAGAAGAATTAAAGTATACAGAGGAACATGAATGGGTGAAAATAGAAGATAATATTGCTACGGTTGGTATAACAGACTTTGCTCAAGGAGAACTCGGAGATATTGTTTATCTTGAAATAGACACTTTAGACAGTGAAATTGCTACAAATGAAGTGTTTGGAACTGTTGAAGCAGTTAAAACAGTTTCAGACTTATTTATGCCTTTAGGTGGAAAAGTAATTAAAACAAATCCTGAATTAGAGGATAAACCAGAGTTAGTAAATGAAGATCCTTATGGAGAAGGTTGGATTATTAAAATTGATATTTCTGATATTTCAGAAATAAGTAGCCTTCTAAGTTACCAGGACTATAAAAATCTAGTTGATAGTTAAAAAAATATAAAGAATAGGTTAACTATATGAAATAATTATAATTTTTTATAGTTTAGCAATTAAATCTCGATTCATGCAACCAAAGAAAAATCCAGAAGCTGACTTAAATAAAAACAGAAACCTCTATTTTGTTATTGGTTTGACTTTTGTATTAGGTATTACTTGGGGTGCCGTCGAGTATAAAACATATGATAGACAATTAAATTTTGATGGTGTTAATATGCTTGAAGATGATGAAGACGATATTCCTATAACAGAACAGTTAAAAACACCTCCACCTCCACCTCCACCTCCACCTCCTGCTCCTGAAGTGATTGAGATAGTAGAGGATGAAGAGGAAGTTGAGGAAACTGTAATTGAATCAACTGAATCAGATGAAGAAATGATAATTGAAGACATAGTTGTAGAAGATGACTTTGAAGATATAGATGTCCCTTTTGCTGTGATAGAGGATGTGCCAATTTTCCCTGGTTGCGAAAGTGTAGCTAAATCTCAAAGAAGAACTTGTTTTCAGGATCAAATGAATAAGCATATTAGAAAAAACTTTAGATATCCTGATATAGCTCAAGAGATGGGTATTCAAGGTAGAGTGTATGTTAACTTTATAATTGCAAAAGATGGTTCTATCACTAATATTAGAATGAGAGGTCCAGATAAAAATCTTGAAAACGAAGCGGCTAGAATCATAGGAAGACTTCCTAAAATGACTCCTGGAAAACAAAGAGGAAGAGCTGTAAGAGTTCCATTTAGTATTCCAATCACATTCAGACTTCAATAAGGGTACTTCCTAATTAAAAATTAATGTCGGACACTTTAAATATAAAGCAAAAGTCTTTATTTTCTGAAATTCTAATTCTAATTAAACATAGGCTGTCCTTAAGTGTAGTCTTTTCATCTGTTGCATCTTATTTGATTGCCTTTGAAGTGTTTTCATTATATACACTTATGCTTTTAATTTTTGGAGGTTTTTTTGTAGTTGGAGCATCTAATGGGTTTAACCAGATTATTGAAAGAAAAAGAGATGCTTTAATGACCAGAACACAAAACCGTCCCCTTCCGACCGGAGGTCTAAGTTTAAGTCAAGCTATTTTAGTCTGTGTCATTCTGAGTTTTTTAGGCTTATTTATTTTATATATTATAAACTTTAGAACTGCCTTTTTTGGCTTCTTATCAATGATAATATACTTAGCTATATATACACCTTTAAAACCTATAACTCCATTATCTGTATTTTTTGGAGCAATTCCTGGAGCAATTCCTTTTATGTTAGGTTGGGTTGCAGTTACTAACCAATTTTCTATAGAGACAGGTATATTATTTATGATTCAATTTTTTTGGCAGTTCCCTCACTTTTGGGCAATTGGATGGGTATCACATGATGATTATTTAAAAGGTGGATTTAAGATGTTACCATCTGGTAAAAGAGATAATTCAACTGCATTTCAAATTGTATTCTATACTATTTGGATGATTTTAGTTTCTACTCTTCCTTATTTTAGTTTTACAGGAGACTTCACAATTAGTTTCTACTCTCTTCTTTTAATTTTAGTTTCTGGTTGCTTTATGTTATTTCAGGCAATAAGATTAATGAAGTATAAGGATAAACAAAATGCTATAAGACTTATGTATACAAGTATTTTTTATTTAAGTTTTATTCAAATTATATTTGTTGCAGATAAATTTCTTTCATAATGACTATTTCAGATTCAATTCAGGTTAAAACTAGTAAAGCTAAAAAAATGATGCTATGGTTTGGACTAATTAGCATCACTATGACTTTTGCTGGTTTGACAAGTGCATTTATTGTTAGTAGTTCTAGACCAGACTGGCTTGATTCATTTGTTCTCCCTGTTTGGTTTACAATAAGTACTGTCTCAATAGCTTTAAGCAGTCTTTTTTTTCAACTTGCAAAGTATAAGTTAGATCAATATGTAAGAGTTTCTCTTCCAGAAAACATTAACATATATATTCAAAGAAATAATGTAAATGTTTTTCTTGGGCTAACCATTATAATGGCTCTCATTTTTGTAGTTGCTCAGTTCTTAGGCTTTGAAGATATTATTTCTCAAGGTTATTATTTTACTGGTCCTGAAAGCTCAATTACTACATCATATGTGTATGTCTTAGTATTTGTGCACTTAGCTCACTTGTTTGCTGGAATAATTGTTTTGACTGTTGTTACAACAAAGTTTAATAGACAAAAATATGAGAAGAATAAGTTAGGTTTTGAGATGGCATTAATATTCTGGCATTTTCTTGGAGCATTATGGATATATTTATTCTTTTTTATTAAATACTTCAGTTAAAAATTAATAAATTTGTAATCAAAATTGCCCTAGATGCAAGCATCTACATTAACAAAAACAAAACAAAATTCTTGGGGAGGAGGAGGAGATAAACCTCTTGACGCAGGCTATGGTAAACTAATGATGTGGTTTTTCATAGTTTCTGATGCTCTTACATTTTCTGGTTTCTTAGTATCCTATGGTTTCTCTAGATTTAAAAATATTGATTCCTGGCCAATAGCAGATGAAGTTTTTACACACTTTCCATTTTTACATGGTATTGATGCTCCGATGTATTATGTAGCACTGATGACATTTGTTCTAATTTTCTCATCTGTAACTATGGTTTTAGCTGTTGATGCTGGACATAACAATGATAAAAACCGTGTTGCATTTTATATGCTTTTAACTATAATTGGGGGAGCAATTTTTGTTGGATCTCAAGCATGGGAATGGAAAAATTTTATTAAAGGAGAATATGGAGCTGTCGAAATTCAAAATGGAGAAATTTTACAATTCTATAATCTTGAAGAAAGTAAAAGAATACCTATAGACGAGTTTGCTTATTCTTCTCAACAAGAAAGAGTTACTCATGATGATAATGTTGGTATCTGGTATGAAAGTGAATATAAACTTCCTGAAATTACTCTTGATGAGGTTATGACAGGATTTAATAATGATTTAGCTCTAACTGTAAGATTAGAAGCATTAGATGATAGAGGTCAAAAAATAATTTTAAGTCGAGAAGAAGCTGAGATTAAAATGTTATCTGCCACTAGAGTAGTTAAAGGAGCTAATCTAATTCGTAATGAATATGGAAATCCTTTATTTGCTGATTTCTTTTTCTTCATTACAGGTTTTCATGGTTTTCATGTTTTCTCAGGGGTAGTTATAAATATTATAATATTTATAAATGTACTTCTTGGTACATATGAAAAAAGAGGTCATTATGATA
>ENA-UOXV01002264-UOXV01002264.1-marine-metagenome-genome-assembly--contig:-NODE-2264-length-25377-cov-6.191296_pt1 | contig 25377 bp, 27 predicted proteins | sample MGYA00238165_ERZ766961 | MGnify/ENA primary metagenome ERZ766961 (study PRJEB28924, sample SAMN03173240) | marine metagenome | biome: Marine; feature: Water; material: Subsurface seawater | place: North... | reverse complement strand
CTTATGCCTAATGGCGTAGAATTGTGTTCAATTCATCTAGGTCATGTCTTTCTCTAGATAAATACGTCTCAACACCGTTAAAGAATGCTTCAAATCGCTTGAACTGATCTACAAACTGAGGTAGTTTCCTTCCATTCTCTTCAGGATATCCCCATAGAAACATCTTAAGATCGTCCCATCTCTCAGCCATATCTTCAAATGCAGTCTTACCACGCTTAAGCATGTGGTGTTCAGCCTTTTCTTCATCTCTGGCATGGCGTAAATCAGATTCTTTTAAGTTTGCATGCTTCTCGTAAAGTTGATGTAGTTCCTTTAGACATTCTTCTTCAACAAGAAAATTAGCAACTGGAAGGTATTTAAGTGTGTCATTCATTCTAGTCTTTAAATCTTCGATAAATACAATGATCTGACTAGGTCTTTTCCATTCACTTCTAATATACCTACTAGAAACAGGGATAATCCCTTTGACGTACTCGTCTTCACGTTCAATAAGTCTTGTAAGCCCATCTGCAGCCTCTCTAAGTCTTGTAATCTCATGGAAGAGATTAGCGGTTTTTTTCTCAGTATTAATTACTTTTTGTGATGGCTTGAACATAAAACTCATGAGATATCATTACCTTTCTCATATATAAACTTTTTTTAACTATAGCACACTACATAAATCCTTAAAAACCAATTTTACTAGGGAATCATTGTGGAATCAAAAATACTTTTTCTTGGAACTGGCTCTGGCAATGTAGCTAATCAGCAAATAAGAGGGTCTGGGGGGATTATTATTATCTCTGATGGCTACCAGTTTTTACTAGATCCCGGTCCAGGAGCGCTTGTTAGAGCAAGACAAATAGGTGTAAATATGCAAGCAACAACAGCTGTGCTTGTATCTCACGCCCATATTCATCACTGTAATGATGTAAATGTCATCTTACAGGCAATGAGTTATGGTGGTATTGATCCAAAAGGAATTCTCATCGCGAATAAAACCTTTGCAGAGGGTGATGAGAATACTCCTCCACAATTACTACCCTTTCATAAAAGATGCGTAGAGCGAACAATAATACCGAATTCAGGTCAGAAAATAGGAATTGAGCACCTCGAAGTACATGCACTAAAAACAATTCATTCAGATCCTGATGCATTAGGATTCAAATTATTCACACCGGGATTCGTACTTACCTACACGGGGGACACAGGCTATACAAAAGAGATTGCAGAACAATACAAGCACTCAGATATTATCATCATCAACATGCCTTATGTGGATAAAAAGGATCCAAATAACATGAACAGATCTGACGTAGTTAAACTCATCAATCAAATAAAGCCAAGACTTGCAATTCTAACGCACTTTGGAACAAAAGTACTCAAGGATGATCCACTACAAATAGCAAGAGATATCCAAATAGAAACCGAAGTACAAACTATTGCAGCAAAAGATGGATTGTTAATTTCTCCTGGGTCATATGCAGCAGGACTCAAGCATAAAACACTTAATCTATATCCGAAAGAAACTACAGAAGTACAAGAGCATACCCAAGAAGGCAGCCAACAAGAAGAAACGGAATGGCCGGGTAATACTGAGCAGACGTTCCTCTAAAAAATAGATAAGCTAAAGCACCAACACTTCCAAGCGTAATCCAAAGTGACTGACTAAAAGCAGACCATTTACTAACACCTTCTAAGAGTAAAGATTCCATAACAACACCGCTAAATAAAAGCGGGAATGCAACATCACCACCTCCCAAAATAGCATGTGTTTTCTTAACACTCTTTGAAGATTTTTTCTTACTCTTTTTTTTAGCAAGACTAGGCATTTCTTTTGATCCAAAATAGAGGCCAGCAAATGTTTTATTTCCTGTTTGAAATTCAGCAAGTTTAATCATGTGGCCAGATTGCCAAACAGCGTAGGCATCATATAATGCAATAATTATCATCAAAATAATGACCCATTTTACATTCAGGATCGGCACAAAAATCAAAGCAATCCCTGCATAAACAAATAACTCTGTGAAATTATGAACATAAATGTTAGGTTTGAATCCTCTCCATAGAGCAAGGAAAAGAGCTAACACAAAAGCAACAGTTGAAGATAAAACAACATTAAATGCAATATTTAGGGTCAAGAAAATGCTCAAGAAAAACCAAAATCTCCAAATCTTGAATTGCTTGTATTTCATAAGTAAGAATACGAGTGCAGTCCCAATAATTACTGCAAGAATGATGGTAAATACTGATTGATCAGGTTCAAGTTCAGGCCTCTCACCAATAGCAGTATCGGGATGAGTTAGAACAATCTCTCCAGCATCACTAACGCCTACATCTAAATCAATACTTATGAGTCCTAACCCAATTATTTGAGCAAGTGCAAAGAATAATAGGAGTAAATAAGTAAGGGCATAGGAATGTTTCATACTGCAATAAAAGAAATTTCCCTTTTAAATCTTGCGGCAATAAAAAGTAATAGAAAAAGCAATAAGTATATATACAAAATACCCCAAAAATACCCCTGAAGAAAATATTCTACACTCTACTAGCTCTCATTGTAATAGCCACATTTGGAATGTTTACTATTGCAGCAGATGTGAATGTAGCAGAAGGGTATCATTTTCTTCAGCAAATAGCAAAAGGACCAACTGACATTACAAGTGTTGATGATGATGGAAATGGCATTATTGATCTAGCCGAGGATATTAGCACAACAAGATAAATCCTAATTTTGTCTTTCAAGATTCATATATTAATTCAGAACCTTGGTGGACTGATGTAGACAGTGATATGAGTGAAGATTTTATTGGAAGAGTAGGGGTAGGTACTCTACCATATGAAGACACATACAAAATAACAACTGCAAACTGGTCAAAAGTTTTTATAATAAAACCACAAAAAACATACTATCTCTTATGGGGATTTGAAACTAACAGAAATACATTTGAGGATATAGATATGGAAATCTTGCAATCAATAGTCCCAAAAACTAAGGAGATTATCTCATTACCTGAAATAGGTACTGGCGAAGAAGTAATTATTCGAGATAAAAATCATGGGAATAGAAATAGGAAAGAATCTCTAAGATACACTGTTACGAGTTTAGGTGATAATGAATATAGAATTAATTTTATTCAGGAAGTGCATGGTTATGATAATGATGAAGGCGGAACATTCTTTGTAGCGGTAAAGAGAGTTTTTATGGTAGTCGATCCATTGGTGTGATCTTCAAAACATTTAAATAACAACTTCCCCTCTAAATCACATGACAAAAGTAACTCCGTGGGATGTTTCTGGCAAACTAGATTATAATAAGCTCATAAAAGATTTTGGAGTTAAATCTATTGGAAAACTTCCAAAACAATTCACAGATAATATTCTTTTCAAAAGAGGAACTATTTTTGCAGAACGTGACTTCAAACACATCATCGAAGCAGTTGAAAATAAAAAACCATTCATAATGCTTACAGGACTCATGCCTTCTGGAAGATTCCATATTGGTCACGCACTCATAGCAAAACAAATGATATTCTACCAATCACTTGGAGCTAAAATTTACATTGCAGTAGCAGACATTGAAGCATACAATACAAGAGGAAAAACTCTTGAAGAACTCAGAGAAATAGCAATTGAAGAATACATTCTTAATTATATTGCACTAGGACTAAAACCTGAAAATGTAGAAATCTATTTCCAAAGTCAACGATCACAAAATGCAAATAAAGCAAGCGCATATTACCGTCTACAAAATCAATTGTCAGCGCACATTACATTCAATGAATTCAAAGCCGTATACGGCGAAGTAACACCTGGTAAAATGGTCTCAGCACTACTACAGGTGTCAGACATACTGCATCCTAATCTTCCTGAATTTGAAGCAAAACAAATTCCAATAATTGTGCCTGTGGGAATTGATCAAGATCCACATATTAGAATAACTAGAGATCTTGCAAAGCGTTTCAAAGGTGCTAAGTTTGGACCTGTGTGTTCAACCTATAACAAATTCATGCCAGGATTAAAGGGCGGAAAAATGTCCTCATCAGATCCATACTCTCATATTGCTCTAACAGAAACACCAAAAGAAGCAAAAAAGAAAATTAACAAATACGCATTTTCTGGTGGAAGAGAAACCGTTGAAGAACACAGAAAAAAAGGTGGAAACCCTGATGTTGATGTATCTTTTCAGTATCTGAGAATGATGTTTGAGGAAGATGATGTAAAACTTGCCCAAATTGAAAAAGATTACAGATCAGGAAAACTTCTCAGTGGAGAACTCAAAGCAATTCTTATTGAAAAAATGAGCACATTCTTAGAAGGGCACCATAAGAAAAGAGAAAAAGCAAGATCTCAGTTAAGTAAATTCATTAAGTAAAAAAACTAAAGATATTTATACTACTTCTTCCAATATATGCATATGCCACAAGGTTACTATACATCACATTTTCCGCTAAACAATACGTTTGCAGCAGTTTCTATTCTAGGATTAGTTATTTCTGTTGTAGCAAGTGTACAGGGAATGCTTAATGTAACCTGGGGAACAACTATGATTGTATTCTTCACAATTCTCTTTATTTCGAGTCTTATTACACTTAGGCCTACTGTTTACCAGCATTATTAAGCTTGTCAAATTTTTCCTTAGCTTTTTTCTCTTTCCAATAAATTTCGTGAGATGATCGTTTTTCAAATAATGAAATGGCGGCTCTAACGACGCTATCTTGTTCGTCCTTGTAACCAATATCTCCAAGAATTCCTTTAGCATCCTTGATGCATTCCCGCATTAAACGAAGATTTTCTTTACGTGCTTCATCTTCTGCAGTAATTTCTTCTTCATATGTTAAATAGACTTCTTCCCATTTAGGATAAGAAGTACCATCAACTCGCTTTTGGAATGATTTGCTAAATGTCATAGTAAAATATTTTTTGGTAGCTACTTAAATATTTGGTATAACTAGAATAACTTTCTTTTTTTCTCAATAGCAATAGGAGCCTCGCCACCGTGCCATGTACTTCGAGGACGCATACGTGTACTAAATATTCGCTCATTCTGATCATCAATAACAAGAGAAGCACCTGGTACGTGTGGAAGCATATGCAGATGCTGATCAATACCTTTGTTCATAAAAGAAGAGCTCAGCATTTTAAGCGCATCCATATCAATTCTAGAAGTCAAACGATGTGCTAAAATTGTATCGGACTGCGTCATAACATCAGTATGAATTTTACCTGGCTGCTGCGTTGCAAGGATCATTGAAATTCCCGGTTGACGACCTTCACGAAGGATAGTAATAAGTGCATCTGAAGCAGCTGTTTTTCCTGTGCGAGGTAAAAACTCATGTGCTTCATCAATAACTAACCATACTAGGGGTTTTCGATCGTCCTTAAGAGAGTTAACCTCACCAAAGGTAGTCATCTGTTTAATCATTGCGAACTCTTCATTCTTTCGTGAAACCATACGTTCATTGAATAATTTTTGAGCAACAAGGCCAACAACTAGAGATTTAATCGCCCAGCCGTTTGGAGCAGTAGCATAACAAGATACATCTAAAATAGTAATTCTTCCACCTTTTGCAAGTTCATCAAGCTGAGTACCTTCCTTATCAAAAACACCCCAAGAATCAGCATTCAAAAACCGATTCAAAGCTGCATTATGAATGGATCTATCCTCCGCAGTATCTTTCTTAATCTCTTCAATAATTTCAGGAATTCCATATGGGTCTCCAGTTGTTTTCATCTCATGAATAATACGTTCAATAAATACTGCAACAGGATCATTTTGATCAAGGCCAAATGTTAAGAACCAATCTTGCGACTGTAGTTCATCGGGTTTAAGACTAAATGCATAATCTGTAGGGATACCTTTTTCTTTATATTCCTTGAAGTATCCAGCAGGAGTAAAAATTCTAACGTCAAGTCCCTTAGATGGAATCTTCCACATCTCAAGTAAATCTTTATCCTTCAAATTAGGATAGCGCATAGTCCAGTAAATACCCATGGTATCGAGTAAAATAAAAGCTAGGTTCTTACTGATGTCTGGATCAATTTGAGCAGCACCCTCAGCAATAGCTCCCATAGTGTAGGACTTACCACTACCACGCTTACCACATACGAATACAATGTGCGCTTTAGCAACATCCATGAAAATATTATTACTAAGAGACGTAGTACGACCCATTGTAACGTACTGCCGGGCAAGAAGAATAGTGCCGCGCATACCGTACTTGTCTATGTCACTTTTCGTACGACCAATAATTATATCATAAGGCATAGTCTATATCTAGAATTCGTCTATAAATATGTTTCTAAATGAAAAAAGAAATAATAAAAAATAAATAAAATTTAAAGATCAGCGATATTCATCAGCTTTGCTTTAGTTTCAGATTGTTTAACTTTGCTGTCCATACCAATTAAGTATTTAACGCCTGCTTTATCAGCTGCGCCTGCAATATCTTTGTCGACTTCGCCGTCAAAAACAACTGCATGAACATTGTCTAAACTCTTAATCGTATTAGCAAGACCAGTTACAGGAACTTTTCCAAGAACTTTCAAATCAGCATCAACAAGAGAAGCACCACGTGATCCAATCATTTCTCCGCCCATTTTCTTAAAGGTCTTCTTTTCACTGTCGCTCATAGCTTTACGAGGAGGAGCTCTTTCACGTCTTTCAGGACGTTCATTTGCACTTCCATCGTTTCTAGGAGTTCTTGTGTTTCGATCTCTGGTATTTCTATCGTTTCTTGAATTTCGATCATTTCTAGCTGCAGGAGCAGAAGGTCTTCGCTTAGTATCACTAGCGCCGCTTTTTAAGTCCAATAAAGCTTGTTCCCAAGTAATCTTAGATCTAAGAGCTTTGTTAATCTCTTTCTTAGCAAGTTCTTCAACTTCTTTACCATCGGGTGCCCGTGTTACGAAATCAACTTCTGCAACATCTGCAAGTCCACGAATAATTAAATTACCGCCTCTATCACCGTCAACAAAAACAGTAACTGATTTTTCCTTAGAAAGCTTAGCAATCGTATCAGGAACACTCGTTCCGTTCAATGCAATAACGTTCTTAAAACCGTACTTTAGTAAGTTAACAACATCTGCTCTACCTTCTACGATGATAATCTCTTCAGCTTCATCTAAGTTAGGTCCTGCAGGTAATTTATCCTTGCCGTATGTGGTAATTTCTTCAACACGTACACTGTAAGATACTTCATCTGCAATTTCTGCAGAATCAGGCATCACACTGTCAACAAGTGTCTTAAGAAGTTCTTTAGCACGTAGAACCACTTGGTCTCTTTTGCTAACACGTACATCTTCGATTTTCTGAACAACGATCTTTGCATTACATGGTCCGATTCGTTGAATGATCTCAAGCGCAGCAGCTACAATACATGTTTCTGCTTTATCTAGTGAACTAGGTACAAGAATTGTTCCTTGCGTTTTACCTGCTCGTGATTCTGTGGTAACCTCTATTCTTCCGATTCTACCATTTCGTTGTAATTCTCTCAGCTCTAGATCATTTCCTAGAAGTCCTTCGGTTTGACCGAAAACTGCACCAATAATATCTGGTTTATCTACTACTCCTTCAATTTGTATTGAAGCGTGAACTAAGTATTTTGCACTAACTTGGCTTATTTTTCCCATTTTAATTTCTCCACAGTCTGTCAAACTGTTGTATTTAACTTTAGAACTAGCACAGTGGTGACCTAATCAAAAGTAAAGGTCGTTGTGTTTATACAATAATGTTGTGATCGTGATATGTGCGTTCTAAAGCACGTTGTTGTAATGCACCTGTGTCAAAGGCACTGTCTTCTATGATATATGCAAATATGAGACCCGTAACACTAACTCCCAAATTCATAGCTCGGATTTTCACCTTTAGCTCCACTGAGTACTCTCGTGACGGGTCCTCGCCTTGAGTTTCCCCAAAGTTGAGTGTGAATTGTCACAATATCTAGTTACAGGTATGGTCCATACCTTTATAAAGCTTTTGTGTTTCTCCTCGGTTATGACAAGAGAGAAATATCGTACTGAGAAGACTGTTTTCGATAGGTTTACGATTTCTCACTTGCAAAAACTTGAATCTGATGGTTTCTTAGTAATTGACTCATTAATACCCTTATTTGTAGGAAAAGAGTCCAATGTATTCATTGGAGAAGGTACTAAAGGCCCTGTAATCGTTAAAATCTATCGTTTAGAGACGTGTGATTTTCTCCAAATGTTCAAATATCTTCAGGGAGACACAAGAATTGCTAAATTGTCAAGAAAGCGAAGAGAAATTATCTTCGCATGGGTAAAAAGGGAGTTTAGAAACCTACTCAAAGCAAGAGAAGCGCGTGTAAACTGTCCAACGCCTTTAGTTGTTCGCCATAACATCCTAGTAATGGAGATGATTGGAGCTCCTGCAGAAAAACTCAAAGATCAAGAACCTACTGATCCTGAAAAATTTTACAAAGCAACTATGAGAGAAATGAAGAAAATTCTCAAATCAGGAATTGTTCATGCAGATCTTTCCGCATTCAATATTTTAAACTTAAATGACAAACCAGTAATTATTGATTTTTCTCAATCAATCACCAAGCAATCACCGCATGCAAAAGAATATCTTGAGCGAGACCTATATAACGTAAATCAATACTTTCGTAAGATTAAATTAAAAGAGGAAGCATTATATAGCGTTGAGGATTTGCTCAAATGATGGAAAGCTACTCTTACGATCTTAAAGTGCCAAAAGAAAGATTACCAATTATTATTGGAACAAAAGGCAAGATCAAAAGAAAAATTGAAAGAGAAACTGGTACCGTTCTGGAGGTTGATTCAATCGAAGGAGTAATTACAGTTACCGGTGACGATGGCCTTAAATTAATGATCGCAAGAGAAATAATTAAGGCAGTAGCAAGAGGATTTAATCCAGACTTAGCATTCCTACTTCTAAAACCTGACTATTCATTTGAAATGATCGAACTAAGAGACATAGCACGAAACAAAAATGACATGCAGCGCCTCAAGGGAAGAATCATTGGCGAAGGTGGAAAGTCAAGAAGAACTATTGAAGACCTTACCGAAACATACATTTCTGTATATGGAAAAACCATCTCCGTTATTGGAGAAATTGCAGGAGTTACTCTCTGTAAACGTGCACTTTCCATGATCATACAAGGATCTCCTCACGCATCAGTATACACATTCTTAGAAAAACAGCGAAGAAAAATGAAGTTTATGCCAGAAGATGGTAATTTATTATAATTTTTACCACCATTTGTCGTCTATAATTTTTCTCACGCATCGTAAATTTTATAAACGCCCCCAAAAGTTCCACTACATATGCCCGAAAATAAACGTAGTGATGCAGAGGAAATGGCAACAAAACAAAGAGAAATTTCCGTTGCAGCATTCTTCGAAAAAAACAGACATTTATTAGGTTTTGACAACCCAAGAAAAGCATTAATGACAACGATTAAAGAAGCTGTTGATAACTCGCTTGATGCGTGTGAAGAAGCAGGCATCTTACCTGAAATCATTGTTGAAGTAATTGAACTTTCAGATAAACGATTCCGTGTTATTGTAGAAGACAATGGACCAGGAATTATCAAAGAACAACTGCCCAAAATTTTCGCAAAACTACTCTATGGATCTAAATTTCACAAATTATCTCAAACAAGAGGTCAGCAAGGAATTGGTATCTCAGCATCAGTAATGTATGCACAACTAACTACTGGAAAACCTGCAAAAATTAAATCTAAAATCGGAAAGGGGAAAAAGGCAAATTGCATCCTTCTAAAACTAGACACTGAAAACAACAAACCAGATGTCATCAGTGAAGAAGAAAAAGAATGGAAAAAAGATCATGGAACAAGAGTTGAACTAGATCTTGAAGCATCCTACATCAAAGGAAGCCAGTCAATTGATGAATATCTTAAACAAACAGCAATTGCAAACCCGCATACTACAATTATCTACACAAATCCTAAAGCAGAGCAGTACATCTTTGCAAGAGCAGTAGAAGTACTACCTCCAATGCCAAAGGAAATCAAACCACATCCATATGGTATTGAACTAGGTATGCTTATTCGAATGCTCAAATACACTGAGTCAAGAACACTACAATCATTCTTAACCACTGAGTTCTCACGTGTAGGTGCTGGAACGGCAAAAGAAATTTGTCAACACGCATCAATTCTGCCAAACATCAAACCAAGAGATATTAACAGAGATATGTCTGAAAAAATATTAAATGGAATTAGAAAAACTAAAATTTCAGCTCCTCCTACAGATTGTATCTCTCCAATTGGCGATACGAACTTAGAAAAAGGTCTAAGAAAAGAAATTAATGCAGAATTCTACGCATCTGTTTCAAGACCTGCATCAGTATACAGGGGTAATCCTTTTGTTGTTGAAGTAGCTCTTGCATATGGTGGGGAGTTAAAAGGAGATAAACAAGCACGTCTTCTTCGCTTTGCAAATCGTGTACCTCTACTATTCCAGCAGAGTGCTGGCGCAGTAAGTAAATCCGTTTCAGCAGTTAACTGGCGTCCTTATGGACTTCAACAAACAGGATCAAATCTTCCAGTAGGACCAGTCAGTATCGTAGTACACGTAGCATCTGTTTGGGTGCCATTTACATCAGAATCCAAAGAAGCAATTGCATCCTATGACGAAATTCTCAAAGAAATGAGACTTGCAGTACAAGAATGTGGAAGAAAGCTAGGTTCATATGTAAATAAAAAGAAACGTGTTGGACTAGAACTAAAAAAACGTGGATATATTGAAAAGTACATCCCACACGTTGCTGACGCATTAAAAGAATTATTAGAATTAACGGATGCAGATGACAAAAAGATCCAAGAAATTCTAACAGCCCTTCTTGAAACAACAAGAGGTAAAGTGGAAGAAGTTGGAAAAATTGACAATCCTGACTATGATGCAGACTTTGCAAAAATAGGAAAAGAAGAACCCAAAGAAGAGGAGGGCGATGAACAATGAAAGTCCTTGATGGAATCCAAAAAATATCTAGCGATATTTACAAAACAATCCTTAAGAAAAAACAACCAGTTGTAGAAACGCCTCTAAGATCATTATCTAATGTCGAATATAATGAAAAAGATGGATATTTCAAACAACTTGGTAAAACAAAAGAAAGAACACTAACAGCAGCAACAATCAAAACATTCGCACAAACACTAAGAATGATGTCACTTTCAAAAGAGCTTGTGAATAAAGATGATATTGCAACAAAAAGAGAAGCGTACTACGTATCAAAAAATTGGGGCGAAGCAAGATTTAATGAACAGCCTGAGTCCGACACCGTGATGGATGATGTAGAAGCAATGCTTGGAGTTAATCGTGAACAGTTAGGTTTCATTCCTGAAGAAAAAGGCGGAGACGTTGCAGGTGAATTAATCGTAATTGACCAAGATCCAAATACTGGAAAAGACATTCGCGTAGATTGTACTAAATTCGGAAGTGGAGCATACTCAGTACCTTCATCAACAGAACATCTAGAGTTCGAAACAAAAGCAGATTTTATCTTAGCAATTGAAACAGCAGGTATGTTTCAACGCCTTGTAAAGCATAACTATTACAAAAAATCAAACTGTATCCTGATCAGTATGGGTGGTGTTCCAACAAGAGCATTAAGAAGATTCATCAGAAGATTGAGTGATTCACACAAACTTCCAGTTTATGTGTTTACGGATGGAGATCCATACGGGTACCTAAACATCTACAGAACGCTAAAAGTTGGATCTGGTAATGCAGCACACATTAACAAGTACTTCTGCGTTCCTAATGCAAAGTTCATAGGTGTAACGCCTGGTGATATAGATGATCACAAGATGCCAACTCATCCACTAAAAGAAGTGGATCTTAAGCGTATTAAAGACGGTATTAAGAATGATCCATTCGTAAAACATCACAAAGAATGGCAAAAAGCTCTTGAAAAAATGGCAAAAATGAAAGTGAGAGTAGAACAGCAGGCATTTGCAGCTCACGGTCTAAATTATGTAATTGAGAAGTATCTGCCACAAAAAATAAAGAACCCGAAAAAATGGCTGCCTTAGAAAAATCTCTCTAAAAACAGTATTTCTTTTTTTTCATCACTTATTATTATTCTATACTTAGCTATATACTACTTTAAACTCTGCATCAACACCTATAAAAACATCTCTACCCCAAAGATTTATAAAACTAATATATCCACTACCATACATTGGTCCCGTAGCGTAGTCTGGATAACGCGACAGCCTTCTAAGCTGTAGATCGCGGGTTCGAATCCCGTCGGGACCGTTTCTTTTTTTATTACAACCGGGGTTTAATACATAGTGTACATATTTCTTGTTGTAATATTCAAAAATCAGTATGTAATTGTAGGATCTTTGTTTTATATTCTATTCTAAAAAATAATTACTTGGAAATATATCATTACTAAGGAAGAAAAAGTTCATATTCATCAAATAATTAAGAAAAAAACAAGCGGAGGGAGGGGATCGAACCCCCGAATCTTCGGGATCTTCAAGTCACAGCACCTAGGTGCTGATCATCCAAATTGCAGCCGAATGCCTTACCGCTTGGCTACCTCCGCAAGAGTTATAGGCGAGAATGTGTTTTTATAAAGTTTTGTGCAAGGCCTACACTATGACAAATCTTTTATACTATTCACACTAAAAATAATCATGAAAAGCGTATATTTAGCACTATTCATTTTATTACTTGTAGGGTGCGCAGCACCTACTGAGCAAGTTGAAGTAGTAGATACAGCAATTCCTGCAGAAGATGCAGTTGAAGATGCCATCGTAGAAGAAGAAATAGCTCCACCAGTAGAAGTTGTAGAAACGCAAGTATTAGGTACTGAAAACATCGATATACTAAAAGATAATATCAAAATTAATGATTATGCTAGAATACTTCCTTCTAATACAAAATTGGAAGCAGGAGATTCATATCTTTTTGCACACGGGATTACAAACCCAAGTTTGCAAACATTAAACGTTCAACAAAGAATTGAATTTGTAGAAGCAATAGATGCCTATTCAAACCCAATTCAAAAAGCAGATATTGAAACAATCACTGATTGGATAGCTAGTACCAAACTAGTAATTTTTGAAGTTCCTTCAAATGAAATAGTATTTAGAGAAATTCAAATTACTGTTGGAGATGAAATGGCACCAGGAGTTCCTACCGCAAAAGGAACCTATAAGTTTAAGGCACTTCTTGATGATGCAGACAAAGTTGCTGCTGGCGACCCCGAACTTATCAAAATATCAGACTTTTCAGTTCGTGTGATCTGATTATTTTTACTTTTTCGTTCTTTTTCTTATTTTTCTAAGGTAGTTTTTTAAACCATTCATCCTTTCTGTAAAAAATGGCTAAAATATTAATGCATAAAGGTAAAAAGATAGATATTGAAGGTAGAGAAAAGACGCTCTATAAACCAAGATCCTATTATGTTCGAAAAATGGACCAAGACATGCATGTAGAAGAAGGCGCCATAAAAAAAGAAGATTTTCTAAAGAATAAAATTACTACAAACAAAGGTATAGAATTTGCTTGTTTTGATGCAACAGCACTCGATGACATGACTCATGTAAAGAGGGGTGCTCAAGTAATAACGCCAAAAGATGCAGGGATTATCTTGGCAGAAACAGGACTTACTAAAGAATCTGTAATCGTAGAAGCAGGATCAGGCAGTGGATCTCTGACCTGTTTCTTAGCAAGACTGATTAAACATGTATATTCGTATGACATTAATCAAGAACATTTTGATATCGCAAAGCAAAACATAAAAGATCTCAAAATTGACAATGTAACCTTCAAATTGCAAGATGTTTCTGAAAAGATCGACCAAGAGGATGTAGATGCAGTTATTTTAGACATGCCAGAACCTTGGACCTGTATTGAAACTGCAAAAAAAGCAGTAAAAGTTGGTGGATTTATTGTTGCATATGTACCATCAACTACTCAAATTCAACAATTCTGTAATCAAATCCATGCTGATGATGACCTTTACTGGATCAAAACAGTAGAAATTATTGCTAGAAAATGGAAAGTAAAAGGAAAAGCTGTGCGTCCTGTATCTCAGGGACTTGGGCACACTGCATTCTTAACCTTCGTAAGAAGACTCTATTAAGGTTCTTTTCGTTTAGGGAAAAACTTTTAAAGCACTTTACAGCCTATAATTCTATTAATTAGGGGATTACAAAAAATGGAAGAACATAATCACACACACAAATCCGCACGAAATAACAATCAGAAGTGGATAATGATCTTAATGGTCATACAAGTAGTTCTTGTACTCGTAATTGCAGTACATGTTAACACCATCAAAGCAGCAGTCTTAACTGGCGATGTTGCAGCAGCACCAAGCGGCGCAGCAGCAGCTCCTGCAGCAGCAGCACCTACTGGAGCTCCCGTTGACGTAAGCGCAGATGACGATGCTGTAAAAGGCGACATTGACGCACCAGTAACAATAATCGAATTTAGTGACTATGAATGTCCATTCTGTGGAAGATTCTACGATCAAACACTAAGTCAAATTGATGAAACATACATTCAAACAGGAAAAGTTAAACTTATCTACAGAGACTTCCCGTTAAGTTTCCATCAAAATGCAGGAAAAGCAGCAGAAGCTGCAGAATGTGCAGGCGAACAAGATAAGTACTACGACATGCACGATAAGTTATTCGATGGTATCCAATCTTTAAGTGTAGCTAACTACAAGATATGGGCTGGTGAAATCGGTCTAAATCAAGAAGAATTCGATAACTGTCTAGACTCTGGTGAAATGGCTTCAGAAGTTCAAAAAGACTTTACTGATGGTCAAGCAGCAGGCGTTACAGGAACACCTGCATTCTTCGTAAATGGAGTTAAACTTTCAGGTGCACAACCTTTCAGTGTATTTGAAGCAGCAATCGAAGCAGCACTTGCAGAAGAATAAATTTCTTCTTGTTTTTATTTTTTTTATTTTTTTAACTTTACTTCTTTAAACAAAACCCATTTGTCATTAACTAATTTAAGAATAGAAATATTATCAAATATTTGTTCAATAGAATACTCTTTTTCAGAAACAAATTCCCAAATAGAATCAAATTTCTCAGAAATATCATCTCGAGCAACTGTTGCATGAAAATGAGAGACACCATCAAAGTCGCCCATAGAAAACTTCTTCATTCCACGAAATTCAGAAATAAGTTCATCATATACTTCTCGAAGAGGACCGTATTGATCAGGAACATCCATGAAAATAACGTCTTTATCGAAATGATCAAATCCTTCAATCTCATAAGTAAATGATTTCATCCCCATGGTAAATTCATGCAGAAAATCAAGAACATAGGTAATGTCATTTGTCTCAAAAGGATACTTCAATGTGATGTGAGCGGGAGGATTATGTCGAAATCCTTCAACAACCCCAAACAGTTCACTGATCTCTCTAAGAAGTCCTTCCTGCTTTTTCTTAGCAGGTCCCTTAAGTAACGTTACAATAATGTATTTATCCATAATGTTTCCTTATGTGTGAATTTTTGTTATGTGAAAAAGTATGCAACAACTGCTAGAATAAGTAAAGCAATTGTTACGTATAATAATTGATCTTCTAGTTCCATAATGATGCCTCTATAGGTAATACCACATATTTTCTTTTCGCTGCTTCTCATCCATCTGGCTAGCAACTTTATTAGCTCTAGGACGATTACTTTCCTTATCTCGTCTAAAGGTCAATTGTATATCTTTTAGGAACATATTCATTCCTTCAATCATCTCAAACGGACCATGTGCAATACCTTCTTTTGCAGGAGTACCGTCAAAAACTAAAATTTTATCAGATAAATAATCAACAAATAATAAATCGTGATCAATAACAACAGCAGTTTTACCTTTGATTTCCATAAAGTCTCTAAGTACTTTGCTAATGAGTAAACGCTGTTCAACATCCAAGTATGCAGAAGGCTCATCCATCAAATAAAGATCAGCTTCCTTAGCTAAACAAATAGCAATAGAAACACGTTGAAGCTCCCCACCTGAGAGTTCACGTAGTTGTCTGTAGAATAGTGGTTCTAAATTAAGTGGCTTAACAAGTAAACCCTCGTAATGTTTAATGGCATGATCAAGAGCAGAAACAACAAGCTCTTCAGACGTAGTATCAATATATTGTGGTTTGTAACTCACGGTTACCTTCTCATCAACAGCTCCAGAATCAGGTTCTATTTCCTCTGCTAGCATTTTAATAAAAGAAGTCTTTCCAATACCATTCTCACCAAGAACACCGACTACATCTTTTCGCTTAACCTCGCCAGGTGTTGTTTTGATACTAAATTGACCAAGACTCTTTTTTAATTCGCCCCATGAAGTAAGTGTCTCTCGCAAACTTTTAGAAAATGATTGTTTTCGTTCAAATGTAATCTTCTTATCACGAAATCTCATGTTGCCGTCACTTAAGAATCCATCAAGGTACTCATTAATCCCAGCTTTTGTAGTCATGGGATGACTCACAACCCCATAGGCAGTCTCTCTACCATACATGATGTGGATCAAATCAGTCATATAATCAAGAATAATTAAATCGTGTTCAACAACTAGAACAGCAGTATCTTCATCTGCAAGAGATCGAAGGAATTTACCAACACGAATACGTTGTTTAATGTCCAAGAAACTAGTTGGCTCGTCAAAGACATACAGATTTGCTTTTTTTAGTACAGCAGCAGCAATAGCAAGACGTTGCAATTCACCACCTGAAATCTTTTTGATATCATTATCTAAGACATTTCGTAAATCAAGCGCATCCACAATTTCTTCAAACTTATCTCTGCCATCAACACGTTTCAAAACTTCTCCAACAGTGCCAGTTGTAGATTGTGGAATTAAATCAACTTGCTGTGGTTTGTAACTAACCGTAATTTCTCCTGCCTTTACTTTTTCAAAATAAAGCTGTGCTTCGCTTCCTTTGAACCGTGCAATGAGATCATCCCAAGTTCCCTCTCTCTCAAAGTTTCCAAAATTAGGGGTAAATAAACCACCTAGGATTTTCATAGCAGTAGACTTACCAATACCGTTTCGTCCTAAAATCCCAACTACTTTTCCAAATACTGGTACAGGAAGATTATACAATGCAAATCCATTTTTACTATATCTATGAATTGGTTCTTGCTGAAGATGTGAAGGTAAATTAATGATCTTGATTGATTCCGGAGCTGCGTTAGAACAAATACCACATCCAATACATTGATTTTCATCAATTAATAGGTGGGTACCATCGAAGTACATACACTCACTTCCACCTCGATTGATGGGGCAAAGACTAGCAATATGCTTTTTTTTGTCCATGTCCTTTAGCTTATTGTTATCAACAACAGCAATTCTTTTGACCATGGGTAATCAAAGTCATAACACCTTTTTAAAGCTTCTGAGCCAACATATCTCTAGAAGAATCGACTTTAAAGAAGAGTTTAAATACTACTTTGCAACATAAAAAGCATGAATGTTAGAAAAAAGCTCTATGCAGTATCATTGAATAGACTTTCTAGAATGGAATTTCGTTATTTTGAGCAAGAACAAAAAATATCAAAGCTACCTTCTAGTGCAAAAAAGTCAATCAAGAATAAATATGAAAATTTTAGATTACTAAAAGCATACTATAATTGGATTTTATTTATTGAGGCTCTTTGCTTTATTCTAATATATATCTCTTTCATATCATTAGTTGCTGACAATATTCCAATTCTCTCTTCTCTAACTGAGCAAGCAGCAGGCTTAACTGCTGCAGTTGGGATTCCGGTACTAACTCTAATTGTATTCTTCATGGAAAAAACAAAAAATGTTCTTGTAGTTGATGGAATGTGGATTATGACTGAAATAATTTCTACAATGACTACCTATGGTAAGAAAACCAAATAACTTTTTTAATGCACAAAGTCTCATAACTCTATGACATTGTGGGACATAGCAAGATTACTAAGAATACATCAGTATTACAAAAATTTTCTAGTATTCATGCCACTTGTTTTTGCAGGTCTTCTCTTATCACAAGGAGCAATTGAGCGAACAATACTTGGATTCATCTCATTATGTATGGTTGCATCATCAGGATATATTCTAAACGACATTCATGATATTGAAAAAGATAGAAAACATCCTGAAAAGAAGCTAAGACCAATACCTAGTGGAAACGTTTCAATTAATCTTGCCTTATTAACCTCGTTAACACTCTTGCTAGTATCAATTTTGCTAGCATTTCAACTAGATGCCACATTCACTCTTTTTGTAGTAGCATACTTCATAATCACAAATATTTACTCTTTAGTATTCAAGCAGGTACTTTTCCTTGATATTATTATTATAGCAACGCTCTTTGTTTTACGGGCAATTAGTGGAGCCTTTGTTTCATTACCTAATCAAATGATTCCAATCTCACCTTGGCTAATCCTTGTCCCATTTTTCCTAGCAATCTTTCTTGTAGCTGCAAAAAGAACCTCAAATGTATTTTTGCTAAAAGATGACGCAAAAGAATTTAGTAAAACACTTGATGGATATGATGAGCAAACAACTCAGTTCCTCTTCACTATCTCAACAACACTCCTCTTGGCTTTCTATGCACTCTACACTCTATTTTCACCATACAAACTCCTAGCAATAACCATTCCTGTAGTCTTATATGCTATTCTTTATTTCACAAAGAAAGTAAATGAAGGTCATGTAATGGGGAGAGAATTATCGCATGCGTTTAAAGATCCAAGACTATTTATCTCATTGTTAATTTGGTCAGTAATTGCATTTTCAATAATCTATGCACTACCTATTTTTTCTTGATTTTAATCATATCGCCAATAGTAAGACCGCCGCCATATTGTGCCTTAGGGACTTCAATACCACCTACTTCTGATTCAATTAATGTAATGTGTAGTGCTTTCTGAATCTTTTTAGCAATTCTAAATGATGGTTTTGTTTTCCCAGATTCAATATGTTTGAGAAGTGATTCTTTTTCATTAAGATCTTTAGCAAACTTTTCCATTTCTATATGTTTACTTTGACGAGCATGACGAATAACTTCACCAAAGTCAGAAACAATTCTATCTGTGCTTTCTTCCTCGCGAAAAGTTGGCTTCTTAGTTCTTGTTCTAAATGTAGGTCTACTGCCTTTAGGGGTATCTAGTACTTCACCATAGTTCTTACATGATGAACACACTTTCATAATAGCGCCTTCAATTCGAGTTGTAAACATCTCACCGTCTTTTCCACACATGTCGCATGCCATGACAATTGGGAGATTCTAGCCCTTTTAAACTTTCTCTAAGTACATTTAAATACTCTCTCTCTTCACTATTGCTATGAAAGAAATCACTGCACTTGACTTGCACTATCTCTTAAAGGAGTGGAATCTAGAAAAAGCAAAGGTTGATCAGATATATCAGCCCTCAAAGGACGTTTTAATTAGATTTCATATCCCAAATCAAGGCAAGAAGATAATGAGAATTACAAAGCACTCAATTTTTCTAACTGATTTCAAAGAAGAGCAAGGTCTCCCTAAAGGATTTTGTATGGCGCTTCGAAAACACATCAAAGGAGCAAGACTAAGATCAATTGAACAGGTGGGGCTTGAACGTGTACTAAAGTTAACACTCGAAAAAGAACATTCCTTTACGATGTATATAGAACTATTTGGTAAGGGAAATATCATTCTAACTTCGGAAGATAAAACAATTACCTCGCTTAACAAACTACATGAAACTCCCTATGTTGTACCTAGGAAAGATATCAATACAAAAGAGATGACGCTTCCTGAGTTCAAGCAACTCCTCAAAGATCAAGAAGAACAAATAGTTAAGGTATTGGCAAGAGATCTGGGTCTTTCTGGTTTTTATGCTGAATTGGCATTGGGTGATGAGGACAAGAAACGGCCTGCAAATGAGTATTCTGCAAAAGAAGCAACAAAATTATATGAGCAGATTCAATCTCTCTTCACAAAAGAACTAGCACCTTCACTGTACAAGAAAAGAGTGATTCCCTTTGCAACAGAATCTTCCATTCCAATTGAAAAAACATTCGGTGAAGCAATTGCTCATGAAATAACTAAAACATTAATCGAAGAGCAAGAAAAAAGAGACTTTGCAGCGTATTACAGAGAAGAAGAAAAAATTCATAATATCATAAAAGTACAAGAGCAAACTATTAAAAAACTAGAGTCGCAAGCTGAAAAGAATCAGCGCAAAGGTGAGCTCATATATGAGCAATATGCACAGTTGCGAACACTTCTTGATAACCTAACAAAAGCAAAAGAAACACACACCTGGAAGGAAATTAAAGAACACCTTAAAGGCCATAAACTCATAAAAAATCTTGATGAAAATAAATTAACAATTACTGTTGATCTTTAAACCATTCAACGGTTTCTTTAATTCCTTGTTCAATTGATGTTTTAGGATTCCAATTCAATTCTTTTCTGGCAAGTGAAATATCAAGAGTAATGTCCCTTACTTCTCCTTTGATGCCGTCGGTAAATAAAATTTCTCCCTCATATGCAGTATACTTTTTAATCAAATCGACGATCTCAAGAACACTTGATTGAACTCCACTTGAGACGTTATATAGTATGTGCTCTCCTTTTTTATCGACAATGGATGCAATGAATGTAGCAAGATCTTTAACATATACAAAATCTCGAGTTTGCTTACCATCTCCAAAAATGGTGGGTTGTTCATCCTTTAAAATTTTATCAATGAAAACTGCAATTAGACGTTTTGTTTCAGGATTATCACCTGGACCATAGACATTTCCAAAACAAAGAATCGTTGCATCAAGATCCTCAGAATACAGATCTACATAGTGTTCAGCGGAGTGTTTGGAAATACCATAGGGAGAAGAGGGTAGCGGGAGATCTTTTTCGCTAGCAGGCATATTTGGATAAACTCCATAGCGTGCTCCTCCAGTAGAAGTATATATGAGTCGTTTAACTCCATTTTTTTTACATGCTCCAAGAACATTAATGGTCCCAAGAATGTTTGTCTTAGCATCTTCAATAGGGTTATCAACAGAATATCTGAGCATGGTTTGGGCTGCAAGATGAATTACTGCATCGGGCATATGTTCTTCAAATACATCGCAAATAGGCTCAGTAATATCTCTTTGAACAAATGTAGCTCCCCCAACAAGTGGTTTATTTTTATCTAGAACAATAACTTCATTTCCTTGCTTAAGTAAAATAGAAACAACATGAGTTCCAATAAAACCACTTCCACCAGTAACTAAAATTTTCATAGATTAAGATAGGATCAAACATTTATATGCTTTATTACAGTTTGAGTTTAATACTCTGATTTTCCAAAGAAAATATAAATGCCCCTTCGTTTTTAAACTAATGATCCTTAGAGCGACAAAGAATTTCAACTACTTAAAGACTTGATTCTTCCTCTAACTAAACTACCCAAGGTTCTTGACGTGGGAACATCTCAGAGATTTGCAAAGGAATTAGACTATTTTAGAAAAGATTTCTCTGATAATTATTTTGCCCTTGGATATAAGCCGGAATTAAAATATGGTGATGACAATTGTGACTATGATGGTGATATATTTAATCTGGATTTTTCTGATGATTATTGGGATGCAACTATCTGTATTGAAGTTCTTGAACACGTTAATAATCCACAAAAAGCCGTAGATGAGCTTCGTAGAGTTACAAAAAAAGGCGGGATTGTTTTACTATCTACTCCTTTTTTAACAACATATTATGGGAAACAAGGTGGGAAAAGTGGTAAACATTCAGAATATCCTGATTTTTTCAGATACACACATCAGGGATTAGAGTACCTATTTAGAGAATTTTCAGAAGTCGAAGTTTATCCCGTTGGCGGAAAATATCATTTTCTTTTAATTTGTGCGGGGTTAAACAAAATAAAATTTCTGAAAAAGATAGTTGATGTATTTGATAAACCAATCAAAGGAAAAGCAACCATTAGACATTTTGTAAGAGCAATTAAGTAGAGTTTTTTGAATTTCTAATCTCATCAATAACGCTTGGATCAGCAAGAGTACTCACATCTCCATAATCTTCATCACCTATTACAATCTTTTTTAGAATACGGCGCATGATCTTACCTGATCGAGTTTTTGGAAGACCAGATACAAACTGAATGTCGTGTGGTTTTGCAATAGGTCCAATGGTAGTTCCAACAACTCCCCGTAACTCTTGTTTTAGTTGATCACTTTCAGTAAAACCACTTTTGAGAATAACAAACGCATAAATGCCCTCTCCCTTTACTTGATGCGGAAATCCAACAACTGCAGACTCAGCAACAGCCTCGTGGGATCCAAGAGCACTTTCTATTTCAGCAGTACCTAATAAATGACCAGCTACATTTAGCAGATCATCAACACGACCAATTATCCTATACTCGTCATTCACCACTTCACATTCATCGGCAGGATAATAGAAGCCTGGAAATTTAGAAAAATAAGTTTCAATAAATCGCTTATGATTTTTATAGATGGTCCTTGCCTGACCTGGCCAGCTAGTAGAGAAGCAAAGCATACCTTTTTCACTCTTCTTGCCGTCTTCATCAAATACAGTTGCTTTAATCCCAGGCAATGGTTTTCCAACAAAACCTGGTTTTTGATTTTTAAGTGGCGCAAGCATGATTCCGCCCGTCTCTGTTTGCCACCAAGTATCCATGATCTTACAATTACCTTTGCCAACAACATCTCTATACCATTCCCAAGCTTCTGGATTTAGTGGTTCACCAACACTCCCAAGTAACTTTAATGAGGAAAGATCACTCTTCAAAACATGCTCATCTCCTTCTCGAAGAAGAGCTCGAATAGCCGTTGGAGCAGTGTAATAAGTATTCACCTTGTAGCGTTCAACCATTTCCCAATGTCTTGCAGGAGTTGGGTGAAATGGAGTTCCTTCGTGCATAACAATGGTAGCTCCTGAACTGAGTGGCCCATAGACAACATATGAATGGCCAGTAATCCAACCAACATCTGCAGTACACCAGAATACGTCTCCTTCCTTGTAATCAAATACTGTATTGAAAGTGTAATTAGCATAAACAAGATATCCACCAGAACTATGAACAATTCCTTTTGGAGTCCCAGTGGAGCCAGAAGTATACAAGACAAATAGTGGGTCTTCTGAATTCATTTCAACAGGTTCGCAATCATCACTAACGCCCTCGATTAGATCATGGTACCACAAATCTTGTGATTTTGACTGAACGTCCTGACCAGTATGTTTGATGCAAAGGACATGCTTCACATCTGTATCATCGATAATCTCATCAACCTGTTTCTTAAGCGGAACAATCTTCCCTCCTCGAAATCCTCCATCTGCAGTAATCACAAGTGATGCATCACAATCAGTAATTCGTTTAAGCAAACTTTCAGAAGAAAATCCTCCAAAAACTACAGAATGTATTGCCCCGATGCGAGCACAAGCAAGCATAGCAAAAGCAGCTTCAGGAATCAGTGGCATATAGATGATGACGCGATCTCCTTTTGAAACATATTGCTTTAGGACATTTGCAAATCTATTAACATTGTTTGATAATTCAGAATAAGTAATAGTCTTTTTTTTTTCAGGATCATCGCCTTCCCAAATGATGGCAGGTTGATCACCTTTGGTTGCCAAATGACGATCAATGCAGTTTGCTGAAACATTAAGTGTTCCATCAGAAAACCATGAAATATTACCTGTCTTAAAATCAGAATTATCAAGAAGAGTTGGTTCTTTAATCCAGCTTAATCTTCTTGTCTGCAGTTTCCAAAAATCATCCATGCTGGTGGTATACATGAATCTATTTTAAATATTCCGAATGAGTGATTTATCATGCTGATTAACAGAGTATATTTTCTTCCAATGTAGGTGATAAGTTATAAATCTCATCCCTGAGTATTTTGGAAAACTTAACCGAACCAGCGAGGTTGAGGTGATCTTGATCTGAAAAAAATTCAGGGTGTTCAAAAAAAACAGATTGAAGATCAATGAATTGGATGTTGCCGTAGTGTGAATATTCTGAGTGTATATCACTGAAAAATTCCTCTTTATCTATATACTTGGAAGATTTTTCTGCATATTGTTGTGTTACTGGAAATGTTACAAAAATCACTTCTATTTTTTTTTCATTTGAAGTACGTATGAGGGCATCAAATGCACTTCGCAATCGCTTACTCTCTGTATATCCATTAGTAAAATGTACATTAACTCTTTCTTGTGTTATGGTTCCTGTGGGGTCCTCAAAAATATGAGTGTGTGGCGATGTCCATCCTCGAATATGTCCTGATTTTTCAGATGTTGAGATAAGTACTTTGAAATCTCTCCCATTTCCAATGAATGGAAAATGTTTTTGAATGAAAAGTACAGGGTAGGTTTTACCTGTTACATTACTTAATTCTTCAAATGTCATGTAGTTTGCCCAATACCATACGTGTGAGTAGGGACTTAAGCGATAGTCAGAAAAAGAATGTAAGTCAAGTGGAACTATTAGTGTTTCAACAGAGGGTGATTTCATGACTTCTCTTGCACGTAAGTAGAATTGTTCATAGTCATCTCCACCAATTCCATAGTTAAATGATTCAGGAAAACAGAGGGGATTAATCCCTCCTTCTACATGTGAGTCTCCAACAAATACCGTCTTAAGTTCAGGCATATGTTTGCTAAAAGAATCTTCCTTCAATGTATACCTCGAATGATCTACTACTTCAGTTACATAAAGAAAGTTCAGAATCCCAATACAAAGAAGTAAAACTATTATGGTGAATGCAACATTCTGTATTATCCTTATCTTTTTCATTTTAAAATTGGAAGTATATGAACTCTTGTGGTTCAAAAATACCAAAGAGTAATATGAGTAGTATTAAAAGTATATAATATGAACTGACCATTTTGGGACTATTACGAAGGGATTGTGCAATTCTTGTTTCTTGAAGGATGTGGACCAGTTCCATGAAAACCAATAGAGATAGTGCAATCCAAAGTCCCATCATATCTACTCCAAGCCTTACGCCTATTGTATTTAAGCTAAAAATGGTCATGTTGGAAAAAATGGTGAGCACATCAACAAAAGATTCGGCCCTAAAAAAAACCCAAGTTATGTTAACGATGAAAAATGTAAATATCATTTTGGAAAAATTAATAATTCCTTCGGGAATGCGAACTTGTTTTGAAAAGCGCGATCCAAAATAATCTTCAATAATGATATAGAGGCCATGGAGAGATCCCCAGAAAATAAAAGTCCAAGCAGCTCCATGCCAGATGCCACTAATCAAGAAAACGATGAAAATATTCAGTCTCCATTTACCTTTTGAAACTCGATTACCTCCAAGTGGAATGTAAATGTAGTCTTTAAACCATGTGGAAAGTGAAATGTGCCATCGTCTCCAAAACTCACTAACTGATTTTGAAAAATAGGGTCTTCTGAAGTTATTCAT
>ENA-UOXV01002262-UOXV01002262.1-marine-metagenome-genome-assembly--contig:-NODE-2262-length-25401-cov-4.687564_pt1 | contig 25401 bp, 28 predicted proteins | sample MGYA00238165_ERZ766961 | MGnify/ENA primary metagenome ERZ766961 (study PRJEB28924, sample SAMN03173240) | marine metagenome | biome: Marine; feature: Water; material: Subsurface seawater | place: North... | reverse complement strand
CCTGCAGCGCCCATGGCCATGCAAGCTGCCATTTGTCGACCTGTTGCTATGCCACCTGCCGCCAATACATGAACGTCTTTGTAAGCTCCCATCGCGTCTATCACATCGGGGACGACAACCATAGTTGATATTTCGCCACAGTGCCCGCCTGCTTCAGTTCCTGAAACAACTAAAAGATCTACACCCGCTTTAGCATGTTTTAGCGCATGCTCTCGCGTGCCGGTTAATGCTCCTACAAGTATACCTTTATCGTGGCAACGGTCGATCACCATCTGAGGCGGCACGCCAAGTGCGTTAACGAATAAATTAATTGGGTGTTCAAAAGCGATATCTAGTAGTTCGATCGCTCCTGATTCCCGCATATTATTTGTATAGTCTGCTCCATACTGCCCAGACCAAAGGTCTGATGTTTCAATATTATGGGTTCTTAGGAGATTTTCTATATATGTAAGATGCTCCGGAGGGATCAAAGCTTTTAAATCGCTGGTTTTCATATGGTCATTGTCTTTATGATCCATATTGTTGGGGATTAGTAGATCGATACCATAAGGTCTACCATTAATATTCTCGTCGATCCAATTCAACTCTACTTTTAAACTTTCTGGTGTGTGGCCAACGGCTCCAAGAACTCCAAATCCGCCAGCTTTTGAGACTTCAGTTATGACATTACGGCAATGGCTGAATGCAAATAATGGAAACTCTATTCCAAGCTTATTGCACAAATTTGATTTCATAATTTTTACTCCGCTACACCGATTGAAGTGGGGTTCTCATCGTCATAAGAAACAGTTTCTATCAGTATGATTCACTTGGTGTGATTAAACTAATAAAATTCTTGCATTACATTATTGTTTGAAAGTTTGATTTTCTGAAATACCCTGATTTCGCTTTGTAATAAACTAGTTTTGAATTTAGTTGGAAAACTAAACATAATTCTAAGGAGTTAGATTGTGAAATTTTTAATTTTAGGGGCAGGGGCTTTAGGGGGGTATTATGGAGGGCTGTTACAAAAGGGGGGAGCAGACGTTACGTTTTTAGTGCGCCCCCAAAGAGCCGACCGATTACGTAAAGAGGGGATAACAATAAAATTAGAAGGAGCGGATTATAATGCTCCTGTAAAAACCACGACTGCAGATGCGATTAGTACAGAATTCGATGTAATTTTTCTTACTTGTAAAGCTTATGACTTAGAACCAGCTATTAAAGCGGTCACTCCAGTGGTTAGAGACCGAACCGCTATCTTACCCATACTCAATGGGGTTAATCATATCGATATATTAATAAATTATTTTGGGGCTGATCGTATTCTGGCTGGTGTGACTCAATTTTTAGTTAATCAAGATAAGGATGGTACAATCCTTCCAACACTCCATGGTTCTGGTGGTCAAAAAACAATATTTGGTGAAATACAGGGAGGAGAGTCCAAAAGATGTGAAGGTATACTTAAAGCTATGAAGAAAAATTTGCCCGATACATCTGTCAGTAAGGATATCTCAAAAGAAATGTGGGCCAAATTAAGTGGTGCTGGATCTTCTTTTGCCGTTGCCAGTTTATTGCAAGCTCGAGCGGGTCGCGTTGCTAAAGCCGAGACAAGTACGCGGGTAGTGGCGAATATTTTTGATGAAAGCGCGGCCATATGTTCCGCCGAAGGTTACCCAGTATCTGAAGAAATGAAACATGTATTAGTGAATGATTTATGGGGTCAAAAAGGCTCAAATTATGGGCCTTCAATTTTGGCAGATATAGAAAATGGAAGGAAGACTGAAGGGGAACACGTCATTGGTGACTTAGTGCGACGAGCAAAAAAACATAAATTAGAAACCCCATTATTAGAGGCAGCATTATGTAAAATTCAACTTTATGAGAATAGTTTAGTGTAAAATAGTTTTAATTAATCAACGGGCAAATATTAAAATAAGAATTTACTGTGGGTTAGAAAATAAAAATAAAAGCATTATAGTTACTGATTATCTCAACAATAGATATGCTTCACGATTAAACAAAAGTGGATCGAATTCATGAATAGCCCAGAAGAAGCGATTGCACTTCATCAAAAGGCAATCAATGATCGCAATATTGATGACTATATAAAGACTGTGGTTTTTCCGTTCACTTATCAAAACTTTAACGGCACAGCTATTACAGTCGAGAGGCCAGATGAATACGGAAACTCATACCCTCTACCGTGGGAAACGGTATTAAGCGCTTTCCCCAATTGGTTGTCCACCGTTCATGAATCGGTTGATGAAGTCGTGTCGAGCAATTTATCGGCAGTTTTTAAAATAACTGCGCGTTGGAAAACCGCTAATGATGCTCCCCATAAACCAATAACAGCAATATGGATATCAGTTAAGTCAAATGGTAAATGGGGGCTCCAGTTTAGACATAATCTGGGCACTATTTAATAACCATTATATAATGATATATAAGCGTAAAGTCGATTATTGAGAACGTAAAAATAAACAAATTTTATTCATTGGATGACTTTCATAAACAAAGCTTACGAATTAACCTTATGGCAGTGGTGCCCGTTAAAGCATGCGATGTTAGCATCGTAGTGATTAATAATGAGAAGAATGACCATCTTTTCAGGCTTGTAGGAAAGAATATTACAAGTTTTGAATGATTTCTCTTCTCAATTATCAATATCCTCAAAAAAGGATTTATTAACCTTCTTATTGTTCGTGACAAAAGGATTTTGTCGTGAGTTACAAGTATTGGAATTTGGGTGCTGTATTCTGCTGACCTGAAGAGTTTTGGGCAAATTCATTTCGTTCCATTAATTACGCTTGACATGCAAATGATGAATTATTATTACCAGTTTCGGTGGAATTTACTAACAAAATAACCAAAAATAGTTTGTAAAGCTAGTTTGGTTAAAAGGAAAGTGGTGGGTAATAGTGCCAGAATATGAGTTTATAATTAAAAATAATTTAAGGGTAGCAAAACCCCTTTGTGATTTTATAGAGATGGAGGCCCTTCCAGGATCAGGTGTGACCCCGGATATATTCTGGGATGGGTTCTCTAATCTTGTTAGAACTTATGGTCCTATCAATAAGCGGTTATTAGCGAAGAGAGAGTTTCTACAAAAAAAAATAAATCGTTGGCATCAAAATCATAAAGGGAAAAAAATAGATTTTTCAGAGTATAAAAGCTTTCTGAAAAATATTGAATATTTGGTCCCAGAAGGGGAAGACTTCGAGATTGAGACAGCTAATATTGATCCTGAAATTGGTATGATACCGGGCCCCCAGCTTGTAGTACCAGGTACCAACGCGCGTTACACTATTAACGCTGTCAATGCTCGTTGGGGTAGTTTGTACGATGCCGTTTATGGTTCTGACGTGTTAGGTGATGTTCCGAGTTCTGACGAATATAACCCCGATAGGGGCAGTCGCGTTGTAGCATTCTCCAAAGCACATCTTGATCAGTTTGCTCCGCTTGTTGATTGTAGTTGGTCTCAAGTATGCAAAATATCTATAGTTGATAATGCGCTATTGCTTTTCTTCGGCGATAAAAAAGTCGAACTGTTCGATCAGTCACAGTTTCTCGGATATCGAAATAATAGTCATGGAGGGTTAACTGAAGTTATTTTGATTAAGAACAGATTGCATTGCCGTGTCATAATTAATTCTAATGATATTATTGGAAAAGCTGATAAGGCAAATATTAGTGATATTCAAATTGAAGCAGCGCTCACCACAATAGTCGATTGCGAGGATAGTGTATCAACAGTGGATGCTGAAGATAAAGTTCTAGCTTATAGAAATTGGCTGGGTTTGATGAAGGGCAATTTATCGGTCTGCTTTAGCAAGGGGGGATTGACGATAGATAGGCATTTGAACACCGATATTGGAATAATAACCTCAAGGGGTGAAAATTTAACACTAAAAGGCAGATCACTGCTGTTGGTTCGAAACGTTGGCCATTTAATGACTACGCCCAGTATTCTAGATGAAAATGGCGACGAGGTTGGTGAAGGGTTAATGGATGCAGTTTGCACAGTATTAATCGCCTTGCATGATATAAAACGGCAATCAGGAATCAAGAATTCGACCACTGGGTCAGTGTATATTGTTAAACCCAAAATGCATGGTCCTGAAGAGGTGAGATTCGCAAATGATGTTTTTAATGAAGTTGAAAAATTTCTCCAGATGTCACCGAATACTGTCAAAATGGGAATAATGGACGAGGAGAGACGCACTAGTATTAATCTCAAAGAATGCATACGCGAAGCTAAATCGCGTATTGCTTTCATTAATACTGGGTTCTTGGATAGAACTGGCGACGAAATTCATACTTCAATGGAGGCAGGTCCTATGCTCCCCAAAAATGATATGAAGCGAACGAAGTGGATCAAAGCGTACGAGAATAGAAATGTTGATATTGGATTAGCCTGTGGTCTGCAAGGAAAGGCTCAGATAGGAAAAGGTATGTGGGCGATGCCAGATTTGATGGCTCATATGTTAGAGCAAAAGATAGACCATCCAAAAGCGGGGGCTAATTGTGCTTGGGTGCCAAGTCCCACTGCAGCGATTATTCATGCTCTCCATTATCACTTAATAAATGTGAGGTCGGTTCAAACTGAAATTAAGAGGCAGCATCCTAGAACATCGATAGATGACCTCCTCAGTATTCCATTGTTGACGGAACGCGTTTTGACTGAAGATGAAAGAATAAATGAAATAAGAAATAATGCGCAGGGTATTCTTGGTTATGTTGTTCGCTGGATTGATCAAGGTATCGGTTGCTCAAAAGTGTTAGATATAAATAACGTGGGATTGATGGAAGATAGGGCGACCTGCCGTATTTCTTCCCAGGCTCTAACAAATTGGATCCATCATGGTGTGACGTCTAAACAAGAGGTGGAGCAAGTTTTGAGAGAAATGGCTATTCTTGTGGACGAGCAAAACAATACAGACACTGAGTACTGCCCAATGGCTCCTAGCTACGATACCAATGCATTCTACGCCGCTTGTGATCTCGTTTTCTCGGGTATGGAACAGCCATCCGGATATACTGAACCAATTTTGCATTCTAGACGGAGCCAACAAAAAGACATTGAGATCCGTAACTAGCGCTGCCAAAATATTTTTGAGTTTCTCTCCCATTATGTCTCCTATCGTTATTTTGTTAACTCTAAGCAGTCATGAAGATCTAACCAAACTTGTCTGAAGAATTGGGTGCGGTTATATATTTGCAATGGTATGCCGGGCATGGTGCTAATGTTGTTTAATTATCTATAAAATTATAGTAGTTGGTCGCGAGTTAATTGGAAGTGCGACTATCCGTCATTTAATGGAAGGAGGTGCTGGCCTAGTAGGTGTTGGGCCCGAGGAACCCCAAAACTGTTGTTTCCGTCTGTGGTAATGGCAAAGGCGTTAAAGTTGCTGATGATCGGGAAAAAATACTAGCGCATCGTATAACTTCTTTAAACTAATCTCAGGCTGTTTTTATCTGCACAAAACGTGCTTAATTTGATTCAGATGCGGGTCTTCCAAGTTTTGAATCAAAATCTGCTGGCTTGACTATGCTGTTGATGGTGCATTAAATAATGCAAATGATAGTAATTCGCATAAATAATTAATTTATAACTATCTGATAAATTTTGGTGTTACCAGATCAAATTGGAGTAAGAGATGATTCAGAAAACAAATTTCTATATCAATGGAGAATGGGTGTCTCCAGTCGAAGATAAGGAATTCTCTGTTATTAACCCAGCCAATGAGACTGCCTTTGCTACGATTTCTCTGGGAGGCAAGTCGGATCTGGATAAAGCAGTTTCCGCGGCTAAAGTGGCTTTCGTTAATTGGAGTAGAGCACCACTTACCGAACGTTTAGGCGCGGTAAAGAACCTTCTTAATATATATGAGGCACGTGCCGATGAGATGGCTGAGGCAATCTCTTCCGAGATGGGGGCTCCTATAAAGTTAGCTACAAATGCTCAAACGGCGGCCGGAGCTGGACATATTAGGGCGTTTATAAAAGCTTTGGAGGGTTTTGAATTTGAACATACTCTTAGAGCGGACTCGCCGGATGAATATATTATCCGAGAACCGATTGGCGTTTGCGGTTTAATCACTCCATGGAACTGGCCAATGAACCAGGTGACTTTAAAAGTTGTGCCTGCAGTAGCAGTAGGTTGTACTGTCGTTCTTAAGCCATCAGAAATAGCACCAATTTCCTCAATGCTTTTTGCAGAATTTATGCATGAAGCTGGCTTTCCAAATGGAGTATTCAACCTCATAAACGGCGATGGACCAACACTCGGTGAGGCTATGAGTAATCACCCCGAAATTGATATGATGAGTTTTACTGGTTCAACTCGAGCAGGAATTGCCGTGACCAAAGGAGCTGCTGAAACAGTGAAACGCGTCTCACTAGAACTTGGTGGGAAGGGTGCCAATATAATTTTTTCGGATTGTGATGTTGAAAAAGCGGTTAAGAGAGGGGCCGCTCATTGTTTCAATAACACCGGACAGTCCTGTAATGCTCCAACGCGTATGTTAGTGCAGAAGGATGTATACGATAAAGCCATTCAAGTTGCTCAGGAGGCAGCAGAAAATACAGAGGTAAATGAACCTAATCTTTCTGGAAATCATATCGGCCCACTAGTTTCCGAAGTCCAGTATAACAAGGTACAAGATTTAATAGATGCTGGAATAAAAGAGGGAGCGAAACTGATCGCTGGTGGCTTAGGTCGACCAGAAGGATTTAATAGGGGATATTTTGTTCGTCCAACAGTTTTCGCAGATGTTAACAATGACATGCGAATAGCAAGAGAGGAAGTTTTCGGGCCAGTTCTTTCTATTATTCCATTTGAAACAGAGGAGGAAGCAATTGCTATATCCAATGATACAAGTTATGGGCTGACTGATTATGTTCAAAGCGGTGATAATGAACGAACTCAGCGCGTTGCGAGACAGTTAAGAGCTGGCATGGTTCAAGTTAATGGCGCTCCCAGGGCTTCAGGCAGTCCATTTGGGGGATATAAGCAGTCAGGTAATGGTAGAGAGGGTGGCATTGAGGGATTTGAAGAGTTTTTGGAAACGAAGGCAGTATCAGGGTGGACTACCACTAGTTGATTTAAGGTGTTGGTTCAAGCAATTGGAGTAAATATTTTTGTGCATGTTGCCGTGTTCTTTCAAGTCCATCTATTCGATATAAAGCTATATATATCAGGGATAAGAGTTTAAAGAAAAGCGGTCCAATACCTTTATACTTCAATTTTTTGAGATAAGACCGAACGTTTTGATTTGATGGATATTTTTGTGCTTCAGGCTCACGATGAGCTTTTGCCGCGCCATAGTCTATATTTTGATATGTTCTCTTCATTTGGTGGGTAATGGCCTGGAATTTGTGCACCATTTTTTACCTGTTGTAGTATAAATTCTTCATGTATTTCTTGCTCTAGTCCGTCCTCCGCAATCTCCTCAGCAATATTTTGTGGCACTACGACAACACCATCATTGTCAGCTATGATCCAGTCCCCAGGAATAACGGCAACTCCTCCGCAACCTATTGGAACATTTAGTTCACCATCAGATAGATTCGCAACGGACGCAGGTGCAGCTGCCCCAGGACACCAAACTGGCAAACCAGAAGCAATAACTCCATCTGCATCTCGTACATTTGCGTCACTGACCAAACCAGCAACTCCCCTAACTTGAAGTCTTGTAGCAAGAATATCCCCAATAGCTGCTCCATCTTGTCGACCGAGTGCATCGACGACCAGAATATGACCTGAAGGACACTCCTCGATCGCTCTACGTTGAGCCAAGTCAGTGCGCTTCAATATGTCAGGACCATTCAAATCTTCTCGACCAGGTATGAACCGAAGAGTGTAGGCTGGACCAGCAATTCTATCTTGATTTAATCCAAGTGGTTTTGGTCCATACATCCAAATCGATTTTATCCCTCGCTTCAACAATTGCATTGTTAATGTTGCTGTTGATACCTTTTTAAACTTCGTTGTGAGGTTTGTTTCCGTCATCTGTTTCTCCCAGGAATTGGTTTTACTAAGAACAGTAAAATGCAATATTTCAAAAGTTGCAATTTAGAAGTGCGTATTTTACATGTTGTTGATATAGTTTTTCTCTTGGAATAACGCATCGCCTGTGGCTAAACTGTGATTGTCGGGCAAGAGCACTGCCAATAAGGGCCGCATCCCGAATCCAAAAAATTAAGAGGTCTTATAATGACGTATGAAAGCATGATCGCTGAAACGATCAAAATCAATGGGTATAACAGCAACCCTATAAACGCTTATACAGCTCGTCCAATGGGAGAGGGACCTTTTCCCGGTGTGGTGTTGATACATCATTTGCCTGGCTGGGACGAAACCTACCGTGAATTTACCCGGAAGTTTGCTCATCATGGTTACGCCGCGATAAGCCACAACCTTTACGACCGTATTGGTTATGGGCCTTCAGACGATGTTGCTGCTAAAGCACGTGCCGAAGGCGGCGTTTCTGATGATCAGGTGGTTGGTGACACGGATGGCGCTGTTCAGTGGTTGCGTTCGCAGCCATGGGGTAATGGTAAGGTTGGTTTGATCGGAAGCTGTTCTGGTGGACGGCAAGCGTTTCTTTATGCTTGTAACCGTGACAATATAGATTGCGTTGTTGATTTGTGGGGTGGTCGGGTTGTACAGGGCGAAGACGATCGTCCAGAAAAACAACCTGTTCAACCAATCGACATGACCGCTGACCTGTCTTGCCCGTTGCTGGGCATCTTCGGTAATGATGACCGCGCGCCAAACGTGGAGCAGGTCAATCAGCATGAAGAACAGTTGAAGATACATGGGAAGGATTACGAGTTTCATCGATATGATGGTGCAGGTCATGGTATTTGGTATTACTATACGCCGCTTTATAGGGTCGAGCAGGCTATGGATAGCTGGCAAAAGACGTTTAACTTTTTCGAAAAACATCTTGCGGCGTAGTTGATATGTGTACCTCCATAGTTGAAATCGTAGACGCCGAAGGTAAGGGTAAGGATGGCAACGCCTGGTTTAAATTGAGTAAGGCGGTCGTCTGTTATGATCATCCGCACCATGCTCTTCTTGCCGAAGCGATTACCATCGACTTCATGAATAGTGGAGACGGTCCGGGAACGCGTGCCGCGGTTGAATTAAGCCTTGCCTCAGCCAAGGCTCTTAAAGGTGCTCTCAACCGCGCGATCGAACAGGCCGAAGAAGAATTAGCAGAAATTAGCAGCTAGCGGCGACCGTTAGCGATATATTCGCAGTAATCAACTCATTTTCCTACCTAGAAAAAAGTAACCTAACTTGATTTATGAGGTAACTGATGGGATCGTATGTAATTGATTATAATGCGTTATTCAGTTCGCCCCTTAAATCGTGACTTATCAACGACTTATTTTGCGAAAGCTCTTGTTTTCTGGGAGTTTGCGTCGTATTTTCGTATCCAACGGCTCCTTAGCTCAATTGGATAGAGTACTTGCCTTCGAAGCAAGGAGTTACAGGTTCGAGTCCTGTAGGGGCCGCCATTTTCTCACGGAAACAAGATGTTATTTAGATTGAAGAAATGAACAGGGAGGAAATAAAACCTTACTTGTTTATTCTGACAGATGGACTGTAGTTTTGATGTAGCTGCAATGCTCAGTCCCTTACTTATTTAATTTAGTTACAATGTGTTGCTTTGAGCATTTGGCAATTTGGTTTAAGCTTAGTGAACAGAGAATTAATGAACAATATCGGAAAAAATTAATAAGGCTTCTTAGTTTGTGGCTTCATCATTAAGCGCAATAAAAATAGATAACTTCTAAACTGAAAGAAATATTATCTTATTGCAAATATAAGGGTTTTTTAGTTACCTACGCAGGATAGTACTTTTTGAAGCTTAATTTTGCTTGAGCTAGCAAACGTTAGGAACGTTAAATGGCGCAGTATATAAAGAAAAAAAACAGTTGCAAATCGCTTCGAGACCTTCCAGCGCAGGTTGATGCAAATCCTGAGACGGCAGCGAGGAGCAGGGCTAGGTATTTTAATTCAGGAAATGCTTTCATGGTTGGAGCCACGCCAATACCTGACATCGTTTTCGAAGAGGAATCGAGAAAAGCTTTTGCAGATGGTACGCCAACGTCCCTAATCCCTTGTGATATTTCTAGTCAACTCGGATGCAACTACCCTGCTACTTCGCCATTAATACTCGTTTACTATGCTAGAATTAATTATGGCGAAGTTTTGCCCACTTTATTTAATGCAAGTGGAGCACTGGCGTATGTCATATCTGGTTCAGGTGAGACTATATGTCAGGATGAAGTCATTAAATGGGGAGAAGGTGATGTTTTTCTTATGCCAGGTGGGAAGAAACAAACCCATAGAGCATTTAAAGAACCAGTAATTTTATGGATTGCTACAAACGAGCCTCAGTTAGCATTTGAAAACTCATCTATTAAAGATGGTACTTTAGTATCGGGTATAGTTCATTACCCATCTCAAGAGATTGATCGTCAGTTTGACTTGATTTATAGCATAGACGCTGACCAAGATGTATCAGGTTCAGCTGTAATTTTCTCATCATGCGACCAAGAACTAAACAAAAATATTCTTCCGACTTTAACTGCTGGGATAAATTCGCTTCCGCCGAACGCTAAACAGCGACCCCATCGTCACAATGGCATAGCGATATCACTGGTAATTGGCGGTGAGGGCTGTTTTTCACTAATAGATGGAAAGAAAAAAAAATGGCTGCCGTGGGTAACCATGATCACTCCTCCCGTTTCTGTGCACTCTCATCACAATGAAAGTGATAAAATGGCAAAATTTTTAATCGTGCAAGATGCTGGAATTTATACCTACACAAGAGCGATGGGGTTTGAATTTGTGGATAAATAAAAATCTCATAGGTTCCCATATAATAGCTTTTAGTTGATGATTAAAAGCTACCTTCAGGGGTAGCAACTCTAACTGATCACTTCCATATTCTTGACAATTCAAAATCAAATACAAGTATAAAAACAGTGGGCCTTCAGTTTATCCTGAGAGGCGGTCGGAGTTTTTGGCCACAAGTTTGTATATTAGTCTCAAAATCTTCCAACAGAAATATAAAACCATAGGGGTTGGTCTGATCTTTGATCGCGTTGATCTTCTTGGCAACGGTTTTGGTGTTCCATGGATCACTGGCATTATATTGAGAGTGGCGTATAATGGAGGTTGCAAGGACGGTTATTTTTGAACCAAAAGTAGCATTTTTTTATAAGCCTGCTATTGGCCTAGTAGTCACGTGGGTTGCAGAGCGTCCGCGTGGGTGCGGCAATGGCTGACGAAGTGTTCGTGCCTAAAGAAGGAGAGATAGGACACTATGATCCAGTAGCAGAACTGTTGAAGAATGAGGAAGTGCTAGAACCCTACTTGGGGAGTTAAATCGAAAACCACTTATTTATCAATTGTGATGAATGGAAAGATGTTTTTGGGAGGGCAAATGGATTTACAACTTAAAGGAAAAAGTGTGCTAATTACCGGGGCCTCTAAAGGAATAGGAAGAGCCTGCGCGGTTGCATTTGCAAAGGAGGGGGTCGCCACGATTCACGCGGCAGCTAGGTCTAAAACCGACCTAGAAACTGTGTCAAAAAGTATCGAAGATACCTATGGAACAACCGTAAAGGTGTATCCGATTGATATGACCGATAAGACACTAAGAGATGATTTAATTAATAAAACTAAAGACATAGACATTCTTATCAATAATGCCGGGGCAATCCCATCAGGTTCTATTTATGCAGTATCGGAAAAAGCTTGGAGGGAAGGCTGGGAGCTCAAAGTCTTTGGTTACATAGAAATGACGCGAGCTTATTACACTATCTTCAGGGACCGAGGATACGGAGTAATTTTGAACGATATAGGTAACTCAGGTGAAAACCCAGATTTTGATTATGTAGCCGGGTCAACAGGGAATAGTGCCCTTATGACCTTTACCAAAGCAATAGGAGGAACTAGCCTTAATTATGGAGTTAGGGTGCTTGCTGTTAACCCGGGCCCCGTAGACACAGGGAGAATGGAAAAAATGTTAAAGCAGAGAGCTGGGGTAATCTTCAAGGATGAAGGACGCTGGGAAGAGCTTCTAGAGCGTTTCCCTGGAGGAAGGGCTTCAACTCCTGAGGAAATTGCTAACGCTATCACGTTTTTATGTTCACCCGTTGCATCTTACATAAACGGGTGTGTGTTGACTATTGATGGCGGAATAAGCGCTCGCGGCTCTGTTGTATGAGAAGACAAACTGGGAGAACGCTATGCCTTTTGCAACTACAAAAGACGGGTTAAAACTCTATTTTGAAGAGACTGGTGCAGGGATACCGGTTTTATTTATCCACGAATTTGGTGGCGACCACAGAGATTGGGAGCCGCAAATGCAATATTTTGGAAATATTTACAGGTGTATTTCTTATGCAGCAAGAGGCTACCCTCCATCCGATGTGCCGACTGAGTTAGCAGATTATACCCAAGAGTTGGCCGTCACCGATGCAATAACGATATTAGATCATCTCAAAATAAAATCTGCTCATATTATTGGTTTATCGATGGGTGGGTTCACAGCTGTTCATATGGGGCTAGAATATTCAGAAAGATGCAATTCTCTTTGTGTTGCAGGTTGTGGTTACGGCGCAGAGAAAAAGTATGAAGAATATTTTAAGGGTGTGTCATTGGAAGTGGCAAAAAATTTTGAAGAGAAGGGTGCTAGAGAGTTTGCAAAAATTTACTCTCTTGGGGCTTCACGGGTCCAATTTCAGAATAAGAACCCCCGTGGTTGGTTGGAGTTTGCTCAACGATTAGCTGAACATTCGTCTCAAGGATCTGCGTTTACAATGAGGGGTGTTCAAGCGCGAAGGCCCTCGCTTTACGATCTCGAAGAAGAATTAAAATCAATGTCTGTCCCCACACTTATAGTAAATGGTGATGAAGATGATCATTGCCTACAAGTGGGGCTTTATCTGAAGAAAGTAATTCCTGCCTCCGGTTTGTTAGTCCTGCCTAAAACTGGCCATACATTGAATCTAGAAGTTCCCGAAGTCTTTAACAGAGCCTTATCGGAATTCCTCACGCTAGTATCCAATGAAAAGTGGTTGCCCAGAGACCCAAGAGCTAACCCAGAACAGGTTATGCGAACGGACTAATAAAGCAGTTAGAGGGATATAGTTGTATATATTGGGGGATGACGAATAGATGACGAAATCTTATAAGATTACGTAAGCTGGAAGAGTAGTTTCAATTTTCAATAAGAAAGTTTAAACCCATCGAGGACCTAATGGGAACAAATTTTTCGCTTAAATAAAAGGGACTATAAAAATGAGCTATACAACAGGTATTTTGCTTTTTGACCAATTGGAGGAGCTAGACGCGATAGGCCCATGGGAGGTCTTTACAATGGCAGCGAATGTTCGTGGGAGTGGCAAAGTCGTCACTATTTCAGAACACGGTGACTTGGTTAAATGTGCAAAAGGGCTCAGAATTCAGTCTGATTACAGTTTTGGCGAGGCTCCAGCACTCGACGTTATTCTGGTTCCTGGAGGTATGGGGACAAGAACGGAGGTTAATAATAAAGTAGTTATTGACTGGATCGCTAAAGTGGCGCCGGGGTGTATCTGGGTTACTAGTGTTTGTACGGGATCGATGCTCCTGATTGAATCTGGCGTTGCACGGGGCAAACGGGTTACAACACATTGGGCATTTGTGGATACACTGCGGGAGCGCGGTGGCGCGGCCACAGTTGTTGACGACATGCGTTTTGTGCGCGATGGCAACATTGTGAGCTCTGCAGGCGTTTCTGCCGGTATCGACATGTCTCTATGGATCATTGGACAGACTGATAGTCCAGCCTTCGCACGCGAAGTGCAAAAAAGGATTGAATATTATCCCGCGCCACCTTACACGTCTGACGTATGAATAAGCAACTATTGCCGAAATAATGATATTCAGAAAAAAACAGCGGAACCTTATCCATGTTTTAGCGTTTAAAGTTACTCTAGGATTTTTAGATATAGGGTTGATAAATGCAAACCTAGAACACACACCAGATTGGTAAAGAAGGGATCAATTATTGATTGAGAAGGTGAAAGTAAATTTTAGCGGCATTAGTTTTTCTGGAATATTGTTTTTCTTGCCAATTTTTCTTTATTTCTTTTGTGTAACTATCGCTTTATCTGAAAATAAAGAACTTAGTTGGTCGCCCTCATTATACGAACAACGTAACATTTACTTGCTTCGGCATGCCTTGGCACCTGGGATGGGTGATCCAGAAGAATTTAATGTTGAAGATTGTAGTACACAGAGAAATCTATCGGCGGAGGGACGAAAGCAAGCTTTTAGGATTGGAGTGCGTTTTCGTGATAATGGCATAAAGACTGCTTATGTTGTTTCCAGTCAATGGTGTAGGTGTCTGGAAACTGCTAAACTATTAGGTTTTGGCAATATTACCGAAAACCAGATTCTTAACTCATTCTTTGATCAGTTTCACTTGCAAGATAAACGGACAGCAAGTCTGCGGGATTGGCTTCTAAGTTATCAATTAGATGTTCCTCTAATAATAGTGACACACCAGGTAAATATAACTGCACTTACGGGTATTTATCCAACATCTGGGGAAGCAGTTGTGGTTAAAGTAATCAATGGTGACTCAATAAAAGCTCTTGGAACTATAGTCACAGATTGATAGTTTAACTTTCAACTAATCATATTCCTGTACGAAAAAATGATGTCTGTTTTTCTTTAAAAGGAACTTAAATTGGCGGTATTTCCTGATAGATGGGGCGTAGTTGCGGTAATTGCTGGTGTTGGTGCAATTTATGGTTTCTTTGGAGCCCTAGGCCTATCTGATTTCTCAATAACAGCGATCAAGCCGACCCTATTTGGAACTCTTTGCATCATAGCTTGTATAATAAGCTGGAAGGTCCACAGGCGACTTAAAAAAGACCAAATGCTATCAATGACAGAGAGAACTGATGCAATTTTAAATGCTTCTAAAAATGATATAGAAAAACTTGAAAAATTGCTCAAAACGGATTCCTTTAGAGATACCCAAAACCCATTAAAGGAAGATGCAGAGTTCTCTAAAAAAAATAAATGATAAAGTCACTATTAACTACGCTTTATTGAGCCCTGCTTGCTATGAGTTTCCGTGGGCAATACGATTAAGTCTAAACTTCATATTTAAATAGTAAGTTAAGAGGGTGATTTTGATGCGAAATAGTTCTGATCCAGTTCCAGCTATTTTGGAACGTGAGGCAACAGGAGAAATATTAGATATTTTTCAGGATATTAAAGAAATTACTGGAGCAGATGTTGTTAACCTTATTTGGCGACATCTGGCCATTACGCCAGGCGCGTTGCAAAATCTATGGAAGATGTTGAGGCCGATTTATGCATCTGGTGCAGTTTTGGCGGAAGCTAAACAATTTCGTTGCAACCTCAAATTACCAGAATTACCAACCATATCAGAGAATGCCCTCAGAGCTTGTGGTGTAGACAAACTTGGTCAACGAAATATCAAAAATATACTTAATTCATATAATAGAACCAATAGCATCAATCTCATTGGACTGAGCGCAGCTTTAGCATATTTTGATAAAGATGAACGGGTGCAAACGGCGAACCTAATTCCTACTTCTGATGAACCGTTACTTCCGCTGCCCCCATTGCCGTCAATTTCAGATTTGGACAATCATATCAGAGAGTTAGTTGGCTGCTTAAATAATATCTGTGAAGAAGATGGAACCATCGTTGCCAGTATGTATCGTCATTTAGCGTATTGGCCTGGATACCTTGGATTAGTATACACGGCTTTAAGCCCTTATTCGTCAGATGGCAATATGAAGTGTATTATTAACCTCGTTCGATCTGAGGCGCGTTCAATTGGTGCAGGATTATCTTCTCAACTAGAACCCTTAGAGAGTACTGTAAGTAAAGAAACAGTTGAAATTATAAGGTCAGTCTTAATGTTATTCATAAAACATCCTTTATCGAAAATGGCTGTCATTTGTGGAGCGTTATCCTTGGCAACACCGGCAGTAAAATAGTTTTATGTGGGTTTCACTATGACTAACAAAAAACGTATAGAGTCTCATGATATAGTTATTGTTGGGGGAGGCCCCGTGGGCTTGTCCGCTGCAGTCGAGTTTTCTAATCTAGGGATCAAAACTATTTTACTAGAATCGAGTGATTCGTTTTCAGATGGAAGTCGGGCGATCTGCTGGTCGCAACGCACCTTAGAGATTATGGATAGGTCAGGTGCAGCTACTAAAATGTTAGAAAAAGGGGTTACTTGGAACCAAGGCAGGGTCTATCTCAAACATCATGAAATCTACAATTTTGATCTTCAAATGGAAACCGATCTAAAAATGCCGGCCTTCATCAATTTGCAGCAATATTACGTTGAAGAATTTTTAGAATCACATCTTAGAGGAAAAAAGTTAACTGATATTCGTCGATTAAATGAAGTAGACGATATTAGCATAACTGAAAATAAGACAGCTTTGCTGTCGGTAATTACTCCAAATGGAAAATATGAAATAAATGCGAAATACGTTATCGCTGCAGATGGCGTAAATAGTTTTCTGCGAAAAAGATTAGGACTTGAAACTAAAGGGCAAAAATTTGAAGAGAAATTTTTGATCACAGATATTCATGTTAAAGAACCATACCCTATGGAACGAAGGTTTTGGTTCGACCCAATATTTCATAAAGGACAGTCTGCATTACTTCATGTACAGCCTGATAACATTCTTCGTATCGACCTTCAGTTGGGAGTTGACGCTGATCCCAAGATAGAAAGCAATCCCACTCGTGTGCAATCTAGAATTCAAAAAATGCTGGGCGAAAATATAGACTTCGATATCCAATGGATAAGTGTTTATTCTTTTTCCTGCAAAAGGATGGATAGATTTGTTCATGAACCAGTTTTTTTCGTTGGAGATGCGGCTCATGTGGTCAGTCCTTTTGGCGCTCGTGGAGGGAATGGAGGCATCCAAGATATTGATAATTTAGTTTGGAAGTTAGCATCAGTATTAAAAGGACTAGCCCCGAAGTCCCTTCTTAAGAGCTACGATCTTGAGCGAGTCCCCGCGGCAGACGAAAACATTTTAAATTCGTCTCGGAGTACCGATTTCATGACGCCAAAAAATGAAGCAAGTAAAGAATTCAGAGAGGCAGTGTTTTTGTTATCCAAAAATATGCCTTTTGCACGAAAATTGGTAAATAGCGGGCGGCTTTCATCGCCTCACAGTTATCACAATAGTTTTCTTAACTCAAAAGATGACCCGGCTTTTACTGGCAAGGGACCGATACCGGGTTCGGCAAGTTTAGACGCAGTGTTAGGTCTCAAGTCTGCTGAGGTCTGGCTTTTGGATTATCTTGGTCGGGAGTTCTGTTGTTTAGTGTTTGTTAATGACTCTATTCTTTCCTCTAAAAGATTTGAAGAATTTCGAAAATTTGTTAAGTCGCTTAATCCGCAAATGAATTTAGTCATGGTATCTAGAGCTATAATTTCAAAAAATATGAGGGCCACTGTTCTAGTTGATAAAAGTGGTAAGTGCTTCAATAAATGGTCTGCCATACCTGGAAGTGTGTATCTGGTTCGCCCGGATCAGCACATAGCAACTAGATGGAAAAATTATCCTGAGTTAGAAAATCTTGAACAAGCCTTCAAAAAGGCTTTAGGTCATTGTGAGGGTAAATGAGTTATTTCTTTGCAGATCAGAATATAGAGGCGCCTGACGACTTTTATGAAATGTTAATAAATGCTCATGATGGTTTGTCTAACTCTGATAGTCGGCTCTTAAACGCTAACTTAATTTTGTTATTAGCAAATCAAGTGGGAAAAGTTGAAATATTAGAGGAAGCTATCTCTTTAGCTCGTAAAAGTGTTATTGAGAGGTAACAAGACTTTGAGCTATTGTTTAAATTTGTCATTGCAGAAAAATCGTTGGGAATAATGATATGAGTAAAGGTTACTGGATTAGTTCGCACAGGGCACCGGCAGATCCTGAAAAGTATGCAGCTTACGTAAAGTTGGCGATACCTGCTGTTGAAGATGCAGGGGGAAGATTTTTGGTTAAAGGTGGCGACGTTTTGGCTAAAGAAAATGGTCTTAATCAAAGAACAACAGTTATTGAGTTTGATACATTTGATGAAGCAAAGAAAGCCTATGAATCAGATCCATATCAGCTCGCACTGAAGGAATTGGAAGGTGGCGCTGACCGCGATTTGAGAATTGTTGAGGGTGCGTATTAATTAAATAAGCAAACAAGCTTTACAATTTTAACGTAATCCTCCAGAGACATAAATTGTGTCGGCTGTCATATATGGGGCAGCATCGGAGCACACGAATAAAATAGTTTCTGCAATTTCTTCAGGGTCTGCCATTCGTCCCATTGGTGTGAGGCTGTTGTATCCTTGCAATACTTCAGGCGGTGTTTCGCTGTGGAAGGCTGTGTCGACTACGCCAGGTGAAATAGATAAACAGCGGATACCTTGGCTGGCGAATTCGCGCGCTATTCCCATGGTCATGGTATCCACCGCCCCTTTGGAGGAGGCATAATGGATAGAATTTCCAGCTCCACCAACTTTCGCTGCAACACTGGCAATGTTGACGATAACACCAGACTTTTGGTTGAGCATATGAGGAATGATGGCTTGAGCTGTGTTAAACGTTCCAATTACATTAAGTGCGTAAGTTTTCTCCCAAAGCTCGTTAGTTATTTCTAAAAATGGTTTGCGAGCGATAGCTCCACCCGCAGAATTTAATTCAAAGTTGATAATTTCAAACTGCTTTAAGGCTTTAGATATCATTCTTTCAACTTGGGTTCTATCAGTGACGTCGCACTGTATATACACAGCTTCTGAACCCATTTGTATTACCTGATTGGCAGTGCGCTCTGCCGCAGCGATATCAATATCAACGCAAATTACATTAGCGCCTTCACGAGCAAAAACATTAGCTGTGGCTCTGCCTATGCCACTGCCAGCTCCAGTAATTAAAATATTTTTATTTTTAAAGAAATCAGGTGTTCTAGCCATCGTTCAATGTCTCGATCCATAAAATACAAAGAGAAAAAAATATACTTAACTCAGTTTGTTGTCATTCATCGAATGATGATAATATTATATTATATTATTATTGCTGATAATTGGAAACACCGTTGTCTTAAATGGGAATACTTATGGATAATTCAGTAACGGCTCATCAGGCTGAAGAAGACGAGAGAAATGAGCATATATTAATTTACGTCAATGGAAAAATTGTTTCGAAAAAAGAAGCGGTTGTAAGTGTTTATGACTCAGGGTTTATGTTGGGCGATGGTGTTTGGGAGGGACTTCGTCTTTATAAGGGGCGTTGGGCATTTTTGAACCAACATATAGACCGGTTGTTTGAAGCAGCAAAGGCTATCGATCTTTCTATCGGGATAACTAAAAACCAGATGATCGAAGTATTGGAACAAACTCGCTTAAAAAATGGAATGTTAGATAATGCTCATGCTAGATTGATGGTTACAAGAGGAGTAAAAGTTCGTCCTTTTCAACATCCCTCATTGTCAAAAACGGGGCCGTCTATTGTAGCAATTGTAGAGCATTCAAAGCCCACGCTATCCCGACCAATTAAACTTGCAACAGTTCCTCACATTAGAGGACTACCTATGAGTCAAGACCCTAAGCTAAATAGTCATTCCAAGCTTAATTGTATCCTTGCCTGCATAGCCGCTGACAAAGCAGGCGCGGATGAAGCCTTGATGCTTGATATTCATGGGTTCGTGAATACGACGAATGCGTGTAATTTTTTTATAGTGCGACAAGGAGAGGTTTGGACGTCCACAGGAGATTATTGCATGAATGGGATAACACGGCAAAAAGTTATAGAAGTTTGTTTGGAAAATAAAATACCCTTATTTGAAAAAAACTTTTCACTTGTTGACACGTATAATGCAGAAGAAGCGTTTCTAACAGGTACTTTTGGAGCGCAAGTTCCAGTGGCAAGTATTGATGGTAGATTGATTGGAAATGGTGAGACGGGTAAGACCACTTTAAAAATCCGCGAATTATATTTTAATTTGATAGAAAAGCATAATCGATAGCTTTGATATCTAATCAAAGCCTAAGGTATAAAAATAGGGGGTTAAAATGGTATCAATCAATTCTTCTAGATTGCTCAATGATCTGCGAACGTTGAGGGCGATAGGCGGTGTTAGTACTGGTGTAGTACGACCAGCATTTAGTGATAAAGATATTGAGGCTCGCGAGTGGTTAAAAATACAGTTTGAAAACGCTGGATTAAAAAGTTCGATCGATGGTGTTGGAAATGTTTTTGGGAGATCAAAAAATGAAGGTCCTGCTCTGTTAATCGGTTCTCACTCGGATACACAACCCGAAGGTGGATGGTTGGATGGAGCATTGGGTGTTGTTTATGGCCTAGAGATAGTGAGAGCTTTTAGTGAAGATCCGAGCACTCAAAAGTTAGCGGTAGATGCAGTCTCATGGCAAGACGAAGAGGGTAATTTCCTATCTTGTTTGGGGAGTCGTTCATGGTGCGGCGTATTGGACCCCAATATTGAAAAAACTTGTATGGGAAGAGATGGGGAGATCCTTCAGGCTGCCTTAAAAAGGGTTGGATTAGATAAGACGGCTAGGATTCAAATTGAGGATGGTCGATATGAGGGGTACCTTGAGGCTCATATTGAGCAAGGAAATTATCTAGAGGATGCAGGAGAGAAAATTGGCATCGTGAGTGCTATTGTTGGTATCCGGGGATTAACCATCGTCTTTACGGGCGAACAAAATCATGCGGGTACTACAACTATGGCGAGAAGAAGAGATGCGGCTACAGCGTTGTTTGATATGGCGTCCCGTATAAACCAGCAATTTCCAAATATAGCTAATGATAGAACGGTATGGACTATTGGAAATGTGGTTATAGAACCAGGGGCTGCTTCCATAATCCCTGGGAGAGCTGAGCTAATATTGCAATTTAGGGATCAGGATGAAGAGATCCTGGATCAGTTAGAAAATATTGTCGGATTTATAGCAACTGATATAAATGCAAAAGGCATCGTCAAGGTGGAGATTGAACCGGCTAGGGCTCCCATAATACCCTCTAAGATGAGTGTTAAGTTTAGGACAGAAATGCAGAAATCTGCCGAGTTAATAGTGCCAAATAAGTGGAGGCATATGCCAAGTGCGGCGGGTCATGACCCTATGGTAATAAATGAAAAACTTCCTTGTGGTATGCTTTTTATCCCATCTATTAACGGAGTAAGCCATAACTTTCAGGAAGATAGCTACGACGATGATATAATTTTGGGCTGTCAGGTATTAGCTGATGCCGCTGCCTCTATCTTGAAGCAAGCATAGAAAAATAAAACGTTTGTACCTCTAGCCAATATCTAAAGGAAGACTAGGTAAAAGGTTGGTTTTTGTTATTCTGTGCGTTTTAAGCAGAGTCTCTCAAACGTACGTATGTTAAATTGGATCTGGATAACGCATTAATGGAACTCATCTTTCAAACTCTTCTGCTAGTCTTTTTATTAGGAGGCATGATTTTTTTCCCAACTGTAGTAGCTCCAGCGGTTTTTACTAGCTTAGAAAAAAATCAAGCGGGGTTATTTCTCAGAAAACTATTTCCTAATTATTATGGGTTCATAATTATTCTAAGCGGTTTTGCTTCAGTACTAGATGGCTTAAAGAATCCCGTCTTTCTGATCTGCGTAGGTATTTTGTTATCAACATTAATGGTAAGACAATTCCTGATGCCAATGATAAATCGGTGGCGTGATGCTGAAATTTCAGGAGATTTGAAGGCGAAAAAAAAATTTAAAACGGCCCATCGTTTAACAGTAGTATTAAACATCGCTCAAATGTGTGGAATAATTTATGCGATACATGTCAATATAAGTCACTTTTAACTTTTCAGGGAGAAAGAGATTGTCTGTTTACATGATATTAGATGCCGATGTTCACGATCTGGAAGCGTATGAAAAATACAAGGAAGCTGCGCCAAAATATGTTGCTCGGCATGGTGGTGAATATTGTTGTCGCGGCGGGGCAACAGAAGTGTTTGTTGGCGATTGGAAGCCAAAGCGAATTGTTATGCTGAAATTTCCGTCTCGGGAAAATTATGATGCCTTTATGGCGGATCCAGATTACAAACAATGGAAGGAATTACGTGAGTCACTGACGACTATTAAACAATGGTTAGTGGTCGATGGGGTGTAATATGCGCCTACGCTCAGAAGGGGCTGGTTTTTTTTAATTTATCGAAGATACAATTTGCTACCCCCGTTGCTAAAAATAAAGAAGTCGCAAACACTATGGGATAGATGTGGTTTTGAGAGATATCGTAGATCCATCCAGCAATGCCAGGAGCAGGACCTTGCAGTATAAACTGCCCCATAAAAAAAATCCCCATGCCGATTGCTCGACTTTCGGGTCGCATCGATTTGGCAGCTAACGCCATAATAAGACCAGCCGGCGCCATGCCAACTAATCCAAATAGTAAAACCGAAACCATAGAGGACTTTGTAAAGCATAGTAGTAAAAGAGAGAGCATAGCAAATCCTATGCAGAAATAGAGAATTGTGTTTGGCTTGCCTGTACGGTCGGTGATGTATCCGCATACTGCACCAGAAAAAATCATTACCCAACTTGCTGTGCTGATGATACTAAGTGCTGAAATAATACCAGTCCCGTTAGCAACAAGAATTTGAGGCGCAAAACTCAAATAAACGACATAACCGGCGTTAAAGAAACCCCATGCAGATGAGGCCACTACCGTCAATAGAATTTCATTCCGCGTTAATCTAAAATAAAATTCAGTTTTAGTTGATTTCATTTTGGATGGGGGTTGATAAAAAAGTACTATTAATAATGCGCTCATAGCGCAGTAAACCGAGGCGACAAAGAATGCAAGGCGCCAGTCAATTTTAACAGCAAGCCAACCATGGCCAATTTGACCCATAGCAATACCAAAGGGCCAGGACATCACTAAAATACTCATCGCTGTCACTAACTCTTTGCCTTCAAACCAATCAGTTGTCACCTTTGCGAAAAATATTGTGGAAATAACGAAACCAATTCCACAAACAAATCGACCAACAAAAAACAGCTCAAAAGTCTCTGAAAAACCAGCCATGACGCCGCCTAAGCTCAGAGTTATCAGGCCTAAACCTATAATAAATCTATCTGACACATAATTCCCCGCAAATCCGGCAGGTACCGCTAGAAATAAGCCGGGTATCATAAATAAGCCAATTAGGCTGCCTATCTCTGCATAATTAAATTGGAGCTCGTCAATCACCTCACTGGAAACAGAGCCCATTGTCTGGAATTGAAATCCAAGACTAATTCGAGTGAAAAATAAAATAAAAAGGATGGCCCACCTTTTTTCCATACGTTTGATCACTTCTCTTCCGAAATATAAATTAGTTTTTCCTGGTGATTTTTATAGGCTTAGAAACGTTCCGAGAAAGAAAAAACGCTGAGCCTATTATAATAAAAGCCCCTATATAAGTATTGATGGTGGGAATTTCCCCCCAAATAATGATTCCAAAAAGGATAGCCCATAAAAATTGGGTATATTCAACCGGTGCAATTAAGTTAGCAGGAGCAAGCTTATAAGCCTTTATCATCGCAAATTGTGCCAACCCACCAAAGATCCCTATTCCTATTAAGTAAATCCAGTCTGTTGGCTGTGGCGTGATCCAGTCTAAAGGCAACGAAGCACCAGAGAGGAGGGTGCAGATTATCGTGAAGTAAAAAAAAGTTGTCCCGGGGGCCTCAGTTTCTCCCAGTTGGCGTATGGTTATGACTGCTAATCCATACAGGGCCGATCCTGTTACAGCCAAGAGATAGTAAACATTAAAACCGGTTGTTTCCGGGGCTATTGCTATAAAAATACCAAAAAATCCACCAAATACGATCAAATATTGAGAACCACTCACTTTTTCTTTTAGTAAGGGATAAGAGAGAACTGTAACGAATAAGGGCATTGTGAAAATGATTAAGGTCAAGGTTGTAAAGGGGATATGGGGTGCGGAAATAAATAGACAAAACATTGACGCTAGTCCAAAGCTAGACCTCAATAAATGGCCTTTTAATCTATTTGTTGCCAATAAATACTTATTCTTTATTAGAAGAGGAGCAAAAAGTAATAAAGCTATAAGGCTTCGAAAAAAAATAAGTTGCGCTATCCCAAATTCGAGACCAACACCCTTTATGCATGCATACATAACTGCAAAACCAAGTGCGGCTAGAAATGCAAAAAGAATTGCTAAAGTCATATTACGTAGTGCCTAGGGTTAAGTACTTGATATCTGCTGTAGGAATAATTATTACTTTGATATGCAGTCAAGTTTATACACTGGTCACCAGCTAAAATAACAACGAATCTTTCCTATGGGTTACTTTGCCTTTATTTAGCTCCTTTTATCCGTGGCAAAGTTTTATTCGGTTATAATTATATCATTTTGTTAAGACTTCCAAAAATAGTAAGTTTTTGGTTTACTTAAAACTAATTTTAATTTTGATTATTAAGGTAAAATATTGCGATGGAGATAGAGGCGAATAAGTCGAGTACTAATTCAGCATTATCCGAGCTACTTGCGGTAGCCAATAAAGAGAACCAAATGTTGCGTGAATTAGTAGAAGAGGTTCGTAAGCGAGCGGAAATGTCGGAATCAGCTTTACAGATTTTGTCGAACCATATCGAAAAAAAATCTCAAAAAGAGACCAGGCCAAGTTTATTACAGCGCATTATTGTCCCCATAGGTAAAGCAATACGTATTCCTAGAAGAAAAAAACATCAAGAGCAGGAGAGACACCCCCCCAATCTTGATAGATGACCAATTATAAAATAATTACTAATAAAGTTGTCTGGGCATTTTGGACTCTGGATTTAATATGGATAAGAGTTCTCGATTAGTTAAATATTTTTTGATTTTAATAACTATCGCTTGGGGTTTGGGGCTAATCGTTTTTATAATGAAAAATTTGGACCGAACTAGTATTAGTTACCAAAATGAAAGTCAAAAGTTTTCACATGCTCCCGAGGAGCTAATTTTTTCGTTTCCAATATGTCATTAATATTGCAAATGAGTTTTTATAAATAAAATTTATGAGGAAATTATGCAGAGCGTTGAGCCCTTAAGTTGGTCAAAAAGAAACGTTCCGCTTTCAGAAAGATTTAATGATATTTATTTTTCTAATTCAGGCGGAGTAGAGGAAGTTAACTATGTGTTTTTAAAAGGAAACGGCCTGCCGGAATGTTGGTTAGATAAAAAGGGTCAATTTCTGATAGGTGAAACTGGCTTTGGTACTGGGTTAAATTTTTTTGTGACCTGGAAATTATGGCGTGAAAATTCTTTGCCTGGATGTGACTTAGTTTACCATTCAGTAGAACG
>ENA-UOXV01002258-UOXV01002258.1-marine-metagenome-genome-assembly--contig:-NODE-2258-length-25428-cov-6.745280_pt1 | contig 25428 bp, 24 predicted proteins | sample MGYA00238165_ERZ766961 | MGnify/ENA primary metagenome ERZ766961 (study PRJEB28924, sample SAMN03173240) | marine metagenome | biome: Marine; feature: Water; material: Subsurface seawater | place: North... | reverse complement strand
GGGGGGGGGGGGGGGGGGGAGCACTCAAGTGCAGGTCCCGACATACTCCTTCACAGATATGCGACAGACCAGTACGTATGGTCCCTCATCTCCGGCGTCGGCATCTTCTTTCTTGGCTGCGGTGTGTCGATCTACCACGGTATCTCTGGTCTGCTGATGCCCCACGAAATTGAAAATGTGACTGTCGGCCTTTGTGTCCTTGGAACGGCGTTTGTCGTGGAGGGCTACTCCTTCTGGGTCGCGCTTGACGAGTGCAACCTTGAGGCCAAAAAAGCTGGTCTCACGTTGCGTGAGTACCTTGTGCAAGGTGGTTCCCGCCCGACAACCTGCGCTGCGTCTCCAGAAGTCTGATGAGGGGTTCTCTGTTGCCCATGGGCTCGCTGGCCAGGCTTATCGATGGTTCAGCAACTGGATTGTCCCTGAGCTCACGTTGAGGTTTTGCAGGGTCCGACGTGATGAATGTTGCAGTGCTTATGGAGGATGGCGTGGCGGTCGTTGGTTGTGCCATCGCCGCTGGATGCCTTCTTGCCTCAGATGTGGGCCTTTCACCCAGGCCCCGCGTCACACCGGGGCAGTGTGTGCCCTGCATGCAGCAAGCAAACGTGGGCACCTCAACAATTTGCCTCTCACTTGAGCCTGAACTTCGGCAGATTACGGGGAATGCAGCATATGACTCGGGTGGGTCGATATTAATTGGCAGTCTCCTCGGCTTTGTGGCGATGACGCTGATCCGCAAGAACCGAGATTTACTCGTTGGGTCCGCGCTCCCGGAGAACCGCATCTCGCGGGTCGTCAAAATGCTTGAAACCGACCCCGTCGTCTTCTCTGTCCACGACGTGCTCCCCTGCCAGACTTATACAGCCTCCCTGCGAGCCATTTGCTTGCAGTTCTTCGCCCTGTACCCGGAACTGCCATCCTATCCGTTCTTACGAGGGAAAGCCACACTGCGGGGCGCGAAGCCTCAAAATTGCGCGGGTATGCAGGTAAAGGCCATCATTATCGGGGCCGACCGTGGTCGATTCAAAGCTGAGATCAACTTTGACGCAGAGATCTTGGCGAAGCGCTGCCTTGAGCGCACCAAATTCAACACAAAGGCGCTGGAGGGTACGCTCAGCGAAGAAGAAGTGTTGCGTTACATCCTACAATACTCACGCTCGATGGTGGCAACGCTCGGCGACGAAGTTGATCGCCTCGAAGGCCTCATTCGTCGCGAGCTCCCCGAGATACGCCATGTCGACCTGGAGATCCTGTAGTTTATTTGTTGTGAGCGGCGCACATCCCAGGATGAACCCGCACGAGTTGGCATCCAAGGCTATGGTATCGGTAGCGCTTTGAAGATGTTGACAGTCAGTAAATTCTCTTCGTATGAGCTTTGTAGGTCATACAGCGTATGACCTACAAAGCCCGCACACCCGCGCAACGTGTCGTCGAGCTCACGATTCATACCATGCTGTGAATCATACCATGGAGAATGGCTTTTCACAACAATGTTGTGACAACATGGTATGAGAGCGATTCTCTTCCCAACATGGTACGATCCCTGACTCAATGATCACGATGGTTTCAAGACCAGAACGAATGGTTGCGTATCATGAATGCGACGAGAGATGAGCAGAGCCTGACATGTCTCCAGTTGTTTTTTTACTAACATTCAATCCTCTACCATCAATACACACACAAGACACACGATGGCCGCGCTGAAAAGCGGCGTCGAATTAGAACCTGCTTAAGCCGAGACCGGGGAACCGATCTCAAGGAAGTGCGAGACGTACTGCTTGGCGGCGTTGGTCCACGAATACGTCTTCGCGGCACCCATCGCCTGCTGCTGGATTGAGTTGAAGGCGGGCTTGTTGCCGTACAGCTGAACAGCGCGCTGGATGTTGCTCTGAATCATTTCGACATCCTTCGGCACGACACCGTCCGGATCCATCTCGGACTCCATCACGAGGCCGGTCTGCATGTCCTTGACGGTGTCAGCAAGGCCACCGGTCGGCGCGACGATCGGGATAGTGCCGAAACGCATGCCCTCCATCTGCACCAGACCGCAGGGCTCGTAGCGCGACGGCATGAGAGCGAAGTCAGCAGCAGCATAGGTCTTGTACTTCTCAGTGCCCTTGAACGAGAGGACGGCCTTGAAAGAGCCAGGGTACTTCTCCTCAAGCTCGGCAGCCACCTCCTCGAGCTCCTCGATACCCGAGCCCATAGTCACGAACTGCGCGTTGATTCCACCAGCAAGCGCCTTGTCGATCGCCTCGAACATGATGTCGACACCCTTCTGCGCGTCGAGACGGCCCATGAACACAAACATCGGGATCGAGGGGTTGCTGGCGAAGCCGAGGGCCTTCTGCATCGCGACCTTGCCCTCAGACTTTTTGTCCAGGGTCGAAGCGTCAAACATCACATCGAGGCCGAGGTCCTCGTTGGAGGGCGACACAATGTCCTCTACGCCGTTGAGGATGCCCTTGATGCCCTTCTTCTGGAGGAGGGGGCCCATCTCGCAGCCCTTGGCAGCGTCGAAGGCGGACTCACGAGCGTAGCCCGGCGACACGGTGAGCACGGTGTCCGCGCTCTTGACGGACCCAGCGAGGAAGTTGAGGATCTCCATCGGCGGGTTGGCGATGACCTCCTTGCCCTTGAGGCCCTTAGTGGCAACGTACTGGTTGCCAACCTTGAGCGGCTGCGTGATCTTCATCTGGTCGATCATGTCCTTGGAGAGACCAAGACGGGCGGCCGCGGCCGGGTCGTACGGGAAGCGACCCTGGAAGGCCATGTTGTGGAGAAGGCAGGCAGTCTTGGTCTTCTTCCAGCCAGTGCCCTCGGACTGGGCCTTCTTGACGTACATCGGGATGAGGGACGCGTGCCAGTCGTTGGCAACGAAAGTCACGTCATGGCCGTACGGGAAGCCGCCAAGGGAGAGCTTCTCTGTGGCGATCATCGCAGCCTTGCAGAACATGGCGAAGCGGAGCTGGTTGTCTTCGTAGTCCTTGCCCCACTTCGGGCCATAGAGCTTCTGCTTGGAGAGGCCCCACACCTTCTCGAGGAAGAGCGGGTGGTCAACGAAAACACGGTCGACGCCCTTCTTGAAGGCGTGGAAGAAGCGCACGGTGGTCGTGGTGTCGCCCATCGGAACCTCGGCAGTGAACTCAGTGTCCCAGGCATCGTAATACTGATCGTAGCGGGGCGCAATGGTCATCACGCGGTGGCCAAGCTTGGCGAGCGCGCGGGGAAGCCCGTCGCAAACCTGGGGGGACACTCTGCTCGGTCAGCCTTGGCTCACTCCAGAACGGCATGGACATGCCGGAATTACAAGGCCATGCAATGGTGGATCATCGGTATAGCATCGATCGGGCCAGGGGGGCAGCGGAAGCAAGGTAGCAGGGGGAAATTCACCGCGCCGAGGCCGCCGGTGACCGACCACGGAGCGATCTCCGCCGACACAAAAACAAGCTGGAGCTTAGGGCCAGTCGCCACAACAGCTTCCTCAGGAGCACCACCGCGGAGGGTCATGGCGCGGAGCGCCTCGCAAGACATGGTCTGCATCTCGCCCGCGGGCTGAACCGCGTCCGGGTCGTTGTACTGGGGCTCGTCGTCGGTCTTGTCACCGTCGGCGAAGACACGAAGGTTGCCGCGCACGGCAACGCCAGCGCGCCCGGCACGGAGGGCAGGAAGGCCGCCTGAGCCCATAGGCCCGGCCGCCATCGCGAGCGACACGCCTGCGAGGGCGAGGACAACACGAGCGATCATGCTTGATGTCAGGAGAGGTCCGCTAGTTTTCCGGTGGAGACCCGAGGGGGAGTTTAAGTAAAACTGAAGCCCCCCAGTCGCTTCGTCGGGTCGTTTCGATTTGTACGGAGGATGGGGCATTCAGATGCAGTTAAGCCCCCCTCAGAGCCATCTCTTCAATTCGGTGAAAGGTTTCGTACCCTTCGGACAAGACCTGGCACTGGTGCACTCGACCTCTCCGTACAACTTGAAAATGTTCAGTCTACTGCATCAACCCTACTCGTGGCGTGCCCACGAAAAATTCTGATTCAGAAGCCCTGCGGGACAAGGCCTTGTCTGCTCGATATATTTGCGACCCGACGAGGAGGATATTCGCCCCCCGCTGCAAACGGAGGGCTGTCTGCGCGGGCTGTCTCTTCTTAGAGCCCCTCCCATCAAGTTTCCAGAGTGCGGCGGCATTGTGACTTCTTTCCCGTCGCGCAGCACGGGTGCGTGTCTAACCCCGGAACCCTGGTCATGCGATCTTTATAAAGGCGTAGTAGGTCACCCACAAATGGTAACGCTAATAAAAAAGTTGAACCGGCCCGCCTCGGAAGATCTTCCGAGGCGGGCCGGTGCATTTCTGCAGCTCGCTCTTGCCATGACCGCCGGCAGCGCACGCCGAGTGTCCTGTTTTCCGGCGCTCTACCTGTGCGCCTCTATTTTGATCTCCAGAGCACATGCATTTGCAACTCCCTCTTTTTTGAGTCGGCGGTGGAGCAAATGTCTGGATGTGGGCTTGCGCTGCAGCCCAGGAAGGAGAGACCATTTTCTCGCCTTTGCTGGAGCGTCGATGTGCATGGAGACAGGTCCACGGCAGAAGCGGTTCAGCACATCGAGGCAGCAAGCCGCAGCTGGGCTACATACGGCACTAGAATTGCGCCCATGCCCGTGCTGCTGGCCACTGCATCTTGCGGCTGGGGATGCAGACGTGGGGGATGGGGGCCAGAACGAGGATACAACGATACCACGATTTGACACCGAGTCGGAAGTTAGACCACTGAGCGGTGTTCAGAGAAGCTTGATTTCCGTGTTGAAGGGGTACAAGACTCTTATCTCGCCGCTGCTTCCTCCATCGTGCCGTTTTCTGCCGACGTGCAGGTTCGGAGGACATGTGCCCTTGGGAAGCGATCAGTCGCGCAAGCGAAAGGTCGAGGAATTGACGGGTTGGAAGGTCTTGACCGGCATTTGGCTGACTCTCCGCGCGTGTGGCAGTATATATGCGATGCAAGCAATCGAGGATTTCGGCCCGTTGAAGGGCATCACACTGACAGCATGGAGGCTACTCCGATGCAACCCCGTCCACTGGGGGGACGGGGGCAAGGTATGCGCGTAGCAAGGCCGCTTTCTGCCTCTGCACTGACCCGGCCCCGAATTGCAGCGAACAGCCTGTAGTCCAGGCTTGTCTGAACAGGGGTAGCGCGGGCGCGTGCAGGGTTACGACCCTCCTAGTTGGCCGCCTGTTGCTTACAATTTCGCCTGGGAGTACTCGGTCGACGAGCTTAAGGCACTAGGCGAAGACAATGAGCTCAACGAAAACGGGGAGTGAGCGTCGAATGCTGGCTTTAGTGAGGTCTGGGACTGCACGGGGCGAGTCGATTGTGTGGTGTCTGAATGAGTCCCTGCGCCCAGTGTACGGTGGTCCACGGTCTCTTGGAGTGTGCCTTCCTGCAGATCCGCGTGGAAGCGCGTAGGGCTCTAACCAGTGACGACCTGACGGTCGGGTCTGTGATGCGCGCGGTGTACTCACACACGAGAAGACGAGGAGTCACGACTTAGCTGGGAAGGCATGACTTTATGGGAAGTGACTTAGGTGTGCTAGCCATGACTTATGTGTGCTAGTCGGTCACATCCTTTGAATTGTCAGTGAACGGATATTTTGTCTCTTTCAACTTGACAGTACACGAGTGAATCACGAGATGCATTGACCGTTTATTCTTTCATACTATGCTGCAACGCCACAGGGCAAGACCATCGAACCGTGCCACACAGGTTATGGATTAACAACATTGAAATTCAAGTATGACATGAGCCTATTCGAAGATTCATTGAAATTCAAGTATGATATGAGCCTATTCGAAGATTCAAGCAGATCTCTGCGATGGAGCGAGGCGCATTTCCTCTTCACCGCGCAAGGCGAGATGTGTGACGATGTCCGGCGCCCAAGACAGGGGCGCGAATCAAGGATCATCCAAGCAACAAGTGCGGCATTACGCCTCTGAGATATCTCAGGGAGTCACCGCAGCCAATTCAGTACCAGGCTCTCACAAGCTGATACTGCACCAGGGCCGTGAAGGAAACGCGTAGGGCTCTAACCTGTTACGACCAGACGGTCGGGCCTGTGGCGCACGCGTGTACTGACACACGAGGAGACAAGGAGCTAATCACCACTTAGCTGAGAAGGCTTGACTTATGGAAGGTGACTTATGTGTGCTAGCCACGACTTATGTGTGCTAGGCGGTCACATCCTCTGATTTATAGGGCTTCGTTCGAATAGAAGGAGCACTTCTCAGAACCAGAGGCCGGGCTTGAATCTGATTACACGACACATTGAAGAAGCACACACGAGGTACGCCGTGTGCGGGTGCCGGGGCTTTGCTGCGTGCTCTCAGTTGGGGCTGTGCCCTACTGTTAGTGCTGATTCAACCTACAAGTCGCTGACTAATTGCACGACAATTTAACTCTGAGTGAGACGACCAGTCGGTCGGGTCTGTGACACGTGCTGTACTGAAACGGAAGAGAAGACGAGAGTAAAGGAGATGGGACAGATGCACTTGATAGGGAATGTGACTTATGTGTGCTAGCCGGTCACATCCTCTGACTGAGTACTGGCCAAAAAAAATCGATGTACAGCCCATTTTTTCCAGCTCGTTGTCGCCAACTCTCTTGCAGCCTGCTCACACGCACGGCGGCATGGCGTGGGGCGACCTTCGCGACTCTGATGCCTACAGGCGCCTGAGAAAACCACTTTTTGACTTCAGCGGTATGTTTGGAGCACGACACTCGCTCTGACCCCCTAGTCCCCGCATTCTAGGTGCACCGCTGTCGCTCTCGCCCCCCCCCTTGCTCTCGAAACTCTTCAACCTAGCGGCACCCACGCCAGTACAACTCGCTCGGGCGATCCCTTCAGCAGTTCTCGCGCTGCCTCAGAAGAAACCTGCCTCGTTGTAGTCCTGGGTGTTGTAAGCGGTGCCGTCGCACGAGTTCTCGTCCGGACCGCAGTCCTCCAGCGGCTGAGCTATGTAGCCGGATGCCGAAGGATTGAAGCCAGTGTGGAAGAAGTCCTGCCAGATCCGCCACCGACGCCGTCAGCACGCCGCTGTGACACAGCGCGCGCGGGCAGTGGGAGCAGTAACCGGGTTCAGAAGCGAGTGATCGCCCGGGGGCGCTGGCGGGCCGCAGCCAAACGGAATGTCCAGCTGTTCGACAACGGAGCCGCCGTCCTGCGGCGTGATAACGCCAGAGTTGCACCCCTTCATCGCCTTGACGCCGTTCACTTCAGAGCATATCTTGTAAAACTTGGAGCTTGCCTGTCCATCGAAACGGAAGTACACTGCGGGAAGCCGGCCGCCACAAGTCACGAATCGCTTATCGGGAAGCTCATGCGTGCGAGCTTCCTAGTAAGGGGGGCATGCGGAGCCTACCCGCCAACCCGTCGATGGGAATGATCAGAGTTGTGCCGAGATTAGCGCGGATGTCGTCCTGTGACCGCGCGACCGTCCACAGACGCACCTGGCAGCTCCCGGGCCGAACAGTAAGGCCCCTGCCGCTTCTTTGGCTTCTAGAGTGTTGGGGGGGAGGGGGCGAAGGGGGGGGACGAGCCTCGTCCAGCTGCCCAGTGAAGGTCCCGGCAACCGATTCGTACTTTCCACCCGCCTTTGGTGGGTTGAAGTAACCGCCCATCAACAAGGTCGGGGCAGCAGGCATAATCACCGCGCCCGATTGCGTTGAGGAGCAGTGCGAGTACTCGCCGTTCACGTATATGAACATGTTTGCCCCGTCGTACGTCCCAGCCACGTGCACCCATTCGCACTGTGCCTGCCGCGTGATATGCTCGGGTGCCTGCTTCCCGGTGTATGGTCAGGTGTCGGATCGGGCAGAAGGGAGGCTGTATGCCTTCGCAACCGTTCAGCAGCTGTGGCCAGGGTATTGACCTGAAGCCATTCCATGCGCCCAGTACCTTCCGATGCGATCCCCCACGCAAATTGGTTCTTGTACATCCCCAGCATGAAGCCCGCGTCAGTGGTCCCAGGCTCCACACCTCCGGAGAGGTCCCCCCATACGCCACCTGGGTGTATCAAGAGGTCACAAGAAGAAACGCCTGATTCTCGAAACACCGGTCCTACACCAATCATTCATCCTCACCGACGCCACAGATTCGACACGGCCCACACCACTTGCCACCCATAAGACGCGAGGGCTCGTTTACCTGCCCCTGGTGCATCTGGATCATTCGGGTTGTTAATAGCCCCGAAGTATCCGTTGACCTGCAAGCGCCCCGTCCCACTGCGGCGTTACCGGCAAGACGAGATGGGCAAAACCCAAGTAACCGAGGCGAGGATAGTTCTCCAACTGCTGCCGGGTGGCTCAGCCTCTCTGCTCTTCTCGGGTGCAGTTGGAGTAGGTGGAGGAAGAGGCGCACCGCTGACATGCTGCAGTCCTTGACCCATGCTTCAACCGAGACCTGGTTGAGAGGCTTCGGAACGGTGTCCTCCCATGGATGGGGAACACCGACACCGGACACAACGTACGACGCTGAGCAATAGGTTCCCCCGTACTGCATGGCGTCTTGCGTGGCAGGCTCTGGAGCAGGCGTCGGCTCCGGAGCCGCTGCTTCCTGCATCTGCTCCTCAGTCTCGTTCCGTAGCTTAGGTACGAGTGCGCCCTCCCCAAAAGATGCGTGTCCAGCGTTGAACTGGATCTCAGCGTGTACCCCCGACAGCTTTTGCGTCGGATGGTCAAGCCGCATGCCAAACTCACCTCTCGGCCATCCCTCTGTTTCCCCCGCTCCTACGGCCTTCTTGGCCGCCGCTGCCCGCCGCTTCTGGCGTTGACGTGCCTCACGGCCTAGGTCTCCTTCTGCTGCTTCTGCTGCACGACGGATTTTACCCTCCATGGTCGCTACCGAGTGCGGCTCCTGCGACAGCAGCACATGTGGGCGCAGCTGAATTCTCGCCCGCCCGCTGCCCCGTCCAGAGAGAACTAGGGCCACCACTGCAACGTTCACAAGAGCTGAAACCGTGAGCGCTCGCATTGTCGTGGGGCTCCCTCCCCGCCGACCGGCGGCTTCGTCAGAGCCCCGCATCTCGCTCTCCTGTCGCGACCTTTGGTTTAGGGTCTATTAACTTTATTCCATAATTTCTCAAAAGTCATTATTTTCCTTGGCCAAACGAGGTGTGACAGCCGACCATTCGCAGGTTTCACCTGAAGAGGGAGTGGTTGCAGGAGGTCCTGGGCTGAGGCTCGTCTTGAGATGAGCGGGGCGTGAGGTTCAGCAATTCTAGCGATGGCGAAGACGCCTGTTTGGGCGCCGCTGGCGCTCGTTTGCTCCCTCGTAGCCAACGCCCTCCTTCTGGCCTTCTATTCCGCGGATGACAGTGCTCAAGGCGTGGCACTGCAGTCTCGAAGAGAAGGGGTCGCACCACCTGCGCGCGAGACCCAGCTGACGTTTTTGCCGAACAATTACCGCTTTATGGAGAACACCATCAAGCGCTTCCTTTACTCTCCGGCAGCCAAGGTTTTGCCACCGGCGCCGTCGAGCTCGCGAAACCAGCAGCTGCACGATTCGCCCGTGGACTCCCGCTCCGGGGCATTCTTCGATCCCTCGCTGCAGGCGTTCGTAAATCCTGCTCTACTCACGAATCTGCGGTCCATGAATAAGCTGCAGGGCTCAGTGAATGCGCGCAAGTGGGAAGCACTTCGCGAGGCAGATCCCCAGCTTTCATCGCCCACAACAGCGGGTGGCAAGCGAGTCGACCCCGCACCGCTGGTTGGGCTGCGATCCGGGCTCTTTCAATGGGGAACCAAAAACCCAGTGACTGGTACGCCACGCGTGGACTGTGCGGACAGTGTGGCGGATGCGTCCTCGAACGGGGCAGATGCGCGTCGCTTCCTCGGCCATGTCAAGTGCGCTCAGGAGCCGTGCAATGCGGGGACTGTCTTCACTGTCGAGTGTCCACCAGGTTGCGCACGGCGCGGTGGTGAGATTTTGGGTGGTGGAACTCGGAAGAACCCATTCATGGACCTCTCCTCCATCTGCAAGGCAGCGATCGTGTCGGGTCTGGCCGGCCACGGCGACGCGCCGTCTCTCGTCTCTTTCGAGGTGGTTGAGCCCGCGTCCTCGTACGCCGGCGTCACGCACAGCGGGATCACCACACTCGACTATACACCTGGGAAGAGCCTGGCGGCGGCGAGGTCGCATGGCTACGGTTCGCGAGCGTTTGTGGTCTTGCGCGAGGGCTTGGACGGCGAGCTGCAGGCGCAAAATGCGGCGCAGGATGACGACGAAGGGGCAACGAAAGGGAAGCAGGAACAAGCACGCGTGCTGAACATCAGTGAGTCAGTGTCAAAGTTAGCGTTCGAAGAGTCCGAGTACGCCAAAACTGTGCCCTCGCAAAGCAATCATGTGCTGCAGTGTCAGGGCGGGCATGCGGCCGCGCGCGACCTTGGCGGCGCGTTCGCGCAACTCAACGGCACCAGGGCCCTCACTGTGGAGGTATGGGTGCGCGACACGTCGATGAACGATGAGACAGGCTATTTGTCGACCGGGGGAAGCTGGACCGCTGGCTGGGGGCACCAATCAACCGACTATGGCTTTTCCCTGGGAATGCACAAGGGCCAGTTCGGGTTCGGCATAGCCGCGCAGGAAACCGGAGTATGGGACTGGGTGGTTGCGCCAGATTGGATCTCGATGCCGCAAAAGGGCGTGTGGACACATCTGGCAGGGACATTCGACGGCGAGACAATGCTGCTCTACATCAACGGAATGGAGGTCGGCTGCGGTCACGCGGAGCGCGGCGCGCTGGTGTGGCCTCTGACTCCCGACGCGGAAGTCACGGCGAAGCTCGTAGCCCTCACGATGGGGGCTCGACGCGGTGATGGCGGCCAAGTTGATGATGCGACGCGGCTGACGGGTGCGCTGGATGAGGTCCGCGTGTGGAAGGTGGTTCGCTCGCAGCCGGACATCTTCCGCGACATGCACCGCACGCTTCAACCGGCGTTCGCTCAGCCGCTACCCGTGGGGCTTCTTCTATACTGGCGCTTCGACTTTGACGGGCGCAATTGCCAGTATCCGTGGCTACCGTGCATGCAGACGTGTGACGAGACGGCACAGGTGCACGCGCAAATGACGGGTTGCACTGTTGCGTCAGCAGACAGCGCCCTTGAGGTCGAGATGCTCTCTGTTGCGCGCGGATGCATCCGCTGCCCACACTACCCACGCATCGACAACGCGGTGGTCTCTAATGACATAGACGTCGATTCGCACGCGCGGATCACGTGCAACCCCAAGTTCATGCCATATCTTGATGGCGACGAGACGCCGGGCCCCGAGTGGCTGAATCCGGTATGCGGATGGGACATGGAGTGGGACCCTGCGGTGATCGAGTGTCGTGCGACATGTCCGCTCAACCCCCCCGCGAATGGCTTCCTGACGGCAGCGTCGAAAATCGTTTTCAAGAACTCCATCGTCGAGGTCAACTGCAACCCCGGGTATACTCTCGCTCCGGGAAGCCATCGAAAGGTCTTGTGCGGGTGGAACGTTTTCAAGCAGGAAGCATTTTTCTTACCGCCCATCGGCCACTGCGTCGTGCAGTGCGAAGAGTATCCGCGTGTCCAGCGTGGCATCGTTCCCACGGGCACACGCCTTGAGGGCCAGGGCTTCCATGTAGGTTGCGAGAGGGGCTTCGTGATGGACCCGCCCATTCCAGGCAACTATGTGCAGTGCACGGGTGATGGCAGCTTCTCAGTGCCGACATTTGCGTGCAAAGCGACGTGCCCGGCCTTTCTTGCGCTGCAGCACGGCCAGCGGTCGCCCGCGGCGACCACCCTGGAAGGCGATGTGGTCGCGCTCTCGTGCGACACGGGCTACGTCTTGCAGGGCGCCGAAAAGGACGCCACATGTATGGCGTACAATGCCAAGGGGGAATACACGGGCGAGTATGCACCCAAAGCAGAGGAAGTACAATGCCAGGCGGAGTGTGGGCCGTACGACGCGGGGCCGCACGGCGTTGCCACCCCTGGGGGGCCAGTGCTGGAGGGTGAGAAAGTGAGTGTCACGTGCCAGACAGGCTTCGTTCTCGACCCGACGACGCCGAGCGAGGTGACGTGTCAGAACAGGGGAGGAGGCGGGCGATACGATCTGACGGGCTCAACGTGCCTCGCAGACTGCGGGGCGTACCCTGCAGTGGAACATGGCACCACACCTAATGGCGACTTCATGGACGGCGAGAGCTTCTCGGTTTCGTGTGACGCCGGTTTCGTGATGGACCCGCCCATTCCGTATGGCCGTATCCAGTGTACTGGTGATGGCAGCTTCTCAGTGCCGACATTTGCGTGCAAAGCGACGTGCCCGGCCTTTCTTGCGCTGCAGCACGGCCAGCGGTCGCCCGCGGCGACCACCCTGGAAGGCGATGTGGTCGCGCTCTCGTGCGACACGGGCTACGTCTTGCAGGGCGCCGAAAAGGACGCCACATGTATGGCGTACAATGCCAAGGGGGAATACACGGGCGAGTATGCACCCAAAGCAGAGGAAGTACAATGCCAGGCGGAGTGTGGGCCGTACGACGCGGGGCCGCATGGTCCGCCCCTTGACCTGCTTGACAACTGATCCTGATCCGAACCCTGCTATTGCCGAAATCGCAGACTGAAAAACGTGTGCGTGGCGCTGGGGGACGCTTGATGCCCACTGCGCCATAAGATTGTTCACGTTCAGACCCCGCGCCGCCACCCGTGCACCACTCTCAAAGCGCCTCTCTCCCTCTCACTTTGACAGGTGTTGTAAGCCCTGCTGGGCCAGTGCTTGAGGGCGACACGGTCAAAATCACGTGCCAGAAAGGCTTCAAGCTCGACCCAAACACGCCGAGCCAGGCCACTTGTAAGGCTACGTGGAAAGGTGGGCAGTACGACCGCACGGGCTCTGCCTGCATTACAGCGTGTGGTGCGTACCCAGCGGTGGCTCATGGGAGCTCCAATGGGCCGACGGACCCGCTCGCGGGAGATAAAGTGTACATCGTGTGTGACGACGGCCACGATCTTACCTTCGACTCTTCGTCTGTCGCGACTTGCCAGGACGATGGCACCTTCGACTACCCGACTGCACAATGCGTCCCGACGTGCCCGGCGTACCCGCCCATCTCACACGGAACTCTTTCGATGCCAGGGCCGACTCAGCTTGGCGACGTAGTCGTGATCACGTGCGATCCAGGCTGGGAGCTACTCGACCCCGGAGCCTCATCTGTCGAGTGCGTTGCTTACGACAACAAGGGCGTCTGGACTGGGGAGTACAACCCGTCGCCAGGCGGCGTGCAGTGCGTGCAGTTCTGTGCGCCATTCGATGCGGGCGAGCACGGCATCACCTCACCTGCTGGGCGCATCCGCGCGGGCGAAACGATCGACATCTCATGTGAGACGGGGTTCGTGCTGCGCTCGCCAACGACTGCCAAATGCAAGGGTGGCAGTAGGGGTGCCGTGTTCGACCGCACCAGCGCCACTTGTATCGCGACCTGTTCGCCGCTAGCCAAGGGTGCGCACAGCAGGCTGCACTATGACCACATGTTCCCAGGAAAGATGGTGCTTGCGTCCGACACCTACACAGTCAAATGCGACTACGGGCACCAGATCGCACCTGGGCTCTTGAACAAAGTCACGTGCATGCCGGACGGGCAGTATGACCAGGCTCTACCGGAGTGCCGTGCGATCTGTGCGTCGTTCCGCGCGCCGGAGCATGGCGCAGTATCGCCGCAGGGTGCGGTCTTGCCACTAAAGCCGCAGGGCGCTGTCTTTGCTGGCGACACTATGGAGATCACGTGCGACGCCGCCGGAGGCTGGGAGCTTGCGGATCCGCAGAATACTTCTGTCCAGTGCATCGGGTACAACGCCAAAGGGCAGTACACGGGCGAGTACTCGCCTTCACCCAAGGGCGTGGCGTGTGTGCAAAAATGTGCACCCTTCCCCGACGTGTTGCACGGTCAAGTGTCCCCCACAGGAGCGGTCGCAGTTGGGGACAGCGTGGCGATCATGTGCGACAAGGGCTTCGCGCTGCCACCCAAGAGTACCGGCACCGCGCGATGCGCAGCGACAGGCAAGGGCGCTGCGTTCAGCCCCGCAGAGGCACAGTGTGTGGTGACGTGTCCGCCATTTCCTGTCCCCGCGCACGGCACCGTCAGCGGGCCAGCGCAGCCACTCTCGGGCGACGTGGTCACAGTGCGCTGCGACGCGGGGCACATGCCAGGCGCCACAGAGGTGATGTGCCGGGCCGACGGTACTTACAACCGCGCTGCGGTGGAGTGCGCCGCATTCTGCCCAGCGCACCCGGTGCTACCGTACGGCACAGTAACGCCGCGCGAGAAGACGCCAGTCGGCGGCGTCGTGCACCTCGCGTGCAACAAGGGCTACGCGCTGACTCACTCAAAGTCTGCGGATGCGACATGCGTCGCGTACAACGCCAAGGGACAGTACACGGGGGAATACGCGCCGGCGGCCGCCGAGTGCGTGCAGGTTTGCGACCCGTTCGCTGCACCGGCTCACGCCACGGTTTCGCCCGCGGAGGCAGTCCCCGCGGGTGCATCGGTGACGGTTACGTGCGAGGATGGGTACGTCGTATCCGGGGGGAAGGGGCCCACCGCCATCGCCACCTGCACTTCCGGCATATTCTCGGCAGGCTTCTCGCCCAAGGTACGCGCCGCGCCGCGCCGCGCCGCGCCGCGCCTCGCGCCGCGCCGCGCCGCGCCGCGCCGCACTGCGCCGTGCCGCCGATCCAGCTTTGCGCGAGCGATACCTGAGCTCTATGCACCCAGAGTGTGACCCTTTGCCCGCGCAGGCTGTGACGTGCGAGGCAGTTCCTCCGCCGCCGCCGCCGCCGATCGACCCCAAGGACCTTGACTGGACGGAGCCTCCTGCCAGCGTGTCGCTGCTCAAGGATGGAAAGGCTGCTCTGCAGAGGTACCATCACAGGGCAGCCTTTCCAGCCTGTACGCATGCGCTGCGCGCGGGTTGTGTTGTTTCGCTCGCGCTGCCCTGAGTGCAGCGGTGCGCAGCAACTGCGGATACGTGAGGGATAACAAGTTGAAGTCTACGGAGGTCAACTATATTCAGCGCTACATGCGTTGCATGAATGAGGCGCGCTTGCCCACCGCTCTGCGCCCGCCCCCTTGCTCTCCGCACCTAATTTGAGGGTGGCAGCTTCGGGAGTCTGAGCGCGGGAAGTGGTGGCACGCAGGACTGCGAGCTCTCACTCATGTACAACTTCAATCCCTACAGCTCGGTCCAAGGCTGTCGCTTCATGGACGAGAATGGATTCTGCTACATGTACGGCAAGGCGCAGGTCCGCCCCACGCCCTCCCGTCTGCCCGCCGGACCGTGCAAGTCATCCTGGTCCTGACGGGCGCACGCTGCCGCACCACGCCCGCAGAAATGGTGCGTGGAAAACCGCTACAGTGCCTTCTGCCAGAACGACGGCGGGCCAGCCTACGGCTGGGAGGCAGTCGGGATGGGCACGGCGACAGGGCAAGTGACGGCCTGGATGCCTCAAACGGACGTCCCAGTTTATAATTACATTAATGCGAAGGAAATTCGCCGCTTCGGGTGCGCCTGTCTGAAGAATTGCAAGTGCAACATGTCGTGGACGCGCGAAAAGTCGAGTTGCCTGTGCGTCAATGGCAAGGCGAGCCCCCCACCCACCCCGCCGTCCTTGCCCATTCACCTTCTGGCCCCCGGCGGAACGTTCCGCGCGGAGTTGGGCGCCACCTGCTTCCTGAACCCGATTGCGCGCGACGTCGGCGGCTCTGGCAGGCGGAGGTGCCGGTGGGAGACCCGCGCAATGTGTTCCCCGAAATCGTCGACAAGCTTGACCCCTCAAAGCTCGGCAAGTGCTCGTGCATGTGCAGCAACATGCTCAAGTGATTGCGCGGACCAGGAAGGATTGCGCCGTGGTCCATGGTGTGCGAGGTGCGCGAGGGCGGGACGCAGCAGCTGGCAGCAGTAGTAGGGCGGGAGCGGGGGCATTTAAGCTGGGAGAGAGGAGAAGAGAGGACAGATGTTGCACACTGGGGGCAGAACTGCGCGCACTAAATGCCGCGACGAGCTCAGTACCACTCTGGCGGTTCCTGCTGCGGCTCGTGGAACCACCCAGCTACCGTGTACCGCTCCCCGCGCTGCGTCGGGAGAACCTGTCGTCATCCCACGTTCACGCGCGCGCGTTTTTCGTATCTCTCGCTTGCTCTCTTCTGTCCATCAGGATGCTCACTTGCTCAATCTTCCCGTACTCACCCAGCATGCACGCGCGCGCGCGCGCTCTCTTTCTCTCACACCTTTCTCTCAAGCTGCACCTGGGAGGGATTGCTGCCTCGTGCGGAATGGTGGCGGAGTCGAAAAGTAGGAGCGTGCCGCCAACGGGCTGGATCTCAACTTTGCGCTGTCGTGCCGAACGTCCGACCTGCCAGACCATCGGCGAGGATGTCTCAGCGCCGCCCGCGTGGTAGAAAGGGCTCGAGCGGCCCCATCACAATTTGGCGCATGATGCGCTTCATCCCTCTCGAAGCGATTACTCTGCGCGCGCTAAGGATGGTACGCATGCAGGCGAGGGGGCAAGAATGGAGGCAGCTGCTCTTCGACAAAGGGTCCCAGACCTGCTCGACGCCGCAGAAGTTGCAGCGCAGTGCCGGAGGAAGCTGCCGCCGCAGCGCCGCAGCAAAGTCGTTGGGTTCGAACCTGCCATGCCCGATTTCAGAGCTCGGATAGGAACCATCACCACTCCCGCGCACCTTAGGCGAGTTGTGGCCAGGCAATCCTCCGCACAGCTTCGCCGGTTCACAACACACGCTGCCCCACACGCCACTCCCGCCCACTGCGGTGGTTGCTAGCCTGCGAGTGGCACACGGAAAACGACGCTGGCTCGTACCCGCCTGTTTCGCGCGGATTTGGCCATTCCGGACTGTCTGCACCGAAACCTTTAGTGAGGTAATCGCGACTCCCCGCCTCATTCACCACGTAAAGTGCGTTTCGCACCCGCCACCTATTCGCTTTGCCGCCCCCACAGCCGCCGCTCCCGACGCCACCCTCACGCCGATCGGGGAACCAGCCATCCATGAAGACAGGGTATGACACTTCTCCTCGCTCCAGCCAGCCGACCTGGGTGCCCGTGCGCGTGACCACGGCGGTGCTGGGACACACCAGGGCTGCGGCTGTGCCCCGCCAGAGCTGCGGCCGAGCCCCGCCAGCGTGCAGACAGGGCACACTGATACCTGGAGGTTACCCTCGTGGCTCCCACACGCGGCCTCCGCGACGTCTGCAAATCATGAGCGTGCGTGAGCTTCGAACCAGGCCGTCCAGGCGCGCGCGGTGGCCGCCGCCGCGAGCTTTGGGGGCGTCGGCAGCAGCAGGCGCGAGTCGCGAGGCGGACCGCTGCGGCAGAAGCCACGGAATGCACCACCATCTCCAGCTCCAGCTGGTGTGCCCCACCCTGCACCAGACAGAAAGAGCACCCACGACACGCTGCGACGCGAATACGCTGCCCACGCTTGCTCTCCTGCCAAGGCTCGCACGGCTCAGAGCTCCGCGCAAGGCGCGCATAAGCTCCAGGGAGGACAACCTTTGGTGTCTTCGTGGCGCTCGTCCATATGGCGAGTCAGAAATGCCCCAGGTCCTGAGATGCTGTAGTACCTGAGGAACACGAGTGGTTCCCCCTCAGGCTTGGTGCTAGGGCGTCCGGAACCGGGGCTGCCATGCCTCAGTGATGCAGCGCATGAAGGGGCGCACTGCTCAACGAGTTCGAGCTCATATCGGCCGAGCGCACTCCCCAGCTCTTTGCGCAGCTCTTCGAGACTCTCATCGAGTGATGCCCTCGCGAAGTGGTCGCCCCCCAGGTGTGCTGTGATCTGTGCCCGTCGAAAAAACACTCGCGGTAGTCAAATCAAGAGCGGGTGCTGTAAGATCTGTGGCAGCGAGACAGCGAGAGCTGAGGAGCATGAGGGTAATTGTAGCACAGCGTCTGATGAGCTTCCTGCCACTAATTGGCGGGGTCACGCGCCGTTAGACAGAGTCGGTCGCAATCGTCGAACTCGTTGCGGTCACCGGCCGCTTGGTTCGACAGACCGCTGGCAGAAAACCTCCCTGCGGCATGTAGGCTTGCAACATCCTGGCGGAGAGCTGAGAGGAGCGGTTGGGGGATCCAGTCTTCAAATACCTTGAGTTCACCGCGTGCAATCCCCAAGTAGTCCCGCCTAACCTGGGAGCTGCTCATCGAGCATGTGCGCCTCGCTCGCCGTGTTGAGGGTATCACCCCTGCGAATGCCACGCCTGCGCTAACTTGGCCGGGTACGATCACAGGTCGGCTCTGCGGGATGATAGGTACAGTGGACTTGGACGCGGAAATCAGCAGGAGCCACGCTGTAGAGGCCAGTGCCAAGGTCTCAGCCCTCATCCGAGTGTCCTAGAAAGGTCTCTCTGACGTCGCCACAAAACTGTTCTGAGGCGGGCCCGTTAGACGCCTAAGCGTTCGACTCCCTTCAAAAAGGGGGGTACGGCGTTTCGTCAGACAAGGGTCCTGTCTAGAAACCCTCGTGGCAGGGGGGCGTCCCGGCTCGTCCGGCGCCTAATACAGGCACACCCGGTTGTGCCACATCCAAACGTAATTTGGAGCCTGCGCTTACTGCGCTTGGCACTGTAGCAAGCTCGCACGGTTGCGTCGGCGCGCAGCGGGGCCTGCGGCATCCCGTGGGCTGCTGAGGCGGCGCTCCGCCTGCCGACGACGCCTCGGGGGTCGATCTTAGCAGAAAGACTGCCTCAGGTGTGGAGCGCCTTGTGCTTCTCCGCATTCAGACACATTTTTTGGCGCAGACGCTGCTGGGGCCTAGTAACACGCACACGTGCCCGATGGTGCCTCGTCCTTGACCGTCGGCTCAGCAGGCACACGGGAAGGCCTGGGCACAGGAAACCGCCTTTGTCTCGGCGTCTAGGATCTTTCCGAGAGGCTAGCAGTGTGTTGTCACTCGTAGGGATGGGGGACGGCAGCGGCGTGTGCAGCGACGTGCCGGCGGTGCGGAGGTCTGCTCCTGGTCGTCGTGCGAACGTGGCGTGGTGGTTCGGGAATCTGCCAGCCATTTTCAGGGCTGACGCAGCGTGTTCGATGGATATGCCGCAAAGACGGTCGGACGCGGAGATTAATGTAGACGGGGGCGCAGCCAAGGGTGGTCAGCGCAGTAGCAGCAGTTTACCTGACGCAGGCTGCAAGTCGTGGTGCTCGAGACGAGCTCCCCGATCTTCACTGTGGCACTGTGGCAAGCGGGAACGGTGCGGGGCATCGCACGATTTCTTGCGAAGTCGTGCGCTATATCATGACGTTTCAGAAGATATTTCACAAGGAGGGAACACGGAGATGCTCCGTGACACACACTGTCTGCACCCGCACGATTACGCAGACGTGTGCTGGAAAGGACGGGCGCACCCCAGCGCGACCCGCCCATTCTGGGCACGGACACCACCAGTTACAAGCAGATGGCTAGTGGCCCTGGTCTTGCTCTTCATCTGCTTTGTCGTGTCGCCTGTGTCAGCGGTGAAACCCGCTCAGCAACACCAAAGGGGAGTTTGCGTCTGTTGTGACCACTCCCGCAGTCCTAGTCTGATCCAGCACAATGCCTTTGGTGCAAAGGAACGAAAGTGAGCTCGCCTGCCCCTTTGGTACTGATTTGATTGAAATCGCAGGGACCGGCGAATGTGGTAAAGGACGAGACAGGTCCGCTGGAGTGGACTCTATCTTGGACCGAGCAGGCCAGCCCCCAGAGTTACACCATCATCCTCCGAGACATCAGTGCGAGGATATCGTATTTTTACACCACTACGGACACTGCCACTTCGATTGTTGTCAACGGCGGCAGCTTAGAAAACTTTGAGGATAACGGTGGCAATCCCTTGGGTGAACTTGCACCTTCTGCTACCTACGCGATTCAGGTGCTCTGAACCTGAACCTCTCTTGTCTCCTTGATGGATGCAAATATGTACTACGCTTCATTGCTCTCGGCCTTTTGAGTGCTGCATCTGACTTCAACTTCCCCTCTCTCAGATCAAGGGTGTCAGCGACTTGGGGACCGCAGCCCTTATCGCAGGATACCCACTGGACTCGGCGGGCTCTCCGACACAGTTCACATTTTGTGATATCGACGACGAGGAGTCACTTCCAGAAGGATCAACTGATCCTCTGGCAGGATGCAGTCCAGAACAAGAGTCTCACTCAATTCGTTTCAACTGGAACGAACCTGTTGACTTTGGATACTACGATCAGAAACCTGTTGCGATTTTGAGCTACACGATACAGTACTCTCCCTACCAGAATTATACGGAGGTGACGGAGCTGCAGTGCATCTCCATTTCAGACAACCAACCGACAATCGAGGCAGGGGATCCGTGCAACTGGAATTATCGTCAGGGGAAAATCGGTAGTCTGATGCGCGCGGAAACTTATTTCGTTCGCATCGCTGCCTCTACGCGAGTCGGTATCGGGGAGTACAGTGAGTGGGTGGAGAGCCCTAGTGTCCCAGGACAGCCGTTGGCTCCTGAAAACTTTCTACTTTCGATGACGAGTGTCTCTGCCGGGGAAATTCCGTCTATCACGTTAAACTGGGATGCACCGACTGACACTGGAGACGGCGGCACGACGCTTTCGATTCTCAGATATGTTGTTGAAATGGCAGAAGACGCGGAGTTTAGCACAGGACTGGTGTCCAAAAGACAGGCTAACGATGTTTTTACTTATTCAACGGAGGCGGACTCGCTCGTTCTCGGCACGACGTACTACGCTCGAGTCCGCGCCGACAACATTTTGACTCAACGAGAGGACGACCTTCAGGGAGATTCAACGGAGACTCTGTCGAAACAGGCAGCGACGCTGCCTGGAGCACCGCAGTCGGTGAATGTCTCTGTGTCGGGTGCCTTGCAGTTCGTGCTTGAATGGTCTGAGCCGCTGGACAAAGGCCTCGGCTTGGGGGTGAGCTTTTCGCTGTCATCCTACGCATATGTGATATATTCGGCCATCGATGCGGACAAGGATGCAGGGGATATCCACGACGGGCTGCAGCCGTCTACCACCATGACGCTGCTCGATGGGGATTTAGGATTTGTTGCAGGAGACGTGTACTACATGTCAGTACGCGCAGACAACGAAATTGGTGAGGGGGCGTGGTTTTCTTACATTTTGGACTGTGGGGACTCAACCAGAGTACCTCACACGACGGCCACTTGTGGTATCACAGCAGTGCAGTCGCCCAGTGCACCAGGCGGTGTGACACTGGGGGTGACCAATAATGCGACTCTCGAAATAGCATTCGAGCGGCCGTTTAATACGGGGACTGGGGATGATTCGTATGCACTTGTGCGCTACGAGGTGCAGCTATGGAGCGACCCCTCGGAAGTGGTCCTCACGGATCTTGAAGAGGGGACGCGAAATGCGTCGTTTGGGGGTCTTTTTCAAGGCGTTTACTACCAGGCGCGAGTACGCGCAGTCAGCTATGCCGGCAACGGCACCTGGTCTGCATCGGCGACGAGCATCGTGCTTTTTGTGCCGACTGCACCGGTCGACTTGGCTCTTGCTTGGCACAATGCGAGTAGCACAGAAGTATCTTTCTCATATTCCTTCTCCCGACCCATTGACACGGGGACTGGGGACTCGAGCTGGCCTTTGATGACGTTCAACATCGACTTCGCGCCGAACGGTCAAACGAATCCAGTGGGGGAGACCTGCTTGCCGGTTGATCAAGTTATCAACGGATCCTTGACGTCCGGAACTGCTGATGGACTCACCAAGGGGTGTACGTACGATGTTTCCATTTCCGCCGCCAACAAAGCGGGCTCTGGACCGTGGTCTGGGATTGTGTCCAAGCTGGCGGTCGGCCATGCAAGTCGGCCAACAAGTGTCAACGTGACAGCAACGTTTTCAGGGCAACTTGACATCGAGTGGGTTATCCCGGTCGACACTGGCGCATACGATGCAGACGCAGGCCTGCTATTCAATTACAGGGTCGACGCGGCGCTATCGGAGGATTTTTCGAGCCTGGTGCGAAGTAGAAGCGTATCGGCATCGGAGAACACTGTTTCCCTTTACTTCCTGGACGATGGCGTACGAGTGTACATACGCGTTGCCGCAGAGTCCGAGGCGGGCCTGGGTATTTCCCGCACCAACCTTGCCCACTGCGAGCTGAGCTGGCGATATCTTGCGAATTTGTCTTGTCAAATGACATAACAACACCATCACCAGCAATTGCATTTGCACCAGTACACAGAAATGCATGCAAACTGCAGTAGCTGACTCTCTGCCTTCAGGTGCATTCTCTCAAGTCGAATCGGGCATGCCTGGTGTCCCTGAGCTCATCGTTCCGAAAATCGAGCTCTCAGCCTCGCTGACCGGCGAGGCTGCTGACGTGACGGTGTCCTTCACGACTTTCAGCGAGCTACCTGCCGACGGCCAGGTTGCGGTCCTGCTGCCTAATTTCCAGCTATGCCCTTCGTGCTCCGCGGCTACCATCAGCAGCGTCGTCGGTATTGACGGCACGCACTCGGTCTCGGAAGGAGACTCAGATCACCTTACGCTCTTCGTGACAAGGGTGGGTGGGAGTGTCGTTGCGCGCTTCACTTTGGTTTCATTTGTACTGTCGGGTGTCACAAATCGGCACTGGGCGGGAGTTGCGACACTCGGAGTCGAGACGCTCAATGCGCTTGGTAATTTCACCTTTGATAGTTCCGCACAAGCATCGAATGTAACAATTGTGCAGGGGGCGATCGTGGGTGCCGGAATTGCTCTCTCTGATCGGCGCACAGGGGTAGAGACGAACGTCACCGTGTTTTTCACGCTATCATCACGGAATGGGCTACCCGCTGATGGTTTGATTGTCATCTTGTTCGACGGAAGAATGGACGTGTCGATCCTGCAATCGGATTCAGCTGTGATTGTATCAGGCATGGATGGTGTCTTGAGCACGGATGTTGACGGGATGCATGTAACGATGACTCGCTCAGGCGGAACAGCTGTACTTGCAGACTCAGAAATCGTCGTCCTGATACAGCACGTCCGAAACCCGTTGTTAGTGAACACAACTGGACCAGTTCAGGTCGAGCTAGCAACAAACGAGGGTGATCTAATCGATGAAGACTTGAATTTGCTTGCAGCAGACGTGGCACCTGGCAATCTTACAGACACGGCGGTGACTCTCTCCGACTATCGGGCATTGATTCAGGCAGAATATACCGTGACGTTCACAACAGGCGCAGTCGGACTTCCCATTGGTTCTACTGTGATCGTGACTTTCCCGGACACTACAACAATCGACGCGAATTCCATTGCATCAGGTGGAGCTACTTCTGTTTTGGGTGTCTCTGGATCGCATGCCGCGAATGCAGCCGGTCAAACAGTGAGTATTATCGTTTCGGGAAACGCAGCTGTCGACCCGTACGGAGTAGTGTCCCTCACGATCCCCAGCGGCCTACAGAATGGGTATACTGGGCCTTCAGGAACATACCGGATCCAGACGATTGCGACCGACAGTGGTCTTCACATGGAGGAGGAGCTCGAAGTGCCTGAAAACACGTTTGTTGATGCCCGACTTATAGTAAATCGGATCACCGTCACGGACGAGAGAGCAGGTTCCGTGACAGAAGTCTCAATTGACCTGACACTGATTTCTGTGCTGAACAAGGACGGTGTTGACGGAGGTCTTATCAAGATTTCGCTTCCAGACGGCTTTTTCTGGGCGAATCCGCCGACGATCGTCACGCAGTCTACTACAGCGCCCGATGGATTTCTTGCAGTCTATGACTACAATGACAATTTGGTTTGCGAGTCACGGTCGTGGTTGACCTGTGGAAACATCACAATGTCGCTCTCTGGAGGTTACGAGTGGACCTACAACACAGAGTTCTCGTTTACTCTTGCTGGGCTTAAGAATCGGCCCTTTTCCGGGGATTCGGGGCGATTTGCCTTTGTCACGACAGGCCACGACAATCAATTGATCGGGGCCGAAACGAATGGGTCCGTCACCCTTGTGCCGAACAACCTAACGTCGGTATCACTTACACCCGAGTCGTACATCACCGATACCGAGGAGGACATGGTACTCAACATCACGACATCAAATGTTGTGCCTGGGGACTGCATCTTTTTGGTAACCCTCCCGGACGCATACACATACGAAGCAAACAGCGTGACAATCACTGCCTCTAGCGTCGATGGTGTTTTCTCAATCTCAACAGAACCCCGCGAGGTCGAAGTTCATCGCTCCTCGCGGGATCCTACCGGAGCGTTTGAAATTTCGGGTTTGATTGTCATGTCGCGGACGGGAGGAACACTTTTGCCGGAGGGCTCGACCATCCTGCTTACCTTCGGAGCCCTGCTGAAGAGAGAAAGCTCGGGTTCAACAGGGACCTTCGACGTCGTCATGAAGACTGACGATGAAATTTTGATGGACACTGCTTATGGGGTATCGGACCATTATTTTGTGTACTTGACACCAGAAATCTCCGAACTGTCTCGCTACAATTCTCCAAAGTCGGGAGGAATATCAATCACCATTTATGGCAACAACTACGGTCCAATTCAATACAACGAATTCATTGTCAACGCACCAGACGACAGGGGAATAGCAGTGGGAAGTTCTTCTTGCACGACAACTGTGTGGACTGCAGACACTGCCATGGTGTGTGTTCTTGCTGCCGGTCTCGGAGGTGGTCTGAATGTTTCTGTGTACGTCGAGGGGCAGGTGGATTTGTTGACCAATATTTTCACCTATGATATTCCAGTCGTAATTCGAACTGACCCGAGCAACATGCCCTCGAGTAGCTCCGAGGAAGTAGCAATAACGATTATCGGGTCAGGCTTCGGTGCAGAGGACTTTGGAGCTTTGGCTGCTGTCGGAGATTCAGCGTGCGAAAATTCACAATGGATTTCCGACACCGCGCTGATGTGTGTGGCGGCTGTTGGAAACGGGGGATCCATGCGTGCTGTGGTCACAGTCGGTGAACAGTTGGGAACGATTACCGAGGTGTTGTCGTACGACAAACCGCTCATCGAACTAGGGTCGTCGGCAGTGCTTAACTTGGCCCCAGCTGAAGCAACCAGCATCACAGTTCACGGCAAAAGTTTTGCTTTGGGCTTCTCTGAGTCGCTAAGAATCGGGACCACAGCGTGCGAGAGCACACTCTGGAATTCCGACAGTAGTTTGCAATGCAAGGCCGGCGCAGGTACGGGTGGTAGCCTGCGGATTGCAGTCACAGTGGGAGTTCTTGTCGGAACAGTGACAGAGGCAACCAGCTATGATCTACCATCTCTGACGTCTCTCTCCCCGGTTCCAAACCTGGCGACTACCGGCGGGATTCAGATCGAGCTCATGGGTTCAAACTTTGGCATGCAGGATTACACCCCGTCAGGACGGACGGGCCTGGAAGGCTGCGAGACCAGCGTGTGGGCAT
>ENA-UOXV01002252-UOXV01002252.1-marine-metagenome-genome-assembly--contig:-NODE-2252-length-25468-cov-6.287569_pt1 | contig 25468 bp, 30 predicted proteins | sample MGYA00238165_ERZ766961 | MGnify/ENA primary metagenome ERZ766961 (study PRJEB28924, sample SAMN03173240) | marine metagenome | biome: Marine; feature: Water; material: Subsurface seawater | place: North... | reverse complement strand
GCATCTGTTTTGGGAACAGAGGGTCGCAGGTTCGAATCCTGTCTCCCCGACCATTTAAAAAAGCCCAGTGACCTTTGGTTGCAGGGCTTTTTTAGTGGCAGAACACAATAAAAATATGCCCAAAAATTAGATCCGATTAGACCAAAACATTCGACTTTTCGGGATTGTGTGCATTGTACCCCGCGCATGTGCGCATTTTAGTCCTATTTTTAATCATCTCATTGAAATCATTGAGCTATTTCGAAGATGGGTTTGTTCCGCAAAAACGGCCTCTAATTCCACGACCTTGTTTTGTAGTTTGGCTTTTACTCAGTAATTTCGTTTTTACGCAGGCGAAACCTCAATTAAGCACACACCTGTGACAGCATCGGTCTCAATCGCTTCGTGCGCAGCGACAACACCGTCCAGCGTAAACGGGCATTTTTTGCCAATTCTGTGACTGATCGATCCCGATGCCAGCATATCGTTGATCGCCATGAACGCGTCCCACTTGACCGTTTCCGGCAGGGCGTAGATCGAAAACGGCCGGATTGTAATGTTCTTAAACATCAGTTGAAGGAACGGCATGGTGGGCGTGTCATTGGCGTCAGAGCTATATGTCGTCACCACCGCATTGTTCGCGCATATTTCCGCAAAAAGATTGATGTTGGCCCCAAAAGCCACCTCACACGCCCGGTCCACGCCGTGCCCATCTGTGATCTCCAGGACCCGGGCTGCGACGTCTTCGGTCTTATAGTTGATCACATGATCGGCACCCAATGACTTGGCATAAGCTGTGTTCTCGTCCGTCCCGGCGGTCGCGATCACCGTCGCACCGCCCAGTTTGGCCATTTGCACGGCGTAGCTGCCAACCCGGCCAGCCCCACCGGATACCAGAACCGTCATGCCATCAACCAAACCATCCGAGAATATGCCGTGGTACGCGGTCACCGCAGGCACGCCCAAACACGCGCCGTGTTCAAGGCTGACACCATCTGGCAACGGCGGGGCCATCCAATGGGGCAGGGTGCAATATTCTGCTGTCGTGCCGTCCGGCCGCCCGGCCTGTGCCCCAAAAATCCAGACGTTATCGCCCACACACGCGGGATCGACGCCTTCGCCAACCGCTTCGATAACCCCGGCACCGTCATTCCCTGGAATAATGGGCGAGAAGTTTGGCAGTTCGCGCCCCGATCCGCGCCGTTTCACATCCGTCGGATTGACCGCTGAATAGGCGACTTTGACCAGGACTTCGCCGGGTGCAGGTTGCGTTGGCTCAATCGTCACATCGGTAAGCACGTCTTTGGCGGCACCCGCCGTATCGAATTGAATGGCTCGCATGTTGTTGTTCCCCCCAGAGAGTCTCAAAGATGAGCGCGTCGGTTTTGCTCTTTGTTATCATACTAATCTGTGCCCCTGAAAGAGATGTTCCTGCACGTCGTCCCGGTTGGAGCATCGCGGAAAACTGGGATCTTGTTTACTCAAGTAATCGCAGTGCGTGTTGGAAAAAGATCCCGGGTCTCGCAAAACGCGCCCGGGACGACGGACCAAGGTTTCGAATACCCATTGCCGCACGCGCTCAACCCTTGCCAAGCGCAGAAACTCGCGTATCTTTCGCATATAACATCGTTTTTCCAATGAGGTTCGCCATGCCCGACGTCAGAGTCTTCCAGCCCGCCAAAACCGCCATGCAATCAGGGCGCGGCAACGTCAAAAAATGGACCCTTGAATTTGAGCCCGGATCAAAGAAAGAAACCGACACCCTGATGGGGTGGACGGGATCACGCGATACCCAGGGCCAAGTGCGGATGAAATTCGAATCAAAAGAAGACGCCATCGCATTCTGCCAGAGAAACAAATTGAGCTATACTGTTTCGGAGCCCAAAAAGCGCCGCATCAAACCAAAGAACTATTCCGATAATTTCGCATTCGGCCGCAAGACACTTTGGACCCATTGATGCGCCGCTTATGTGCGGGTGCGCTTGCGGTGGCCGTAGCACTTGGCTTTGGTACAGCAGATGCCAGCTTTCTCGATAAACTAAAATCCACCGTCGACAGTGTGACCAGCGGCAGCGGCGGCACCACGGGCGGTGCCACATCGCAAGCCCTTGGCACCGATCAGATCATCGCGGGCCTCAAAGAAGCCTTGCGCGTCGGCGCTGAAAACGTCGTCGGCAAAGTCGGCGCTGCGGACGGCTTTAACGGTGATCCTGCCATCCACATTCCGTTGCCACCCCGGTTGGCACAGGCGCAGGACACGCTCAGGAAATTTGGACTGTCCGCGCTCGCCGATGATGTGGAACTGAAAATCAATCGCGCCGCCGAGGCAGCGGCCCCCAAAACCAAGGAGCTTTTTTGGAAAGCCGTCAACGAGATGACCGTTGAGGATGCCAAGGCGATCTATGATGGCCCCAAAGACGCCGCGACCCAGTATTTCCGCAAAGTCGCCACGCCAGATTTAACGGCCACGGTTGAGCCTGTGATTGACGATGCCTTGCAACAGGTCGGCGCATTGAATGCGTATGACAGCCTGATCAGCCAATACAAAGCGATCCCGTTTGTGCCCGATGTCAAAGGCGACATCAAAGGCCACGCAACGGCGCTGACGCTTGATGGCATTTTCCATTATTTGGCCCAAGAAGAAGCGGCCATCCGCGCCAACCCAGCCGCACGCACCACGGATATCTTGAAACAAGTTTTCGGGAAGTAGCACAACCAAAGCATGACCGAAAAACGGGTTTCTTTTGATTTTGATATCGCGTTTTCCAACGGCGGCGGTATGCAAGGGCAGGGGTTTCGCCTAGATATCAACGGCGTTGATATCAGCGATGATGAATTGGCTGCCTATATCATCAAAGATCTCAGATTGTTGATGGTCGGTAGCGTCACAATCTTAAACAAAGAAATCATCGAAGAACCGCATAAGCGAACCGAGATCGAAGCACTTTCAGAATCTGCAGGCATCGTCACTGAGTTCATCGACCTCAGCCACACCATCAAAGACGGCATGATCACGTACAAGGGCTTACCGGCGCCCCTTATCTGTGATCATCTATCGTTCACCCAATCACATGATCACTATGACGCGGGAACAGAGTTCACGATCGCCAAGATTGAGATGGTCGCGAATACGGGAACGTATCTCGACACGCCATATCATCGCTATCGCGATGGCCACGATTTAAACGGCCTGGTGTTAGAAAAAGTCTCTAACGTGCCTGCCGTCGTTGTCCGTGCCACAGGCATGATGGAACGCGGCATCGATTGGATGACCTTTGCGCCCATCGATGTTGCGGAAAAAGCTGTGTTGATCAACACAGGTTGGGATCAGCATTGGGGTACGGATCAGTATTTCGAAGGTCACCCGTTCTTAACCGAGAAATCAGCAGAATATCTTCGTGACCAAGGTGCTGTTTTGGTTGGGATAGATACGCTCAACATTGATGACACATCAGCTGGAACAAGACCTGTACATTCGACGCTACTGCGGGCCGAAATTCCGATTGTCGAGCACATGACAAACCTGTCCGCGTTGCCAAATGACGGATTTCACTTTTCCGCCGTGCCACCAAAGATTACGAGTATGGGAACATTCCCAGTCCGGGCCCACGCCATCATCTCACACCGATAAGCAAAATCTGAATTCCAGCGTTGATTGGTAGTCAGGGCAGGGGTAGTTTCCCGCTCAGAAATACGCATGCGCATTCATGTGGCCCCTTAGCTCAACTGGATAGAGCACCCGCCTTCTAAGCGGACGGTTACAGGTTCGAGTCCTGTAGGGGCCGCCACTTTTTCCGATCAATCAGAAGCGATAGCCAAGCCGAAATCCAAGTGTGTCCAAGCCTTCGTTGGCGTTGGCGAGTGATGCGTTGGAAACATGGTCAAAATATATCGACGCTGAGTAGTGCTCGTTAAAGCGATATCCTGCCTCGAGCGGGATATGGAAAAGCACTTTTGATCCCAGCGCCTTTTTATCAACGGACTTAAGGTCCGTATCGCCGTTATGGACGGCGGCACCCAGGCCAATGCCTACGAATATTCCTTGCTCAAACTCATAACGCCAACGTGCACCGGCATAGAGTTTCGAGGTATCACCCGACGTATTGATCGACGCACCGACCGCTGGTCGAATGGCACCTCCCAATATTTCGTATGATGGCGAGAAGAGGGCTTCGAAATTGATGTCTGCGCCAGACTCTCGGCTAAACCCGCTCCATAAATTGTCCGTGTCGTGGTCCAGAACACCGATGCTGATTTCGTGGAAGACCGATTTCATATCGATATCGTCAGCCGATGCACCGATAGAGAAAAACAAACAACCGGCGGCACATGCGATTGCACGAAAAAGTGTCATTGGCGGAATTCCCCTGATGTGTTGCCCAATGCGGGCATACGTTACGGCGCTTTCTAACATTAAAAGCTTACAGTTCCTTGAACTTTCAAAATTCAGCCGTTTACGTTATGTTAAGAATATGATGAGGCAGAACGCTTTTCATTTGGCCAAGAAAATGGCCGTCATGCTCTTATTCCTTTCATTTGCCGGACTGGCAGAGGATGCCTCTGCGAAGTCGCGCGTGAAGGGCGAGTACGCGAACTCCCGATCACCTGTTTATAAGGTTGGCGATTACAACAGCGCCTTGTCGCGTTTATGCCGTCGGGGCATGTTCAAGCAGCGCCGGATTTTGCGCCTGTCCATCGGCTACATCGGCAAAAACGGCAAGGGCGTTACCGGGATCGCGCAGCGCGGCTGGAATCTTTATGATCCAACGGGTGCTGCCGAAAACGAACGCACCTATCATTTCTTTAATCAGGGTTTTTCGAATTGCCGGGTTTACGTGGCCGTCACACCGCGGCCGCGCGCCAGATAATCGTTCGACGTAATCTCGCCCTGACGCCGCGCCCAATCCGCGTTATACATTCTGACTATGACTGAATTTATTGATCTCTTTCCGACCAAATTCGTAAAGCGCCCGTTGGCTGACTTCGAAGAGCCCAACCGCGACCTGATCAAACACGTCCGCGAAATGGAAAAGGCCAACAAAAGCCTGACCACGGATTACCGCGAAAACAATCCGCTGGAATACGACCGGGCAGGGCCGAACTGGTTGCGCGCCCAGATCAATGATACCGTGATTGCGTATTTGAAAGACGTCGGTATCGACTATGCCGTGAACTGGCAAATCCATGCCTGGGCCAACGTTAATCGGATGGGGGATTATCAAGACCCGCACAATCATCCGCACGCGTACCTGAGCGGGACCTATTATTTAAAGCTGCCGACAGATGCGCCCAAGAAACGTCATCGCTCTGACGTGCGCCCCAATCATATATCGTTTTATGATCCACGCACCGGGTTCAACATGACATCGATCAAGCGCGACCCGTATGTCGATCCGGAATTCACCGTGCTGCCGGAACCTGGATTGTTGATGATGTGGCCGGGATCGTTGATGCATTTTGTGCATCCGAACTTATCTGACGAAACGCGTATATCGCTCAGTTTCAACATCGTATTGAAATGGTCGGATGACTATCTTCCGACACAATAACGCGGACCGATTGATCCGGTGATACGCACACAAAAGACACCGCCACATCTTGTTACTCTGATCCTGTTGGCGTCGTTCTCGACGGTATCGCTCAACATGTTTTTGCCGTCGCTGGCCAGCATCGCGGTGGACTTGAACGCAGACTACGCGCTGGTCAGTTTGGCCGTTGCCGGGTACCTGGCCATCACGGCAGTGCTACAGCTGATCATCGGCCCGTTGTCAGATCGTTTTGGTCGTCGCCCTGTGATGCTGAGCGCACTGGTCATCTTTATTTTCGGATCCGTGATGTGTTCGCTCGCACAGGATGTCTGGACGTTTTTGATTTTCAGAATGACCCAAGGCGGTGTGATTGCAGGTTACACGCTATCGCTCGCCATCGTTCGCGACACCAGCGGTGATCAGAAAACCGCGAGTCTTCTCGGATACATCAGTATGTCGATGGCATTGGCCCCGATGCTGGGTCCCATGTTGGGCGGTGTGATAGATACAGCATTTGGCTGGCGCGCCAATTTCTATTTCTACAGCGTCACCGGGATTGTTCTGCTGATACTTTGCTGGATCGATTTGGGCGAGACGCATCATGACCGAGCGGACAAAAGCGATCCAAATGCAGATCGGTTCCGCCATCTTCTGAGTGAAAAAAGAATCTGGGGGTATGCGCTGACGACGGCGTTATCGGCGGGCGCGTTTTATATCTTTTTGGTCGGCGCACCGTTGGTGGCGCAATTCACATTCCAGGTCTCGACTGCCGAGCTTGGTTTTTTCATCGGCAGTATCACGGGCGGTTTTCTTGTCGGAAGTTTGATTTCGGGGCTGAGCGCATCCAGGTTCGATATCACCACCACGATGCTGATCGGTCGCATCGTTGCATGCATCGGGTTATGCATCGGATTGGCAATGGTCCTTACCGGGGATGTCAGTTCGCTCATGTATTTTGGTGCAACCATTCTGGTCGGCCTTGGCAACGGCATTACGATCCCCAGCAGCAATGCAGGCATGCTGTCGGTACGACCCAAAATTGCAGGCAGTGCAGCGGGTTTCAGTGGAGCACTTATGTTGGGTGGTGGTGCGATCCTAACGTCGGTGGCGGGCATCCTGATTGATCAGGCGAATGCACCCATCATGTTATTGAGCTTGATGCTGGTCGTCTCGATTGCCGGGTTGATCACAACGCTCTGGGTGCGCGGATTGCCAAGATAACGCCACATCACCGCAGGTTTTTTATTTTTATTTCCGACGACGCCCCAGGCCCAAGCTTTGGCGATCAATCGCCGATGTTTTGACGGATGCGAATACGGTGTCGCCGTTTTTGATATCCAAATCTGCAAGCGCCTTGCGGGCAATCCGGGCGATGATCGGTGCACCGATGTTGACCAACACATCGACGTGCGGACTGCGCACGGTGGAGACGTCTTCGATATCCACCACGCGTCCTTGAAACACATTCAACGTCGCGCTTTTTTCTAGTGTGACCAACGACAAGCTGACATCGCGCGCACGGAGCCTGAGGCGAAGCGGGGTGCCGCGCTCAAACTCTAATTTCGGGACCCAGATTGATCCGGCACCGAACCCCAATTCGGTCAGCATGTTTGGTGCGTCGTGCCCGATCACCCAGACATTGATAACCGCACCGGCTTCGAACCGCCCGGTGTGGGGGCGAAGATCAAGGCGGCTCATGATGTCTTCGACGTCGCCTGTCGCCAGGGTTTTACCGTCAGCCAGCACGACCATGGTATCGGCCAGACGTACGACTTCTTCGATGGCGTGACTGACATAGACGATGGGGACGCCCAATTGATCACGCAGGTTTTCAATGAATGGCATGATTTCGGATTTACGGTCGTTGTCGAGCGAGGAAAGTGGCTCATCCATCAACAACAATTTCGGACTGGCGAGCAGGGCGCGACCAATCGCGACGCGCTGACGTTCACCCCCCGACAATGTCGATGGCAATCTGTTCATCAAGCCATCGATACCCAGCATCTCGGCAATTTCCTCAGGTGCGTGTCGGCGTTCATCTGCGGGCAGTAAGTTCATGCCGTATGTCAGATTTCCGCGCACCCGCAGATGCGGAAACAAACGCGCATCTTGGAACACATATCCGATCCGACGTTTTTCAGGGCGCACATTGATCCGCGCCGACGCATCGAAAAGCGTTTCACCCGCGATGCGGATATACCCGGCGGATGGTTTCAACAATCCGGCGAGGCACTGCACGATGCTGGTCTTGCCCGATCCGGATCGTCCAAATAATGCGATGACGCGGTCTTCGGATACGAACTTGGTACGCAGGTGAAAGTCACCCCGTGTACATTCGATATCAACGTCAATCACATTAGGGTCCAGGGTTGTGATCATGATCCCAATCTCGCCTTTAATCGGCGCGCGATGATCTCAGATAAGATGAGGGCCGCAAGTGCGACGGCGATGGAAATCACCACCAACCGAACAGCCCCGGTTTCGCCATCCGGAACCTGGGTCAGGGTATAAAGGGCAATCGGTAACGTGCGCGTTTCGCCGGGAATGTTCGACACAAATGTGATCGTTGCCCCGAACTCGCCCAGGCTACGTGCGAAGCCCAGGATCGCGCCCGTCAAAATACCGGGGCTGGCGAGGGGCAGGGTGACGGTAGCAAAAACGCGGAGTGGACTGGCCCCCAATGTGCGTGCGGCTTGTTCCAGTCCGCTGTCGACGGCCTCTAACGACAGACGAATGGATCTGACGACCAACGGGAACGCCACGACGGCAGCAGCCACCGCAGCACCTTTCCAGGTGAACGCCAACGTGATCCCAAATATATCGAACAAGAACGCGCCGATGACCCCATTACGCCCCAACGTGACCAGCAACAAATACCCGACAACAACGGGGGGTAAAATCAGCGGCAGATGGACGATGCCGTCCAACAAACTTTTGCCGGGAAATTCTTTGCGCGCCAACACCCAGGCGACCAGGATCGCGATGGGCAAGCTGCCCAAAACGGCCGCCGTTGCGACTTCAAGGCTGAGGCGGATGGCTTCGAGTTCAAGATCACTCATGACGGAGGAGGAGGGCGAAACCCTGCGGACTGAAAAGCATTACGCCCGAAATCACCTGTCAGCAGATCAAATACGCGGCGCACCTGATCCGTCTTGCGCCCGTTCACCAGCCCTGCTGGATAGCGAATGGTATCGTGGATTGCCGTATCAAATTCATAGACCACTTGGACCCGGTCACTGATCAGCGCATCGGTCGCATACACGATTCCTGCACCCGCTTCTTTGCGGGCAACAACCGTTAGCGCGGCGCGAACATTTGGCATCCTAAGGGCGCGCCCTCGAAGATCACCCCAAAAGCCCAAATTCATCAATGCGTCGACGGCATAGATTCCGGCGGGCACATGTTCCGGATCACCGATCGCAATACGGTCGCTTTTCAAAAACGTCAGCAATTCTTTTTCACTGGAAACACTCACGGTCACATCAGCGGCAGTGATCGCGACCAGCGAATTCGATGCAACCACTCGAACACTGTCGGGCTCTATCAGGTTCCATTGGGATAGGTGGCTCATCCAACGTTGATTGGCCGAGATGAATATGTCCGCTGGCGCGCCTGCAGAAATCTGCCGCGCGATGGATGAACTGGCGGAATAAGATACGCGGCATTTTGTGTCTGCCATTTCGGGGCAGGCATCGACAATTTGATCCATCGCAGACTGTGTACTCGACGCCGCAAAGATCGTCACAACACCTTTAGCGGCGGCGCTCGGCACGTAAAAAAGCACACCAATGATGGCAAAATGAAGGGCCCGTAAATTCATGTCAGGACTATATCATTCGGCTTGGGGGTGACCAGTGGGGATTGAATCTCAACGAATTATTAACGAGTTCATGGCAGAATTTTGGATAGTCGAATAATCCGCCTGGTAATCGTTTGGCGAAGATCGAGGAGAACTCCATGTCCGCCTTGCAAATGTGGCCCGATCAAGAGACAGCGGAACAGGGTGAACGGTTAGGGTACCGAACCCGCAGTTCGACACGTCTTAATAATCCAACATTGTGCGCTCAGGTACGTGGCCGTCATTACGAGTCTTTGAATTGGAGCCTCAGCGGTATTTTGCTGGGTGGTTACAACGGTGTCCTTTGCGAAGGCGAACAGTTTGATATCGATAACATCGGTTTGGCAGGCAGGCGACTATGGCCTGTACTCATCAACGCACGTGTCATTCGCGTCGGTGGCCAAAATGGCATGGAACTCGCGGCCCAATTCCTGACCATCAGCGCGCCCGCGTTTGATATCCTCGAGGGGATTATGCTGCGCCGTCCAAATTATTGGAAAGCGGCTTAGAAACACCGAATAACAATCTTTTCTTCCCGGGCGACCCCGGACTTCATCCGGGGGTGACCCGGGATTTTTTTTTACCCACCCATAATTTGCCTGATTTTATAAGATCCCGGTCTTCCGCTTCGCTTCAACCGGGACGACGTATTGAGATAAAGGTCTTCGGTAATATGCATTACCTTGAACGCTTCTTATGGCGCCATGCCTTTTTCACGTAACTCTTCTATGGCTTCATCGGTCTTTTCGAGATGCCCCAATCCCATGCCTTTAAGAACATGATCTGCTTTCGAAAATTGGATGTTTGTGTAGGTGGTAATTTCGACCCGATTGCCCCAAGGGTCATGGAAATCGAGAAACCTTCCCGGCATGATCTCCACGCCCATTTCTATTAAGGTTTGTCGGGCAAGTTCCTTATCATCGACAGCAATCCCAAAGTGGCGCTGCGTATCAGGCGACTGGCTCCGGCCTTTTGCAAAATTGATGAATTGATCGCCAAAATAAATGAAAGCCGCATTCTCGTTCTGGCTTTCAATCTCAAAATCGAGAAACGCCCCATAAAATTCAAGCGCGGCATCTATGTTACCAACTTCTAATGCGACGTGATTAATTCCAACGGCTTTTGCTTTTGCCGTATTATTTGAATCAGACAAGATTGCTCTCCTTAAACCAGCATCTGGATTAGGTTACTGCGTCGGCTTGATTACAAACTGATAGAACCCGTGCAGCATGTTTGCCGTCTCGTTGACGGCTTTATTTAAAGTGTGACCAACGCTGACAATAACCTCAAGGTCGGGCTCTGTTGTCGGATCGTAGCGTTTGTCTAAGACTGTTGGGCTAATGACAGGTGGCACGCCTGCATAGGTAAATGCACCGGTAAGGATGACTGCTTCATAGGCGGTGCGAGAAACCAAACCAGCAGCTTTGATATACTTTTCAAATACGCCGCCACCATTCAAAGACGGCGTCATGCCGCCAACCCATTCTTCGAAATCGGCGTGATGGATTTCACCCTTAATCGTATGCCCGTATTGAGATAAGTCACCAATGAAATGGGCCGCAGCCCCCAGGAAATAAGCTGCATGATCAGGGCGACCCGCCCGATACGCGCTGACAGCTTTTTCAAATTCCTCACGAGAACGAACAGCCGCGATGTCATTTGATACCGTTAGATCATTCGAGAAGCGCAGATCATGTCTGCCACCGCCATTGTCATCGTAACCTGAATTTGGCACGCCACAGGACAAAAGGATGCTGTCGTAGTCCGGCGCTTCGGTGCCAATCAGTAAAAGCGTTCGATGCGTATCGAAAAATACTCGCTCAGTTTCTGGTAGCAGCAGCCGCGCCTGATCAACAACCCAGTCATGGGTAGAGTAGGGTGGCTTGAGGCAATCCTTGGCGCTGTTCGTGACTTTGTTGTTGGGCGGGCCATTCTTCCATGCATGTGCAGGCAAAGCGAACTGACACAACAGCACAGTCAATAACGCGCATGTCCAAATCTTGCCAAGTGGTCGAGAGCAAAAAATACTATTTTGAATAAAGCTCATCTGGGTCCGTGATCACATCGGCAATCTCGGTCACTTCACCATCACGAAGCGCCATATAGAAACAGTTCCGTCGTCCCGTGTGACACGCCACGCCGATCTGATCGACCTGCACGAGGATGGTGTCGGTGTCGCAGTCCCAGCGAAACTCTGTCAGTGACTGGGTTTGCCCTGAACTCTCGCCCTTGCGCCATAGCGCTTGGCGAGACCGCGACCAATAGCACACGCGACCGGTTTTGATGGTTTCACGAACGGCATCCGCATTCATCCAGGCCATCATCAATACCTCTCCGGTATCGAATTGCTGGGCAATCGCAGGCACCAGGCCATCACCGTTAAAGGTCAGCTGCGAAAGGATCGTATCGATCTGATTATCCGACATTCATCAACAATCAGCGCGCAGCGTTATAGCGCGCAAACCCCTCGGTCAAATCGTCGATTAAGTCATCAGGGTCTTCGAGACCAATGTGATATCGAACCGTCGGCCCCTCAGACGTCCAAGGATGGGCCGTGCGTAGTTTTCCGGGGTACGTGGTCTGCACAAGGCTCTCATAGCCGCCCCAGCTGGCCCCAATGCCAAACAGGGTATAATGATCAAGCATCGCCATCACGGCGTCTTTGGACGCAGGCACAAGCTCCACACCGAACAAGCCACTTGATCCTTCAAAGTCACGTTTCCAAAGTTCATGCCCAGGATCGCTTGGCAGGGCAGGGTGCATGACACGCGCAACCTCGTCGCGGGCACTCAGCCATTCGGCAACCTTCAACGCGTTCTTTTCGTGCTGGCGAAGGCGCACACCAATGGTCCGCAACCCACGTTGACCCAGATAACAATCATCCGGTGCGGCATGGTACCCGAAGCTGTTGGCCATGACTTTGATCGCACGATAGTGCTCTTCGGTGGCGACCGTCGCGGTGCCCAGCATCGCATCTGAATGCCCAACGGTGTACTTCGTTGATGCTTCGACCACGATATCGACACCATGGTTCAACGGCTTAAAGAAAAAGCCTGATGCCCAGGTGTTATCAATCATGGTGATCACATCTAATCCCTTGAGTGCGCCAACGATTGCGGGGACATCCTGAACCTCGAACGTTAACGAGCCGGGGCTTTCCATATAAACAAGTGACGTGTTGTCGCGCACCAAGTCCTTGATACCCGCACCGATCATCGGATCGTAAAACTCAACCTCGACCGCATTGCGCTTTAAAATGGCACCACAGATACGTGATCGCATCGGGCCGTACACGGTGTCGGCCACAAGAATATGATCACCAGATTTCACAAAGGTATTTACCGAACATGCAATCGCACCGAGTCCGGATGGAAACGAAACGGACTGATGCCCCTGATGCAGGGCCGTTGTTGCTTCTTCAAAAGCGAACTGCGTCGGCGTACCACTGCGACCATAAGAGGCTGCACCGTAGGGATTTTTGTCACGTTCTTCCCAATCTGCGATCGATGGGAACGTGATTGTCGATGCATGATAAACGGGTGGATTAACCACGCCGTGATTGGCAGACGGGTCGCGTCCCGCGTGTGCAATGACTGTATCTTGTCGCATCTTATCCATTTTAGAAGCCACGAATATTCCCCTTAAAACTACGAATTTTGCAGACAATAGACGACCGTTGGCACATTGGCGATACCCGGAATTTCATGCTCAGTGGGCATTACCGCAGATTATACCAATAAATGAGTGTTGCTGATGGGATGGTTTAGAAAATTTTCTAATAATATTGTTATGGTATCATTAGGTTTCGTCTTGAGGCCCGCTTACTAATCGTGTTACGGATTCCAAGTCTTACGAAAAAGTTAATGCTTTAATCGTGAGCAATCTTCTAAAAATGAAGTCTTCAGGGAGCTATTTAAAGATGAAGAAAACAACATTTCTGACAGCTGCGGTTGCCGCACTGGCATTGGGCACGACTGTTGCCTCCGCAGGTACACTGGACGACGTTAAAGCGAACGGCGAACTTCGCTGCATCGTTTCGACCGGTCTTCCAGGTTTTGCATACACCGACGCGAATGGCGTTTATCAGGGTTTCGACGCTGATTTCTGCCGTGCAACAGCAGCAGCTGTTCTCGGTGATGCCAGCAAAGTGAAATACATCCCAGCAACGGGTAAAACGCGTTTCACGCTGTTGAACTCTGGCGAAGGTGACGTCATATGGCGGAACACAACATGGACATTCGTTCGTGATGTTGACGTTAAAACGACGTTCGTTGGTGTAAACTACTACGATGGTCAAGGCTTCATGGTGCCAAAAGCACTTGGTGTTAAGTCCGCAAAAGACCTCGACGGAGCAACAGTTTGCATTCAGACCGGTACAACAACCGAGCTGAACCTTGCTGATTACTTCCGCACCAACAAAATCAGCTACGAGCCAGTGCCGATTGAAGACAGTGAAGAAGCTCGTAAAAACTACCTAGCTGGTCGTTGCGACGTATACACAACGGACGCATCCGGTCTTGCTGCTTCTCGTGCCGTTTTCGATAATCCTGCAGATCACGTGATCCTGCCGGAAATCATTTCGAAAGAGCCACTTGGCCCAGTCGTTCGCCATGGCGATGACAACTGGAGCGACGTTGTTCGTTGGGTTCTGAATGCAACTCTTGCAGCTGAAGAGCTCGGCATTACGCAAGCAAACGTTGCTGAACTTGCTAAAGGTACGAACAACCCGGAAATCAACCGGATGCTCGGCTCCGAAGGTAACCTCGGCGCTATGCTTGGTCTGCAAAAAGACTGGGTAGCAAAAGCAATTTCGTCTGTTGGTAACTACAGCGAGATTTTCGAACGTCACATTGGCCCAAAAACTACTATCGGACTTGAGCGTGGATTGAACGCTCTGTGGACCGATGGTGGTCTCCAGTACACACCACCTTTCCGTTGATCCGGAACGGTGTGCCCGCTTCTAGCGGGTGACACAAGCTTTGCGGGCGGACGCTGGTTTCGGCCAGCGTCCGTATCGTAAAGTTAATTTTCTTCGACCGTTCACGCCATCTTAAGGCAAAACAAAACGGCGGAGTAGGGAGGTGTCGCGGTATTGGCCTTTGAATTTCATCGGTAAAACCGCACAACACACTAGCTGGGGGATGCAGGGCTATGAGCACGACCGCCCTTGACGATACTCAAAACCGATCGTCACTAGCGAAGTTATGGAACAATAGAGAAGCAAGGTCGGTGATCTTACAGATCCTGACGATGACTTTATTGATTGGTTTCTTTGCATTTATTTTAACTAATGCCGTCGCAAATCTGGCTGCTGTGGGCAAAACCTTCAGCTACGATTTCTTGTTCGAGCCTGCAAGCTACGACATCAATCAGACATTGATCCCGTATACGTCGCGTGACACGCACTTATGGGCTGGCATTGTCGGTCTTTTGAATACAGGCTTAGTGGCAATTTGCGGCGTCATAATGGCAACGATCCTTGGATTTATCTTGGGTGTGATGCGGTTATCGCCGAACTTCTTGCTGAATAAGATCAGCTACTGCTTCATTGAATTCACACGGAACGTTCCGGTATTGCTGCACATCTTGTTGATTCACGGCTTGCTCGTTCATTCCCTGCCGCGCCCCAAACAAGCACAAAGCGTCGCCGACATGTTCTTCTTGTCGAACCGAGGTGTGTTCGCGCCGAAACCGATCATGGAAGATTTATTCTATGCAGTGATCGTCGCGTTCATCATTGGGGTTGGATTTACCATTTGGTTCCGGCGCTATGCCAAGCGCATTCAGGAAGCGACGGGTAAAATTTATCCTGTTTTCCTGATTTCTTTGGGCGCGATCATTGGTTTCCCAGTCATTGTGTTCCTGATCACCGGGCTTCCTTTGCAGTGGGAAATACCAGAATTCCAGCGCTTTAACTTCCAAGGCGGGATGGTCATCCTGCCAGAATTTATGGCGTTATGGCTCGCGTTGTCCTTGTACACCGCAGCGTTCATTGGCGAAATTGTTCGGGCTGGCATCACGTCGGTCAGTCATGGTCAATGGGAAGCTGCTGGCGCACTCGGCATCAAACGCAGCCGTATTTTGAACCTTGTGATTATTCCACAAGCCATGCGGGTGATTATTCCACCGCTGACCAGTCAGTACCTCAACCTGACCAAGAACTCATCCTTGGCCATCGCGATTGGGTACATGGATATCGTCGCAACATTGGGCGGTATTTCATTGATGCAAACGGGTAAAGAGATGGAAACGATGATCTTGGTCATCGCGGTCTATCTGACGATCTCGTTGCTGATATCGGCATTTATGAACTGGTACAACAAGCGCATTAAGCTGGTTGAACGGTGAGGGGGGTAAAATCATGAGCGAAGTTACACAAAATTACGTTCCTGGAACGCACCCTGATCTGCCAGCACCAGTTGGTCAGCGCGGGATTGTATTGTGGCTAAGAACGAACCTGTTCTCGTCATGGTCTAATACGATCATGACTTTTCTTGGGATATATCTTCTATATGTGATGATCCCACCAATGCTGAATTGGGCCGTATTCGATGCTGTCGTCAATGCGTCTAGTCGCGCAGAATGCCGTGAAATCGGTCTTGGGGCGTGTTGGGCGTTTATCACCAATCGGATAAACATTCTGACGTATGGGTTCTACCCAGACGAAGAGCAATGGCGGGTCAACTTGGCCTTTGTGCTGATGTTCGTCGCACTGGTACCTATCCTATTCGACAACATTCCGTTCCGTAAAATTAGCATGATCGGCTCATGTTTTTATCCCTTCATCGCCGCATGGTTGTTGTTGGGTGGATTCGGTTTGACGCCTGTTGGCACGGATGAATTCGGCGGTATGTTGTTGAACACCGTTGTTGGTGTCACTGGCATCGTGTGTTCGTTGCCGATCGGGATATTGCTCGCCCTTGGGCGGCAGTCGCACTTACCCATCGTGAAGACTATTTCGGTTTGCTTCATCGAATTTATTCGCGGTGTCCCTCTGATTACTTTGCTGTTCGTCGCATCGACCATGCTCAACTACTTCCTACCGCCGGGGACGACGTTTGATCTCTTGCTTCGGGTGTTGATCATGGTGACGTTGTTTGCATCGGGCTATATCGCAGAGGTTGTTCGTGGTGGCTTGCAAGCCATTCCGAATGGTCAATACGAAGCCGCCAACAGTATGGGACTTAAGTATTGGCAATCGATGCGTCTCATCATTTTGCCGCAAGCACTGAAGATTTCCATTCCAGGTATCGTGAACACCTTTATTGGGTTGTTTAAAGACACCACATTGGTCTTGATCATTGGCTTATTGGATGTCCTCGGCATCGGTCGGTCATCGCTCGCAGACGCAAAATGGAACGGCCTTTCAAACGAGGTATATGTCTCCATTGCGATCTTCTTCTTCGTCGCTTGTTTCTTGATGTCGCGTTATTCGATTTATCTCGAAGGCAAGCTCGATAAAGGTCACAAGCGCTGATCCGCTTTTTAAAAGGATAACAACATGGGTGAAATTAATATTGGAAGTGCGCCACGCGCATCTGTTGAATCTTCAGCAAGTGATGACGATCTCATTCAGCTGATCGATATGCACAAATGGTATGGCGATTTCCATGTGCTCAAGAATATCAATCTAAAGGTCAAACGTGGCGAACGGATCGTCGTGTGCGGTCCGTCCGGTTCAGGTAAGTCAACGATGATCCGGTGTATCAACCGTCTCGAAGAACACCAAAAAGGCCAAATCATTGTTGATGGCATTGAACTGACCAACGACTTGAAGCAGATTGATGCGATCCGCCGTGAAGTCGGCATGGTGTTCCAGCACTTTAACTTGTTCCCGCATTTGACCGTGCTCGAGAATTGCACGCTGGGGCCGATCTGGGTGCGCCAAACACCAAAAGCCGAGGCTGAGGCTGCGGCAATGGAATATCTGGAAAAAGTGAAAATTCCAGAACAAGCGCTCAAGTATCCAGGACAATTATCTGGTGGTCAGCAGCAACGGGTGGCGATTGCACGTTCACTGTGCATGAACCCTCGCATCATGTTGTTTGATGAGCCGACCTCAGCACTTGATCCAGAAATGATCAAAGAGGTGCTCGACACCATGGTCGAGCTTGCGGAAACCGGGATGACAATGATTTGTGTGACCCACGAAATGGGCTTTGCGCGGACCGTTGCTGACCGTGTGATCTTCATGGATGAGGGCGAAATCATCGAATCAAACGAACCTGAAGAATTCTTTGGCAACCCGCAGCACGAGCGGACGAAGTTGTTCCTCAGTCAAATTCTCGGCCACTAAGACGGGTCGATATATCCATCCGTTCCAGAGGGGGGATGGAAAGACGGCTCGCTCAATCTGGGAGGATAAGGCGGGCCGTCTTCTTGTTTGCGGGGTGGTTTCTTAAAAGTATCCCGCCAATCTGGGATCTTCGATCTCGAACGTATCTTGATCATAAGGGGCGAAACCGGCTCGCTGATAGTTGGGCAATGCGTTTGGATGATCCAGCGTGCAGGTATTGACGGTTACGCGATTTGGTTTTCGGGACCACGCATCATCAATTGCAACCCGAAGCAAATATGCGCCAAGTTTACGTCCGACAAATTCCGGCAATAGGCCGAAGTAACCGATGTCGACCTCGTTCTTTTCATTGTATGTGACAAGTTCATAATATCCGGCGGGCGTGCCCTCGACATAAAAGACCATAACTTCGACGCTCTCGTCGGAGATGATTTCACCCAATTGAGAATCAGAAATCGCCCGTCGTTCCCACCACAGATAAGTCTCGCCCACGTTATGATACAGAAATCGGTAGAACGAAACGGTAGGGTTATGCGCACGCATAATCGCATGGGGGATGGCAGGGGGCGCAGGCGGCACCGATGTTGGCTCTGAGTTCATTTCCAGGTGTGTGCGCGTCACCTGAATCGTTTGTGTGGCCCCCACAATCAAATCATCAGTCAGTCGTGATCGGTGTATCGTGTCGTCGGCCCCACTCGGACCACGATCCGTCATAAACCGCGATATCCGTTTTACCGATCAGATACCCAGCGAATGCGATCACGCCTGCAGTGACGCCCGATCCACAACTCGCAACAACAGGCTTAGAGAAATCAACGCCCGCATCAGCGAATATCTTTTTAATCTCGTCGGCACTGCGCATCACAAAATTGTTGTCTTTGTCCATCAAATCAACAAACGGCAAATTGACGCTGTCTGGGATATGCCCTTTGCGAAGACCTGCGCGCGGCTCATCATCGGTGCCTGCAAAGCGTCCAGCGCCCCGCGCATCGACGACCAATTCTTTGCCCGTGTCCACGTTTTCGATCAACTGATCGGCCGTGCGTAGCAAAAGATTATTGGTGCGCGCCGTGAAGTGCCGTTCACGCGGGACCGGTGGCAGGTCGTCCGTCTCACGGCCCTCTGCCAACCATTTCGGTAAGCCGCCATTTAAGACCGCTACGTCCTCATGGCCAAACAACCGGAACATCCACCAAACACGGCAAGCCGCTTGGCCACCACCGTTGGCATCATAAACGACGATACGATTACCATCGCCCAGACCCAGCTTACGTACCCGCGATGAGAATTTTTCAGCTGAAGGGACCGTGTGCGGCAATTCCGCTTTTTCGTCCGCAATATCATCGATATCAAAAAATACAGCACCTGGTATGTGGCATTCACGGTACTCGGCTTTTGAATTCCGATCGACCGTCGGTAAAAAACTCGTGCCATCGACGACACGGACATCAGGGGCGTTCATATGTTCAGCCAACCATTCGGTTGAGACCAAAGCATCGGGGTTTGCATATGTCATGGTGATTACTCCAGCCAAGTCGGTACAGGCAGTCCTTTTTCTCGCAGGAATGCCGGGTTGAATAGTTTTGATTGATAACGGTTTCCGGAATCGCACAGGATCGTCACGATGGTATGACCAGGGCCCAAATCTTTGGCCAAACGGATCGCACCCGCAACGTTGATTGCACTCGACCCGCCCAGACACAAACCTTCGTGCTTCAACAGATCGAATACAACGGGCAACGCCTCGGTATCGGGAATCATATACGGGTGTTCCACGGTGATGTCTTCGATGATCGCGGTCACGCGTCCAAGTCCAATACCTTCGGCAATGGAGCCCCCGTCGGATGCTTTGGGTTCGCCATTTTTGAATAGCTCATACATGGCGGCACCCAATGGATCAGCACATCCAATCGCGATATCAGGCTTTTGTTCTTTCAAGAACGTGGATACGCCCGCCAAGGTTCCCCCCGTGCCCACGGCACAGATGAACCCATCGACTTTACCGTCCGTTTGACGCCAGATTTCAGGCCCCGTGGTCAGATAGTGCGCTTTGCGGTTCGAAAGGTTGTTCCATTGATCGGCGAACAAGCAGCCGCCATCCGCAGATGCAGCGGTTTCTTCGGCCAAACGACGCGCGATGTGTTGATAGTTATCAGGATTGGAAAATGGCAGCGCAGGGACTTCGAGCAGTTCAGCCCCACACAGCCGCAACATGTCTTTCTTTTCCTGGCTCTGGGTATTCGGCATCACGATCTTGCACGCATAACCACGTGTGTTCGCCATCAACGCCAAGCCAATACCAGTATTACCTGCTGTCCCCTCGACGATGATACCACCGGGGCCGAGTGTGCCAGCCTCTTCGGCATCTAAAACCATTTGCCGAGCGGGGCGATCCTTGACCGACTGGCCAGGGTTCAGGAATTCGGCTTTACCTAAAATTTCGCAGCCGGTGATTTCAGAAGGGCCTTTGAGGCGAATCAGCGGGGTGTTCCCGACAGCTTCTTCAAAACCAGATTTTATGTCCATGGATGTTTACCTTATCGTTATGCGCGTTTGCGTCATTGGATAAACAGTATCGGTGCCCACCGATGGGATCAAGCATACGGGACATACCAGCGCTTCTGGGTGTTTCAAATAATGGTGATGAGCCGATAATCTTCTATGACCAGGCCTTCAGGACCTTTTCTTTGTTCAACATCAACCATTGCAGGGCGATAATTGTCAGACCATTGATAATTTTACCTTCGGCGATTCCCTCATAAGCCTCTGACAATGGCATGGCGAACGGACGGATATCTTCACCTTCTTGATCAAGTCCATGAAGCCCCTCAATTGATTTTGCCTCTGTCCGACCCAGGAAACCGAAAACGGATTCTGTGCAACCGCCTGGGCTCACCAAATAATGAAACATGGGAAATAAGTCTTGGGTTTCAGCACCGGTCTCTTCGCGCATTTCACGAATGGCGACTTCTTCGGGTGTCTCACCCTCATCGATCATGCCGGCGACGGCCTCTATCTGCCAGGGGGACGCGTCTTGATCGAACCACGGACTGTTACTCATCGCGGCATAGGCACCAGGGCGGAACTGTTCAATTAGAATGACCTCATCGGTATTCGGATCGTATGGCAATACAGCTACGGCGTGCCCGCGCTCAAATATCTCACGCGTGACCTCTGGCCCCCAGTCTCCGGCAAACTGCTGATGACGTAGGGTATACTTCTCCATTTTGAAGAACCCATCATAGAGCGTGACTTTCTCACGCACATCGACGTCTGCTTTCTTGAATTTTGGCTCATCCATCATCTGTTTATTCTGGCCCCATCTGCTATTGTCCAATCCAATGATTTTTTACTATTCATCATCTTAGGAACGCCCCCCATGTCTGACACCAACTCACCCGTTTTATGCGATATCGATGCGCGTGGCGTCGCAACGGTTACCCTGAATAGGCCAGAGGTCAATAACGCTTACAATGGCGAAATGGTGCAGTGCTTGTTGGACGGCGTATCCGCCCTGCAAGCGAACAAGGATGTCCGCGTCATCGTCATCAAAGGGAATGGTCGACATTTTCAAGCGGGCGCCGACTTGGCATGGCTTGAATCTGTACGCAACCAATCACCCGAAGAAAACCTCGCAGTCTCGCAGCGGACAACCGATGCCGTGCGTTACCTGGATGCCTGTCCGATACCCACCGTGGCATTGGTTCACGGTGGTTGTTTTGGGGGCGGCACAGGAATCATCGCCGCGTGTGACGTGGTGTTTGCCGCAGATGATGCGATGTTCTCTATCGCCGAAGTCCGCTGGGGATTACATGCCGGACCGATTATTCCACAACTGGCTGCCGCCATTGGCCCCAGGAATGTCCGCCGTTACGCCATAACGGCAGAACGTTTTGGTGCCACCGAGGCCGAACGGATCGGCTTGGTTCATAGCGTTGTTCCACGCAAAGAACTAGATGCGGCAGGCGAAAAGGTCGTCACATCAATTTTGATGAATGGCCCCGACGCCATGAAAGAAACAAAACAAATCCTGTTTGATGTCGCTGGATTGACCATCTCTGACGGGTTGGCGGAAAGCTTGGCGAAATCGCACTCGGATAAACGACAAACTGCTGAAGGTGCCGAAGGCTTATTGAGTTTTCACGAAAAACGTGCCGCTGCTTGGTTCCCGAAATAACCACGTATAGATACGGATACATCTAATATTCAGTTATGGTAATATTCGTTTATGTCCAATGACGGAATCATCAAAATTAACGACTCAACGCAACTATCGGCGGTGTTTTCTGATGTTTATAAATTTTGGTTGAGCAAATCCAAGGATGGACGTTTACCCGGTGTATCCGATTTCAAATTGGACGAACTGCCGATTAAAATTTTACCATGGTCAATTATTGCTGATGTTATCACCGACGACGGCGACACGGATTACAAATTTCGGTTTTGGGGCACCCAGCGCGCGAGCTTGATCGGGTTCGACATGACCGGGAAATTCCTCAGTGAAATCGGTTCCAAAGATATGCGCGATGGCAATACCGTCGAGTACGAATACGTCATGAAGCATAAGGCGCCGATTCTTTGCCAAACGCCGATCGTGACGTCGACCGGACGTTCCATAGCGATGAATTCGATCCGTCTGCCATTAAGTGATAATGGCGAGCGCGTCGCACGTGTTTTCTCGGCAATTGATCCTGATAATGTTACGTCAGAGCATTACGCGCACTTTGGCACCGACCCCAGCCGCATGTAACGTCGTCCCCACGAATTCGTGTTTGGCGGCATCACAGCTGTGCAGCTAGTGTAGCGCCAGATGAATACGGAGGGACGGACAAATGGCAGGACGCAGCGAGAAGATTAGTTTTCCAGGCGCACTGGGTGAAGATTTAGCCGCACGGTTGGACCTGCCTGAGGGCGACGTCAAAGCCTGCGCACTGTTTGCGCACTGCTTTACCTGCACCAAAGATATCTTTGCCGCCAGCCGTATCGCCGAAGGTCTGAACACCAACGGCATTGCCGTCTTGCGTTTCGACTTCACAGGGTTGGGTGCCAGTGAAGGTGAATTTGCCAACACCAATTTCACATCCAACGTGGGTGATCTGGTCGCCGCCGCCAACTACATGCGCGATCATTTGTCTGCGCCAAAGATCATCATCGGGCATTCATTGGGCGGTGCTGCGGTGCTGGCAGCAGCGGGGGATATCGACGAGATCGAATGTGTGTGCACCATCGGTGCGCCATCAGATCCGCATCACGTCTCGCATAATTTTAAAAACGATATCGACAAGATCATGGCCGAAGGCGAAGCGGATGTGACACTGGTTGGGCGTCCGTTCAAAATCAAAAAACAGTTCTTGGAAGATATCGAAGGGCAAAAATTATCCGAGAAAATATCAAACTTACGGCGCGCGTTATTGGTTTTCCATTCTCCGATTGATGCCACGGTCGGTATTGAAAATGCCCAGGAAATCTATGTCGCTGCCAAACATCCGAAAAGCTTTGTATCCTTGGACACCGCTGATCATCTGTTATCCAAGCGTGCCGATGCTGTGTATTGTGCCAATGTCATCGCAGCCTGGGCAGAGCGATATCTTGGCACGGGCAAAAATGAATCTTCAAAATCTGATATCCCCGCCATCGAAGACGGCGTTATCGTTCAAGAAACCGGGCAGGGTAAATTTTCAAACGCTATATCCATCGGCGGACGGCATGCGCTAAAGGCCGACGAGCCCGTTTCCGTTGGTGGCAATGACAGCGGTCCGACACCCTATGATTATCTGCTAACGGCACTTGGGGCGTGTAAGTCGATGACCATGCGCATGTACGCGGATCGCAAGAAATTCCCTCTGGATCAGGCACGCGTCACGCTACGGCACGAAAAAATCCATGCCGAGGATTGTGAGGCGTGTGAAACAGAAGAAGGCCGCGTCGATCAGATCGATGTAGAGATTCACCTAGAAGGGGATCTCACCGATGAGCAACGTCAGCGTATCTATGAAATCGCCGAGCGCTGTCCCGTGCATCAATCGTTGAAAAACGAAGTCAGCCTGAAATCGAAATTAACCGACTAGCAGGTTCCTAAGTCCAAAGACGGCCCGACGCACCAATGGCTATGGTAAAGATGCCGAGCGCCAAGTTGGTTGCGACGATCTTGCGAATACGGTCAAGGTTCGCTGCAGCCGTTGGCCAGTCTTCGGCACTGACCGCTTCGCGGAACAGGGCATAGGGCTTCATATATAAATAGATGAACAACACGATCATCAGCCATCCCGTCAGGTGCATGATGTGGATGTGCATACCAGCACCACCGAAACCTTCGAAGTCGGTGTAAATCTGCCAATACCCAGTTGAGGGTAGGGCGACGACTGCAATCCAGACCCAAAAGAAGAATTTTTCGAACACGCGATCCCAAAGCTTTAAACGCTCGGGCGGCAATTCGATCCCCGGCACGCTGGGCCGTAAAACCAAATAAGCAAAGAACATCCCGCCAACCCAAACGGTCGCAGCTATCGCGTGAAGGCTCAGCATTACGGGTGATAAACTTGTCATGATGCAGCTTTCTCAATCTCTTTGGCGAGGGCGTTGATTTCCTTCGCGGCCTGGCTGGAGCGTTCACTCTCGGTCACGCCCATGCCTTCCATCATTGATGCTGCAAACGCCACACGGTTGCCCAGATGGTTTTTCGTCAGCTTCAATTTTTTGTCCTTCAGCATCGCCTGAACCGCTTCAACAAGCCGAGAGCGCGGCGGCACACGGTTGAGCACCAACCGAACGGGTGTGCCTTGTTCATCGGCGAATTCCGCCGTCGGCGCCGTCGCCCATACATCCATCGGCGATGGTTGCACAGGGATTACCACCAAATCTGCTGCCCGCATGGCATTTTTTGTTTCCGTATCGGCATGGGGTGGACAATCGATCAACACAATATCGAAGTCAGATTTCAGACGATCCAATTCCATCGCGACGCGCCACCCGGAAACACTGCTGAGATGGATGTCATCCAGCGCACGTTCAGAGGCGACCCGCAGACCATGCCAAGCACTCAAACTGCCTTGCGGATCGATGTCCATCAATGCGACGGACTTTTTAGCGGCCCAGGCAACAGCCAATTGGGCGGCGAATGTGGTTTTACCGGCGCCGCCTTTTTGCTGGGCGACCGCAATGACACGTGCAGTCATAGTCTATCCTCGTATGTGGCCTAGTACTCGTAGGTGTGTTTACTGTTTTGGCAGCATGCCACGCTTGGTCGCCATATCGGTAAATTTATTCAAAGCACCTGTCATTTTGCCAAAGACCTGATCTTTGTCAGTGATGTTATAGCGCTTTGCCAACCATGCAGGGTCGGTATACGCGATTTTGGTTTTCCCATCAGCCGTTTCCCATGCAACAGCTTTTAACGGCAGATCAAGGCCAATGGCTGGATTGGATAGCATCAACGGCGTGCCCAACTTTGGGTTCCCAAAGATAATGGTCTGTGTCGGGGCCAATGTCATACCGACCTTGGCGGCACCTTTGTCATGGGGAATACGAGAGAACACGTTGATACCAGCGCGTTCAAGCGCGATACCCAACCGATCCAGTGTTTTCACAACACCAAAATCAGAGTCTTTGACGATCAGGCCATCGCCGTCTGCGTGTACTGCAGGCGCTACAAATGTTAAACCGATCACTGCGATCGCTGCGAGAGGTAACTTCATCCAATTTTTCATCATGCAAATTCCTGTTTCCGGCCGAATAGAGACAATCTCATCGTATATTAGATATATGCGCTTGCGACTTTAGGGCACCTCTAAAAATAGCCCCGCCCCAAGTTTTAATCGGGTAGAATCA
>ENA-UOXV01002249-UOXV01002249.1-marine-metagenome-genome-assembly--contig:-NODE-2249-length-25488-cov-7.454606_pt1 | contig 25488 bp, 25 predicted proteins | sample MGYA00238165_ERZ766961 | MGnify/ENA primary metagenome ERZ766961 (study PRJEB28924, sample SAMN03173240) | marine metagenome | biome: Marine; feature: Water; material: Subsurface seawater | place: North... | reverse complement strand
CCCAATACGATAATGCCGTGGTGAACACCAATATCTCCGTTCGCTAAGTCACCGAACAGGTTTTCACCCGCTTCGATCAATCCTGTCGCCATTAAAATCAGCACAACCATCAATTCCAGGTGCGGACTTTTGGCAAAGCCCTCCACCCGTTTCAAAAATGCGTGCATAAGTCCCCTTAACGCCAGGATCGGCGCCTTAAATCTTCATCAAAATGCCGGTGCTGACTCAGCCGCCGAACATTTTCTTTAAATTATCAAAGCCTGCCTGATAAATGCCTTCGATCGCTTTCATGGCATCGTTATCTGGCGCGCCTGCCGCTTCAAATTCGCTCGACCATTCGACCGTCGCATTGTCGCCTGAGCCGCTGACCTTGATGGTCGATACATAGTTTTTGACCGGCAGAGGGCTATCAACAATGGAATAGGTATAGGTCTTTGAATCGTGATCGGTGGATTCAAGTTTTTCAATAATCTGCCCGCCACCAGCTAAGCTTAATGTCCGGGTTTCCCCTGCTTTGCTCAGCTCGGATTTATCAACGGAGGGATGCCAATCGGGCAACGCATTGAAATGACCAATCATCTGCCAAAGCTGATCGGCAGACACGTTCAGGTCTTGGGTCATCGATATTTTGGGCATCGTGCTTCTCCCTTTGGTTATTGCCGAAAAGAACTATAGCACAATTTAACGCCGCGTGAGCGTCACAAAGCTATAGGCGGGCGTGTCACCATCGGCGGGAAATGCCTCGCGTGCTGTCTCCGCCCACGCACTTGGATCAATGGTCGGGAAGAACGTGTCGCCTTCAATTTCGCTATGGATTTCAGTCAGCTCGATCACGTTGGCCCGGTCCATGATGTCGGTGTATATTTGACCGCCGCCAACAATCATCGCTTTCGCCGCGTTGTCTTTGCGACAGAGATCCAGCGCGGCATCGATACTTTTGACCACGTCGACGCCTTGAATCACCAGATCATCGCGCCGCGTGATGACAATATTCCGCCGCCCTGGCAGCGGTCGGCCGATGCTGTCCCAGGTCTTGCGCCCCATGACAATCGGATGGCCCATGGTAACGGCCTTAAAATGTTTCAGATCAGCAGAAATCTTCCACGGCAGATCGCCATCGACGCCAATCACATTGTTTTCGGATTTCGCAACGACCAGAACGATCTGCATCAAACAGCAATCGGCGCTTTGATGTGGGGGTGGGATTCATATCCCTCCAACGTGAAGTCATCGAACGTGAACGCGAACAGGTCTTTGACATCTGGGTTGAGCTTCATGGTCGGCAGCGGCAGCGGGTCGCGTTGTAGCTGCAGATCGGCTTGTTCCAAATGATTGGCATATAAGTGTGCATCGCCGAGCGTGTGCACAAACGTCCCGGCCTCGTAGCCCGTGACCTGCGCCATCATCTGCAACAGCAACGCGTATGATGCGATGTTGAACGGCACGCCCAAGAACACATCACAGGACCGCTGATATAATTGGCAGTTCAGCTTGCCTTCCATGACCTGAAACTGGAACAGGCAGTGACACGGCGGCAGCGCCATTTCATCAATTTCGGCAGGATTCCAAGCTGACACAACCATGCGCCTGGAATTGGGATTGGTTTTAATCTCGTTCAACAGCCATTGGATTTGATCGACGTGACCGCCCCCTGCGGTCGGCCAGGACCGCCATTGCGATCCATATACGGGACCCAGATCGCCATTTTCATCGGCCCATTCATTCCAGATCGACACACCGTTATCGTTCAAATATTTGATGTTGGTGTCGCCCGCCAAAAACCACAGCAGTTCGTGGATGATGGATTTGAGATGCAGCTTTTTGGTCGTGATCATGGGAAAGCCATCGGCCAGATCAAAGCGCATTTGATAGCCGAACACGGCCTGCGTCCCGGTGCCCGTGCGGTCGCCGCGAAAGGTGCCCGTATCTCGAATATGTCGAAGTAAATCTTGGTACTGTTGCATCGGGCGATTTTAATCCTCGCGTGTGGGTGCTGCCAATATCTCTCGGGCCTTGGACAGCACGTTATCTGTGGTTAACTGCCCAAGACAACGGTAGCGCCCATTCTCCAGCGGATGAATGCACTGCCCCAGGCATCCGGCGCAGTCAATTTCGGGGACCATAAAGGTCACATTATCGGGCATCATGCGCGAATCGTAGGGAATGCTGTCCACAATATGTGCCGCCGACGCCAAACACAGCGTTGGTGCACCTGCGCCCACGGACAAGTGCATAATCGACGTGTCGACCGACACCACCAGCGCGGCCCCACGCAGGCGGGCGGCCTTTGATTGCAAATCTGTTGTATCGACGACAACACCCGGATGATCGGCCAATACCTGATGCCGGGGCGCACGGGCCAAGTCGTTCGGCCCGGCAGTCATGACGATCTGATAGTCATCCTCAAATGCATCGGCGAGATCGATAAACACACGGGGATCAACCTCGCGTTCCGCAATCGCCGAAAATGGATGTAGGATAATTTCAGGGCGGTCCGTAACAGGAGCATCCTGTAATCGAGACGGATCGAACTTTACCCGGGGCACGTCCGCCTCATTCCCCAACAAGCCGTTCGCCAATTCCCACCAGCGGATCAACCGATGCGCCATCGCAGGATCGGGTTCGACCCAATCCGTGTACCAATCCCGGTGCGCCTGCAGCGCCTTATCGTGTTTGGGCCATGGCCTCGGGGACAGCGCATAATTTTCATCCGCACCAGAAGAGATGACAATCATATCATCCACTGTTGGTAAGCGGAGGTGATCCGTACTTATAGCGATCCGAGCACCCAAGTCGGTGATCTCGCGACATACACCCAATTTATAAAAAGGTTTCTTGATGAATTTTCGATAATCCACTGGGATCATCTTGACCCGATCCGGGAAAAGAAATTTTGCCGCTAAGCTTTCTTTACGAACAACCAGCCATACAGGCTCGTTATCGCCAACCAAAGCCATGAACCTATCGATTATGAGAGAAAATAGGATCGTGTCACCAAGGCCACCGGATGAGACCAAAAGTAAGCCACTTTTGCCTTCCACCGCTTTTGCTGCACGGCGTTGGATCAATGAGAGCGTCAGCGACTGTAAAATCGACAGGGGTGTGTCCTCCGGATCAGGCTACCCATTCAGGTTTCTCATAACACTTGCCCGGCAATTAACCTAGATCAATGCCGCTTTGGAAGAATGCGCCTAACACTGGGATATTGATAGCAAGGAGGGGTCTTATGGACACAGTGATAGCGCCAACACAGGAACAGTCTGGCAATATTGGTCACAATTCGGGTGACGTGCCAGTCGATGTGCCCGTCATAGTACGCGTGAAACTGTTTAATTCTGTCATCGCACCGGGCAGTGGGCCACGCCTGCATGATCTCTGTTTTTCAGCGGGTGCAACGCTGGCAGATATTGTCCACGAACTGGGGATCGAAAAATCCGCACTTTTCATCGTGTGGGCCAATGGACGCGACGTCACCAAGCGCTTGGGCGATAGCATTAATTTAGATTATATGTTGGAAGACGGTGACGAGATCGCCCTTTCAGGCCCGATTCCCTATAGCTGGGGATATGGCTCCCCGGTTGTCTGAAGCCTTTAGATATTTGCGGCCCGTTATGTCATTGCACCACTTGTGAAAATGCGACTTTGAGCGCATATTAGGTGTGCTGGTTCGCCAGCTATGGAGATAAACGCTTATTGGAATAAGCACAACGGACCCGGGGGCAGTACCCGGCACCTCCACCAAGTTTTCCTTTTGGTTTGCGCCTTTCGCAGGGGCAAGTTGATGGGGGTGAAACAGGATCGACGTGTGTAGTAAAGAATGAGTTTTCTCTCGGCATGGTTCCGCCGTTACCGGGCCATTTTCACAAGTGCCAACGATAATGAAGCACTTGCGGTCGCGGCCTAATACGCCTTAGACCACGGGGTTCGGGGGGCACCTGGCAACAGAAGCCCCCCACTTCTTTTGATCCACAACAATGTTCCCACCTTTCGTGCTTTCTTGGGCCATCCTATGGGTCTAAGGTAGAGGCATGGAAGATGACATTTTAAGATACGATATTTGGATCGAAGAGGCGCTCCGGGGCGTCATCCGCCGCTCGTTGACCACGGTCGAAGAGTTCGGGCTGCCCGACGATCACCATTTCTACATCACGTTCAAGACCGATCATCCCGATGTAAACATCGCCGATTGGTTGCGGGCCGAATATCCCGACGAGATGACCATCGTCATGCAACATCAATTCGATGATCTGGGTGTTGGCGAAGATGGCTTCACCATCAAGCTCCGCTTTGGTGGCCGTCCCGAACGTCTGGACGTTCCCTTCGAAGCGATCACATCGTTTGCCGATCCTTCTGTTAGCTTTGGTTTGCAACTCAAATCGCTCGACCAGGATGACGAAGACGGCGATTACGATGATCTCACGCCCGAGGAATTGGGCCTGGAGCCTTCTGCAAACTCGTCCGGTGTCAGCACTGGCAATAATGACGGCGATGATTTAGACGACGACAAGAAAACAGGCGAAGTCATCGCCCTGGATGCGTTTCGCAAAAAACAGTCCTAAGACGCGTTCCCTGAACCCACCCTAAACTCAAAGAGCACATCATGAGCGACTACGTCCACCACACCATGTTTCCACTGGGGGGCGACGAGACCCCTTACCGTAAAATCTCCGGCGACTACGTTACAGTTTCCGAGTTTGAGGGAAAGGAAATCATCAAGGTTGATCCCGAAGCGATCAAATTGATGACGTTCGAAGCGTTCAAAGATATCTCTCATCTCCTACGCCCCGGTCATTTACAACAGCTTAGCAACATCCTCAGCGATCCCGAAGCATCTGATAACGACCGCTTTGTTGCATTCGATCTATTGAAAAACGCCAACATCGCTGCGGGCGGCATTTTGCCGATGTGCCAAGATACGGGTACCGCGATTGTGATGGCGAAAAAAGGCCAGCAGGTTTGGACTGGGGGTGGCGACGAAGCCGCGATTTCCGAAGGCGTGTTGAAAACCTTCGTCGAGACCAATCTGCGTTACTCGCAGGTCTCACCCGTCGATATGTTCACCGAGAGCAATACCGGCAACAACCTGCCCGCCCAAATCGACATCTATGCCGACGAGGGTGATGCCTATAAATTCCTGTTCATCGCCAAGGGTGGCGGGTCGGCGAACAAGACATTCTTGTTCCAGGAAACCAAGGCGCTGCTGAATGAAAAGCGCATGATGGAATTCGTCGACGAGAAAATGCGGACCTTGGGGACAGCAGCCTGCCCGCCTTATCACTTGGCGTTCGTGATCGGTGGCACGTCGGCAGAACTCAACCTTAAAACCGTCAAAATGGCATCGACCAAATATTACGACGAATTGCCAACATGCGGCGGCCCGAACGGCCAGGCATACCGCGATATTGAATGGGAAGAGCGCATTTTGAAAATGTCGCAAGACCTCGGCATCGGTGCGCAATTCGGCGGCAAGTATTTCTGCCACGATGTCCGCGTCATCCGCCTGCCCCGCCACGGCGCCAGTTGCCCCGTCGGGATCGGCGTGTCGTGTTCTGCCGATCGCCAGATGAAGGGCAAAATCACCCGCGATGGTGTATTCCTTGAGCAGTTAGAAGCGAACCCGGCCAAGTACCTACCCGAAATCACCACCGAGCAATTGGGTGGCGATGTGGTCGAAATCGATCTTCGCCGTCCGATGGTCGAAGTCTTGGCAGAACTATCAAAGCACCCGGTAAAAACCCGCGTATCATTGACCGGCACCTTGATCGTGGCCCGCGATATTGCCCACGCCAAACTTAAGGAACGCATTGATTCCGGCGAAGGCCTGCCACAATACATGAAGGATCATCCGGTGTATTACGCGGGGCCTGCAAAGACCCCAGAAGGCTATGCATCGGGATCATTCGGCCCCACCACGGCAGGCCGAATGGACAGCTACGTTGATCAATTCCAAGCCGCTGGCGGCTCCATGATCATGCTCGCCAAGGGCAATCGATCCAAAGCCGTCACCGATGCTTGTGCGAAACACGGCGGGTTCTACTTAGGCTCCATCGGCGGCCCGGCAGCACGCCTGGCCCTCGACTGCATCACCAAGGTCGAAGTCCAAGAGTACGAAGAACTCGGCATGGAAGCGGTCTGGAAAATCGAAATCAAAAACTTCCCTGCCTTCATCGTTGTTGACGATAAGGGCAATGATTTCTTTGCGGAGTTTAAGAAACCTGTTCCGGCATAACTCTAATCTCTGTTTCGTCACCCCCGCGCAGGCGGGGGTCCAGACAGTATAAATAAAAATAAAGATGGATTCCCGCCTTCGCGGGGATGACGAGGAAAGAAAAAAGCATAACCCACAACATCGCCTAATCCAGTAAAGGCGGGAAATGGAAACATCAATATGAATGACGCTCAGGTCTCAGATGAAATCAGCCGCATGTCAGCGGCCCTTGCTGCGGACGACGCCCAGGCCGAGGTATTCACATCGACGCAGACCCTGGCCATCGCGTGTCGTATCCTGGCCGCCAATGGCCACGGTAGTGGCCTCGCCGGGCAGATGACAGCACGCGGCGATGACCCAACAACGACGTGGACGCTGCCATACGGCGTCGGATTCGAAGAAGCCAAGGCATCTGATTATGTGCTGGTCGATAAAAACTTCGATGTGATTGAAGGTAACGGTCGTCCCAGTCCCGCCAATCGGTTCCATCTTCATGTGTACCAAGAACGCACCGATGTGATGTCGATCGTACACACCCATCCCATCAACTGCTCTGCCCTTTCCATGATCGGTGAGCCATTGCGCGCCGAGCATATGGATTTGATGTTCTTCTACGAAGATGCAGCGTACTTACCCAATTGGCCGGGCGTGCCGTTTGGTGATGGCGAGGGTGAAATCATCGCCGGGGCCCTGGGTGATAAAAGCGCCATCTTGCTGGCTCACCACGGTCAGCTTTGCGCAGGCCCCACGATTGAGGCTGCGACCGTCATGGGCGTATTTATTGAACGTGCTGCCGAACTACAGCTCAAGGCAATGGCCGCAGGTACCATCAAAAGCGTTGAGCCCGAACTCGGCCACCAAGCCCATGGCTGGCGTCACGACCCCGGCGCGATGGCAACGACGTTCCGTTACTTTGCACGCCAAGCCCTTAAAACTGGCGATAGCCCTCTCGACTAATCTCACTATTCAACGAAAGAATCCGATCATGTCCGACGTACGCATTGAAACCGACAGCCTGGGCGAAGTCGAAGTGCCCACCGATAAGTATTGGGGGGCGCAGACGGAACGATCCCGTCTGAACTTCCCCATCGGCGATGCGCGTGAACTCATGCCTATTGAGCTGATCCGCGCGTTTGGTATTCAAAAAGAAGCCGCTGCGCGGACCAATATTGCGCTCGACGTGTTGGACGAGAAAATTGGCGCAGCCATCGCGACCGCTGCCGCCGAGGTTTCATCGGGTCAGTTGGACGACCACTTCCCGCTGGTGATCTGGCAAACCGGGTCCGGCACCCAGACCAACATGAATTTGAACGAAGTCATTTCCAACCGCGCCAACGAAGTCATGGGTGGGGCCATGGGGTCGAAATCCCCTGTGCATCCCAACGATCATGTGAACGCATCACAGTCATCGAACGACAGCTTTCCGACCGCCATGCACATCGCTCTGGCACTGGAAACGACGGAACGATTAATGCCCGCGATGGACGGCCTGCATCAAACGCTGAACGCCAAGGCAGAAGAATTCAAAGACATCGTCAAAATCGGCCGCACGCACTTACAAGACGCAACACCGATGACGCTTGGTCAGGAATTTTCCGGCTTCGCGCACATGACGGGTGAGAACATTGAGCGGCTGAAAAAATCCCTTAACCAAATCTACGAACTCGCCCAGGGCGGCACGGCGGTCGGCACCGGCCTGAATGCCCCCCATGGATTTGATGTGTTGTTCGCCGAAGAAGTCTCGACCATTACCGGCCTGCCGTTTCGGACCTGCCCCAATAAGTTCTATGCCCTGGCATCTGAAGACGCTTTGGTGAACTTATCCGGCAAACTGAACACCATCGCCGCCAGTGTGATGAAGATCGCCAACGATATCCGGTTATTGGGATCAGGGCCGCGCTCGGGGATCGGTGAATTGATCCTGCCCGCAAACGAACCCGGATCATCCATCATGCCCGGTAAGGTCAACCCGACCCAGGCCGAGGCCCTGACCCAGGTCGCCGCCCAGGTGATGGGCAACCACACCACGGTTACCGTCGCCGCGTCGCACGGTCATTTGCAGTTGAATGTGTTCAAACCCGTGATTGCCGCCGCGTGTCTGCGCTCCATTAGATTGCTGGCCGATGCCATCGACAGTTTCCGCGAACGCTGCGTTGTCGGCATCGATGCCGATCATGCGCGCCTTGCCGAATTGACCGAGCGTTCGTTGATGCTGGTCACCGCGCTGGCACCCGAAATCGGTTACGATAAATCCGCTGAGATCGCCAAAAAAGCCCACGCCGAGGGTACGACCCTCAAAGAAGCCACGTTGGCATTGGGTTATTTGGATGAAGCGAAGTTTGATGAACTCGTCCGTCCTGAAAATATGATTGGATAAAATTATGAGCAACGTCACCATCGTTACCGGCGGATCACGCGGCATTGGCGCTGCGACCGCGAAACTGCTGGGGCGCGCAGGTCATGCGGTCTGTGTGAACTATGTATCGGATGCGGATGCAGCTAACGCCGTCGTCGCCGAAATCAAAGGTGCCGGAGGTCGCGCCATCGCGGTCCAGGCCGACACCGCTGACGAAGCCGCTGTGGTGCAGATGTTCGAAACCGTCGATAAAGAACTCGGCCCGCTGACAGGCTTAGTGAACAATGCGGGCATCAACGGACGCCGCTCGCGTGTGGATGAGTTATCAGCGGATGAAATCCGCAAACTTCTGGATATCAACGTCACGGGGTGCATCGTCTGCGCACGCGAAGCCGTCAAACGCATGTCGACCAAACACGGCGGCCAAGGGGGGGCGATCGTAAACGTGTCATCGGGTTCTGCCCTTCTGGGTAATCCGGGGATCGGGGTGCTGTATGCGGTATCCAAGGGGGCGCTGAATTCATTGACCAATGGGTTGTCACAAGAAGTTGCGGGCGAAGGCATTCGTGTCAACACGGTGGCCCCTGGCATGACCAAAACGGATATGCCCGGTGCGGACCGGATTGCCGAACAGGCAAAGAAAATCCCCATGGGCCGGGTCGCTGAACCTGACGAGATAGCCGAGGTGATCGCGTTCCTGCTGTCCGAAAAAGCCAGCTATATGGCGGGTGCAAATTTACGTGTGGGTGGTGGACGGTTGTAGACCAGAACACCAAATAAAATTGGCAATATCGACCATTACTACCGATATTAGATATAACGGACTCTCAAACACCAATTTCACGAATGGATGCCAATATGGACTTCGGAATGATATCGCCATTTTCAATTTTCGTTATCGTCATTGTTTTGACGGCTGTCATCCTCGTGTTCCTGGGGGTCAAAACAGTCCCGCAAGGATTTGAATTCACCATCGAACGGTTCGGGAAATACACCCGGTCCCTGCGCCCCGGCCTGCATTTGATTGTTCCTGTCATCGATAAAATCGGCCAAGAATTGAACATGATGGAACAGGTTTTGGATGTCCCGTCACAGGAAATCATCACCCGTGATAATGCCATGGTCACCGTTGATGGCGTGGTGTTCTATCAGGTCCTGGATGCTGCCAAGGCCGCCTATGAGGTCAGCCAACTGGAACATGCGACGCTGAACCTGACGATGACCAACATTCGGACGGTTATGGGGTCGATGGATTTGGATGAATTGCTATCCCAGCGTGATCAGATCAATGTCCGCCTTTTAGGGGTCGTTGATGCAGCCACCAATCCATGGGGAGTCAAAGTCACGCGGATTGAAATCAAGGATATTTCCCCTCCTCGTGATCTGGTTGAATCGATGGGCCGACAAATGAAGGCTGAGCGAGATAAGCGTGCGTCGATCCTAGAAGCCGAAGGCAAGCGACAAGCTGACATTCTTAAAGCCGAAGGTGAAAAGCAGGCCGCTATTTTGGAATCTGAAGGCCGCAAAGAGGCCGCGTTCCGAGATGCCGAAGCCCGCGAACGCGAAGGCGAAGCCGAAGCAAAGGTGACTGCATTGGTATCCGAAGCCATAGCATCGGGTGACACACAAGCGATCAACTACTTCATTGCGCAAAAATATGTCGAGGCATTACGCGATATAGCCACCGCGCCAAACCAGAAAGTCTTGATGTTGCCGATGGAAACCACGAGCATCCTTGGAACCCTCGCTGGTGTCGCTGAGCTTGCCAAATCAGCATTCGCTGATGATGAGCCTAAAAAACAACGCCCTTGGGATGATAAATAACAGGTCGAGTTTGCTGTCATGGAAATATTGCAGGACATCACGTATTGGCACTGGTGGATATTCGCCGCACTTTTAATTGTGCTGGAAATTTTTGCACCCGGCGCGCTGTTCATGTGGTTGGCCATCGCTGCGGGTGTAACGGGGGTGACCGTTTTATTGCCCCTCGGCCTGACGTGGCAGATGCAGCTTTTGGTTTTTGCCGTTGTCGCTGTTGTCAGTGCTATCGTTGGCCGCACATGGATTTCACGACGCCCGATTGAAACAGACCATCCCAACCTGAACCAACGCGGACAGATTTACATCGGCCGAGAACTGACACTGACCAGCGCCATATCAAACGGCATGGGCAAGGCACAGGTTGATGATTCAGTCTGGCAAGTGTCCGGCCCGTCCTTAGACGTAGGTGCCCACGTCAAGGTTGTGAATGTCGATGGGGCAACACTGATCGTCGAAGCGATTGATCAACCCACTAGTTCTGACTGATGACAGGCGGCATCGATTACCTGATTGATGGCCCCACCACAGCGCCACTGACATTCGCGTTTACCCACGGTGCTGGCGCGCCGATGGACAGCGATTGGATGAATATCGTCACGGGCCAAATCGCAAAAGCGGGATATCGCGTCGTGCGGTTTGAATTCCCGTATATGGCCGAGCGGCGCGAGACGGGTAAGAAGCGCCCGCCCAATACGCAAAAAGTGCTGCTCGAAACCTGGCGCGCCGTCATCGATGATCTGGGCGCGGACACATTGGTCATTGGCGGCAAGTCCATGGGGGGGCGCATGGCGAGCATGATTGCCGATGAAATGAACGTGCGCGGCGTGATCTGTATGGGTTATCCATTTCATCCCCCTGGTCGCCCGGAAAAGCTGCGGACCGAGCATCTGGCAGACTTGAAGACACCCACATTGATTTGTCAGGGCGAACGCGACCCGTTTGGCACGACAGCCGAGGTGCCAAACTATCCATTATCAAAAACCATATCGATACACTGGTTGCCGGATGGGGATCACGGCCTGAAACCACGCAAGAAATCAGGCCACACCGAAGAAGAAAACATTCGATCGGCTACGGATGCGATGGTCGCGTTTATGCGTGAAATCTAATAGCTAATAAAGAGAACCAAAGGACGATCGAATGAAACTCGACCATATCAATATTGTGACACCGGATTTGGATGCCACCATTGCATTTTTTGACGATATTTTGGGCCTCAAAGAAGGGCCGCGCCCTAGTTTTAAATTTCCGGGCGCATGGCTATACGGCGATGCCCATACGCCGGCCTTGATCCATTTGAACCAAGGCGAGGATACGCTCGGGGCCACGGGAAATATTGATCACGTGGCGCTGAAGGGTGAAGATTTTGACGGCTTACTCGAAAAACTGACATCACGCGGATATGAGTATGATAGCCGTGTTGTCCCTGGAACAGGTGTGCGGCAGGTTTGCTTCATGGCACCGTTCGGCGTGAAAATTGAAATCGATTTCGATCCAGTGACCCCAGAGAACACTGATTAAATGGCCGAAAATCCCGCCACGTTAAAGAAACGGTCCGTCAACATCGCGGGGCACGCCACCAGCGTTTCGATGGAAAACATTTTTTGGGATCGATTGTCCGACATCGCGTCAGCACGGGGTTCATCCGTCAGCGCCATCATCCGAGAAATCGATGCGGCGCGGACGGGTAATTTATCGAGTGCGCTCAGGGTTTATATCTTAGAGCACTCATAGCAGACACGCCCAATCATCCGCCCAAAAGACCACGCAGCAATTTTTCCGCAGGGTTAGATGATGGTTGCTGAGCAGGCGGTTGTTGCGCCGGGGGTTCTGATCCGGTGCCCTGACTTGGTGGTGCTGTTTGACTTGAAGAAGAATTCCCAGAACCGCCCCCCAGGATGCCTTGAATTAATCCGCCGACGCCGGGAACTTTCTTATCAAGTTTTTCCAATCCAGGAATTTTAATACCACCACTTTCTGATGATCCAATGGATTGAAGCTTAACGTTGGGCTTGTCGATATTCCCACTGACATGAAACGGGATCTCGCTTGGGATGCGAACCACATTCGCCAAGAGGCCACCGATAACACCCTGATCAAGGGCGACTTTCCCACCCACATCCATGGTCCATTGCGGTAAATTGATCGCCCCCGAAATTTTTCCATCATAAATATTCGACAGCATACGGGTGTCATTGGTCTTGATAATACCATTGTCGATAACGAACGTGCTGGTCACATTCGTATCGCCCAGCCCCGTTTTTGCGAATGCACCAAGGCCGGAGTTCAACAACTCAAAAATGCGCAGCAATGGACCCAGCGCCAAGCCGATGACGGGCATATCGGATATCGCGGCATCACCCTTAATCCCATTCACTTGGATAGCGCCTTTGCCATTCAGCAGGCTAACGTAATCGGCGACACTGTTACCAAGGGTGGCGACTTCTAGTCGTGTCGTCAGCTTACCCTTAGCGCCAGGCCCGCCAGCGGCCTTGGAGGCTTGACCAATGTCCATGTTCCCCAAGGTCACGAGGCCACTAATTTGTGATTGAGCCCCCGTCGCATTGACGATTGCGGACGATTGGAACGCGCCATCAAACACGGACCCTGTGAAATCTTTGACCGTCAGCACTTTGTTTTTCAACTCGGCGACCAGGTTCGCGTTATCCAAACGATAGCCATCGTAGGTAATCTTTGGCGAAGTCAGCGTGACGTCCGCATCGACTGCACCCAACCCAGCAAGATCGATGGGGGCCGGAGACCACCGTGGATGAACGTTTGCGATCAACTGGAAAAGGCCATTCGACCCCTGAGTCGGAAGTCGATATCCAGCAGGTATAATCCTTGGCTTTTCGCCTATTGGATTCAGCGATGCCGCCTTTTTTGCAGGCAAGAATGGATCAACAACGATTTCATTGGTCTGTAGCACGGCATTGATTTTGGGGCGGTCCCCCAAAAGCCGCACGTTGCCATCACCGCTGATATTGGCATTACCGACCTTGGCCAGCAGATCTGCAAAAGTCAGACCCGTGATGCCACCCTTAAGTCGGCTAGAGACAGATACGGCACCGATGTCGCCAGAAGGCGTATATGCAACACCCAAACGCCGCAGCAATGACACCGTATCGGCATGTTGCATATCAACCGCGAGATCGAACAAACTTCCCAATTCGAACGGGCTAACGATGCCAGTCGCATTTACGGTCGCTGCCATCGCTTTTAGTGTTGATGTGATGCCCGGCTTGTTCAGGGCGCCATTAACAGTGGTGGTGAATGATACATCGCCTAAATTTTTCGCAGAAACGGGCAACTCGATACCCACGATTTTTGCCAGCATCGCCGGGTCATTGACCTTAATATCGGTTTTAAGCACTTTGGCTTCTGGAATGCCGCCCAAGTTATTGAGTGCGCCCGAGAGAACAGAACTGACACCAGCAGCATTGCCAACCGAGACGTTGCGGATCGTCATATTGCCTGCAAGCAAACCAACATCCGCCTTGATATCTTTCATCGGAATGCCCGCAGCCGTCAGGGACTGCACGCTCACATTGATGTTGGCATCGATCTCAGCCAATGGGGCCAACGCCGCAAAGGGTCCGGATGCGGGCCGTGATGGCGCGGGTTGTGGGGTGGCATCGCTGTCACTTTGCGTGGTTGTCTGATCTGGTTGAGCGGCTGGCGCAGATTCTTGTTTCGCGCCCGTTGGCAGATAAGCATCCACATTGATCTTATCGATTTTGACCGTCGCGCCAATGCCTAGGCGATCACGCAGCGCAATATTTGCAGCCCCCACAATATTCGTCTCGTCAAAGGACAGCGAGAGTTGCTGTAAGGAGATATTCTTGTCCGTCCCCTTTGCTGCGGCTTTCAGGCGGATATTTCCAGGTTTCCCAGCAGGCAGCCCGGTTTTGACATCTGCCCATTTCAACAAACGTTCTAAGTCTTCGACGCTCGCCTCGATTGACGTGTCAAATGACGGCACACCATCCTTTGCTGTCAAAAAACCAAAGGCAGCGACATCGAGTTTCCCAGGACCTTGCAAGGTAAATTGGCTCAGCGTCACTTCGCCTTTGGCGAGTTGTGCGCTCAACACGACATTTTTGACCGCGTCGCCCCGCATGGATACCTCGCCGACACGTATGTTGGCGCTGACATCAATGCCATCAGGGAGGGCAAAGTTTGCCTCTGCATTTTCTGCTGTAGAGGTGCCAGTGGACGGGCTTGTTGGCGATGCAGCAGATGTGGATTGGCCGCCATCATTTGTATTCTTGGCTTTAGGCGCTGTTCCTGTTTTTTCCAGCCAGGGATCAACAGCCACTTTATCGATTTGAACTTCAGCGGTAATACGCGGTGTTTCCGAGAACTGGCCTTGAACAGAACCTTTGCCCATTGACCCACCAATATTGATATCAAAATCAGTGAATGTCAGATCAACACTGCTCGCATCAATATTACCACTCAGCGCGAAACGCTGTGAAAGCGGTTTCGGTAAATCCATATCGGGTGAAAACGCCTTGGCTAACGCAGCGATGTCATCAGCTGTAACGGCAAGACTGCCCGTAAAACGGGGCGCGGCATCTAAGCCGATAACGCTACCGTTGATTTTAATTTTCGCACGGTCGCCGCCAACACCAAAACTGGCATCAATGGGAAATGTGCGACCTTCAACAATCGTTCCAACATCTGCATCAAGACTTAACCGCAATCCACGGGCCAGCAACCCACCTTCTAAACTGTAGGGACCCTCGGTTAACGAAGCTGCCGCAATTTGCATATTGATGTCTTGGACCGTTTCAGAAACGTCAGATGCCGGATCCACATAGCTGATATATCCGTCAACAATTTCAAACGCATCAATGATAACTGCTGGAGCGCCACCATTTGTTGCAGGCGCGGGGGCAGCACCTTCAGCCGTTTGTTGATCTTGGGCGTCTGTTCCTGAAGCGGGTGGTGTGATCTCCCAAGTGGAACGACCATCGGCCAGAACTTCCAGATAAATACGAGGCTCAACCAAGCGAACCGTCTCGACCCGGACTTGTCCCGTGATCAGAGGCGCTAAGGCGACCTGGACTTCAACCGAGCGCAAAGAGACGAGGTCAGGGTTTGCGGCCCCCTCTAAGCTGCTCAGGGAAACTTTTTCAGCAACAAGCCTGGGGGCTGGCAGAATTCTGACGCTTATGTCGCCTGATATCATCAAATCCCGGCCGGTGAGTTGGTGAACTTGGCTTGTAATTTCAGATTTGTAGTTGTTCCAATTGATGAAACTCGAGATAGCTACGATCGCGACCAATGCAACTGCAATCAATCCGATCACTATGAAAATAGCGCGTTTCACTTAACTTTTTCTCCCGTTATCCCGAGGTTTTTGAATGATTATCGACAATCTTGAGATTGCCAGAAATATGCTGGGTGATCTTAGTCCTTCCGGGATTTGAGAGCAATCTAGCTTCGGTAACTGTTAAGTGACCAATATGGCCCGGAAATCGTTCACATTGGTGAATGTAGGGCCCGTGATCAGCAGGTCACCGATGTTTTGAAACAAAGAATAGGCATCGTTGGCTTCAAGGGCCGCATCTACAGATAAACCACTGGATTCTGCCCGCGTAAGCGTGGTGGGATCAATAAAAGCACCCGCATTATCTTCACTGCCATCGATACCGTCCGTATCACAGGCCACCGCATAAATACCATCGGCACCGTTGAGAGCATCTGCAACGCCAAGCAAATATTCCGTATTCCGGCCACCTCGACCGCTTCCTGTCATGGTCACGGTCGTCTCGCCACCAGATACAATCACACACGGTGTTGAACCCGGCCCTGTCCCTGCCTTGCAAGCGAGTGCAATTTTCGCATGTTCGCGGCCAAGGTCACGCGCCTCGCCTTCTAATTGATCGCCAAGGTCGACAACATTCAAGCCGTGCTCCACCGCAACCTCTGCGGCGGCGGCGATGCTTTTGTCAGGCTTGGCAGCGAAAACAAGTGTCGCCCGGTCAAAGATCGTATCACCCGGTTTTGGCGTTTCATCTTCAGCCTTATCCAAATGACGGCGGACTGAGTCCGGCACGGGCATCGCATACTTTTCGACGACGGCGCGCGCATCTGCAAATGTCGTTGGGTCTGGAACCGTTGGCCCCGAGGCAATGACCGCAGGATCATCACCGGGCACATCAGAAATCAACACGGTGATCAACGTCGCAGGAAAAGCGGCTTCTGCCAGGCGTCCACCCTTGATGGCACTTAGATGCTTTCGCACGGTATTCATTTCACCGATATCTGCACCGGACCGCAAAAGCAATCGATTGACCTCTTGCTTCTCTTCAAAACTGATGCCCTCAGCAGGTGCTGTCAAAAGCGCCGAGCCACCGCCGGAAATCAGGGCGATGATCAAGTCACCTTCGCCCGCCGCATTTGCAATCTCCACGATCCGTGCTGCCGCTTCACGCCCCGCTTCGTCAGGGACTGGATGCGATGCGCCAACAATCTCAATTTTATCGCATGCCACTTCATAGCCGTACCGGGTAACGACAAGGCCGCTCAAATCCGTATCTTTCCACGCCGCCTCTAACCCCTTTGCCATCGCCGCGGATGCCTTTCCGGCACCCAGCACAATTGCCTTTTTGGGCGCTGGCGGCAGCACAGCAGGCACCCGCGTGTTGGGGTCTGCAGCCGCGATGGCCGCATCGGCAAGCGCGCGAAGGATACTTCTTGGATCAATAGACATGAGAGTCCCTAAAACTGAATAATTTTACCCGGGTTCATAATATTCTTTGGATCAAGCGCATGTTTGATATCGCGCATCACAGAAATGCCTTCGCCGTGTTCGGCCTTTAGGTATTCCATCTTGCCGTACCCCACGCCGTGTTCACCGGTGCATGTGCCATCCATATCCAGTGCACGCTGGACCATACGATCGTTCAAGGCTTCGGCGCGTGCCATCTCATCGGCATCATCAGGATCAACGACCAGCACCAAATGAAAATTACCATCGCCAACATGGCCCACGAGCGGTGCAATGATGCCACTTTCGGCAATATCCTTTTGAGTTTCCAAAATACAATCTGCCAACCTGGAAATTGGCACGCAGACATCTGTGGCGATCCCCTTGGAATTGGGTCGAAGTGCCAAGCCCGCGTAATAAGCATCATGGCGTGCCTGCCACAGCTTGTTGCGGTCTTCGGTCTTGGTCGCCCATTTGAAATCTGAGCCCCCGAACTCGGTCGCGATATCATTGACCTGTGTCACCTGTTCTTCGATCCCGTTAGCCGTACCATGAAATTCAAAGAACAGCGTGGGGGCGACAGCATAATCCAAATCGGAATAGCGATTACAGGCATCCATCTGAAGCGCATCCAGCAGTTCCATCCGTGCCACAGGAATACCCGACTGACAGATCATGATCACTGTGTTCACAGCACTTTCCATATCCGGGAATGCGCACACAGCGGACGATATCGCTTCGGGGATGCCGTACAATTTCACCGTCACTTCGGTGATGACACCCAGTGTCCCTTCTGACCCGACAAACAATCGTGTCAGATCATAACCCGCCGATGATTTCTTTGATCGACGCGCCGTTCGAATGATTCGTCCATCGGCTGTCACAACTTCGAGTGACATCACATTTTCGCGCATGGTGCCGTACCGCACCGCGTTGGTCCCTGATGCCCGCGTCGCCGCCATGCCACCAATAGACGCATCGGCCCCGGGATCAATCGGGAAAAACAAACCCGTATCGCGCAAATGTTCGTTCAACTGTTTGCGTGTGACGCCGGGTTGAACCCGACAGTCCAAGTCCTCATTATTGACCTGCAAAATCTCGTTCATCTGCGTCACATCGATGGAGACACCGCCCTGCAAGGCCGCGACGTGGCCTTCTAATGACGTCCCCGTGCCATATGGAATGACCGGGACATTTCGTTCAGCACACGCCGAAACGACGCGGCTGACTTCGTCCGTCGATTGGACAAATACGACGGCTTCTGGCGGCATGGTGGGATGAAATGATTCATCGCGACCGTGTTGTTCCAGGATCGCGGTTGCTGTTGATAGGCGATCACCAACGATTTGGCGTAAAACAGACAACAAGCTGTCATCAACACGATTTCCGGCACCATCCATAACCCACGTCCCCGCTTGGCTCTGTCCCAATCTTATGAGTAAATGTAGGGGCTATGCTGCAATTTAGAAAGACTGCTCCGCGCGAAAGGCACATGCGATGCTCTATTTGATCGCAGCCATTATCTGGCCATTACTGTTTGTCGGGCTGTACTTTGCTCACCAGGTGATATTCCCAAATGATCCCCCGTTGGATACCGCGATTTTGTTCTTGGCGGGACTGCTAGGTATGGCTGCGTGTACCTTTGCAGGCGGGTTGCGGGTTTTGGGGTTCCTCCGCGATGATCAAACGAAACGTGAAAAATCCCGCGCGGATGCTGCCAACGATCCACCTCTTTGATCATATCCACAGACCGGGGAAAAACAGTTATTCCTCGATCATTAGACCGTTAAGCCCATCCGTTAATGGTGATTAAGTTCGTTTCGCCTTGATCGCGTCACGAAGGCCAAGCATGCGTTGATCTAATCCAGGCATGCCGGGATAAATTTCTTTGACCTGCAACAAGATGTCCAACGCGGTTTCTTCCTTGCCCAGGTTTTCATAAATCAGCGCCAAGCCGGACAGCGCCCCAAAGTGGCGTGGCTCCAGCGCGAGTGTCTTTTGAATATCGTAGACTGACGTATCGAAATCCCCTTGCATAAAGGCAACGGTCGCACGCTTGTTCCACCCTTCGGCGAATTCAGGATCGATGGCGATCACCTGATCAAACTTGCTGCGCGCATCCGGTAGTTCGCCATTGGACATGTGCACCACACCCTGTACCAAGGGGATGCTGGCCTTGGTGTTTTTCGGCAATCCCCATACGCGCCAAATCTCACGGGCAATCGGTGCTGCCTCAGACGCAACCTCGGTTTCGCGTAAACTATCAAAAAGTGCGTCCAGACGCGCACTTGTCTGATCTGCCATTGCGGGCACAGCCACGCCCATCGCAAAAACAAAACCCAAGATCAGTGATAAAAATCGCATGGGGCTACTCCCGAATCTATCCTGTCCAAAAAGGCTATCATAAAAAGCACATTTGGGGGGATACTGTCATTCCCCTCACGCAATAGTGACGTGATCTAAGCCAGTTCTTCGGGCTTGGGCCCACCCGTGACCCAGTCTATGAGTTCAACCGTGTGCACCACGACGGGATCATCCTCGCCACCCATGCCACCCGCAATCTGCGTTAAACACCCGATATTCCCCGTGGCGACCACATCCGCTTTGAGCTTTCGGATATTGCCGACTTTACGTTCGCGCAATTCACCCGCCCATTCCGGTTGCATGATGTTGTAGGTGCCTGCGGAGCCACAACAGATGTGCGATTCACTCGGCTGGAGCACCGTAAAGCCTGCGTCTTTCAGCAGTGATAACGGCTCGGTCTTTAATTGCTGACCATGTTGCATGGAACATGCCGAATGATAAGCCACGGTCAGATTTGGCTGCTCAACAACACCCGATAATCCCAGCGTCAGCAGCACTTCACTGATATCTTTGGTCTTATCCGAAATTGCCTTGGCGCGGTCGGCCCATTCGGGATCAAGGCGCAGCATCCAGCCGTAATCTTTGACCGTTGTGCCACACCCCGATGCATTAATGACGACGGCATCGATTGTACCGTATTCGGCTTCGGACGCTTCCCACGCACGGATATTACGCTTAGCAGCTTCGTGGCCATCGTGTTCGCGACCCATGTGATGAACCAACGCGCCGCAACATCCCTGATCCTTTGCGATGACGACTTCACACCCCAGTCTGGTCAGGACACGAACGGTGGCTTTATTGATTGAGGGTCGTAACACCTGTTGTGCACAGCCACTTAACAAAGCGACACGCATTTTAGGTTCTGTTTTTGTCTTAAAGACTTGCGGCACATCGACCTGGCTGGGTGGTGCAACATTGCCCGGTGCCAGTTCCAGCATCGCCTTCAGGCGTGGCGGCAAAAGCCCCTTAAACGGTTTGCCCATCGCGGCGCCTAACAAGGACAACCGGAACATTTTGGGATACGGCAACACGATGGTCAGCACCCATCGCAAGATACGATCGTGCCACGCGCGGGTGTGCGTTTCATGCACAAACGTCCGCCCGTAATCCACCAAATGCATGTAATCGACACTGGCGGGACAGGTCGTCATACACGACAAACATGACAGGCAGCGGTCCAAATGAGTCGCGAGTTTTTCGGTCGCGGGTTCGTCCTTTTGGAACGCTTCCTTCATCAAATAGATGCGGCCCCGTGGGCTATCCAATTCATCGCCCTTAAGCACAAATGTGGGGCACGTCGCGGTGCAAAATCCACAATGCACGCATTTCCGCAGGATTTCATTGGCGGCCTGAATATTCGGATCAGCCAACTGCGCGATAGAGAATTCAGTTTGCATGTCTGACCCTTAAATACCTTGGTACATCCGACCAGGGTTCAGCACCCCGTTCGGATCGAAACCTTCATTGATTTTTTCTGTGACCAATTGTTCCGCCGCCGATAGCGGCTGGAATACGGGCACGCTGCTGCGCAATTCAGATGGCGCACGGACCAACGTCGCATGACCGCCGACTTTGGCGACAGTGCTGCGAATAAATTCGTCATTGGCATCGGACTCAACACTGCTCAGCCCCAACCAGATCAAACCTCCGCCCCAGTCGTAAATGACTTCACCGTGCAGATCTTCAAGCAACTCAATAGCGGTGTGTGCCCCGCTCATCGGCGGCACCGACAAGCGCCACACAACCGGCAAATCGTCACGGCCCACGAACACCTGCACATCGCGGACTTCGCGCCAAAACGTCTTGGAGTTTTTGGTGTGCAATTCTTCGACGGCACCGAAACCTTTGAGTTCCTCGGCCAACGAAGCCGCGCGGTGTTTCACCGATGGTTCTGGCCCTTCTAATCGTAAGGCTGTGATCGCACCGTTGGCACCTGAGACATAATCGACCGCAGATTTTTTTGCGGCCATCGCGGGTAGGTGTGCAGCCGCCGAAACATCGTGGGGACTACCAAGTGCCTGTGCCATCGCTGACATGGCAGCGTGATCATAAATGCCATCGGCCTTCCATGATATCAGAATGGTCCGTGTTTTTTCAGGTGCAGGCAGTGTCTTCACTGTGACTTCGGACATAACGGCAAGAGTCCCGAATGATCCCGCCATCAGTTTCGAGAGATCAAACCCTGTGACATTTTTAACCACCGTGCCGCCCGATTTGAATTCTTCGCCCCGGCCAGAAACCGCATGGAACCCCAATACGTGATCGCGTGCGGCACCTTCTTTGATCCGACGTGGCCCTGCGATGTTCGTTGCCACGACCCCGCCGATAGAACCCTGCCCAACATCGCCGCCCAAAAGCGGGCCTAGATCAGGGGGTTCAAACGACAGATGCTGTCCGGCTTCTTCTAGGGCCTTGGTCACATCAGACATCGATGCGCCCGCTTCTGCCGTCATGAACAATTCGGCAGGCTCATAGACTTTGATCTGCGATAATTTCGACATGTCCAAGGTCGCGGCAGTTTGCATCGGACGCCCAAACGCACGCTTCGACCCGGTTGCTAAAATTTCCAACGGCTTCTTTTCTGTGGTCGCCCACTTCACCGCATCCAGTAATTGTTCATTGGTTTCTGGTCTTAGAGTATCAGACATGGATTAGAACCTTGGAATATCTGGGAATGGTAATTTGCCATGATGCACATGCATTTTGCCAAGCTCGGCACAGCGATGCAGTTCCGGGTAAACCTTGCCCGGATTCATCAGATGTTCTGGATCAAACGCGCACTTAACACGTTGTTGTTGTTTCAGATCATCCTCGGTGAACATGGTGCCCATCAGGTCACGCTTTTCAACACCGATCCCGTGTTCGCCACTCAACACGCCGCCGACTTCAACACACAGCGTCAGGATATCGGCGCAGACTTTTTCAGCTGTTTCCAGTTCGCCCGGGTTATTCGCATCGAACAGGATTAAGGGGTGCAGGTTTCCATCGCCCGCGTGGAACACGTTGGCGACACGCAGCCCGTGTTTTTCCGAAATGCCTTCCATCCGTTGCAGGACTTCGGCCAATTTCCGACGCGGGATCGTGCCATCAACACAGATATAATCTGGCGAAATCCGGCCAATCGCGGGGAATGCGTTTTTACGGCCTGACCAGAAGCGCATGCGTTCCTCGTCATTTTCGCTGATCCGCACATAGCTGGCGTTTGACTGCTTGGCGATATCTTCGACTTTGGCGACCAGGTACTCTACTTCCGCATCTGGACCATCAAGCTCAACGATCATCAGGGCCTCAACATCCATGGGATAGCCCGCATGGACGAAATCCTCGGTCGCATGGATGGTCATCTTGTCCATCAGTTCCATCCCACCCGGGATGACTCCTGCTGCAATCACATCAGCGACACAGTTTCCAGCATCGACCATGGTCGGGAAGCCGATCAACAATGCCTTGGCCATTTCCGGTTTGCGTAAAATACGGACCGTGACCTCGGTGATCACACCCAGCAAACCCTCTGACCCCGTAATCACACCCAACAGGTCCAACCCGCCAGAATCCAGATGCTTACCGCCCAGACGAATGATCTCGCCGTTCATCAACACCATTTCGACACCCAACACGTTGTTTGTCGTCAGGCCATATTTCAAGCAATGCACACCGCCGGAATTTTCCGCGACGTTGCCGCCGATAGAACATGCGATCTGCGATGACGGATCGGGTGCATAATAAAAACCTGCATGTTCAACTGCATCCGTGATCCCCAGATTGGTGACACCGGGCTGCGTGACGACGCAGCGGTTTTCGTAATCGATTTCGAGGATTTTCTTAAACTTGGACAAGCCTAGCGTAATGCCATCTGCCAGCGGCAAGGCACCACCCGATAATCCCGTGCCCGCACCGCGGGGCACGATTTTAACATTTTCACGGTGACAGAATTTCAGAACTTCTGAGACTTGCTCGGTGGTTTCTGGCAAGACCACGATTAGTGGTGGTTGGCGGTACGCCATCAGCCCATCGCAGTCGTATGCCTGCAGTTCTTCGGCGCCGTCGATCACACCTTCGCCAGGCACGATTGACCTCAGCGCCGCTGCGAGTTCCTGTCGGCGCGCGATGACGCTCTCATCCGGCTTTGGCATCAACATACGCTCATCTCCCTATCACAATTCTTATTCTTTGTTTTGGCTGTTAAACCACATATTCACATTGATTAGGATCAATTCATCGTTACGCCGCTTGCGAAGCCGGTGCTTTCGCGTCATCACGGATCGGTATATGAATGATCGCAGCCGCAACCCCCAACGCAACGCCTGCCCACCAAACGGGCATGTACGAGCCCGTCGTGTCGTAAAAATATCCGCCCAACCAAACGCCTAAGAAACTACCGATTTGATGGCTGAGGAACACGACGCCAAATAATGTCCCCATATAGCGCGCGCCGAACATCTGCGCCACCAACCCCGATGTCAGGGGCACCGTCGACAACCACAGCAATCCCAGTGCAGCAGAGAAAAATAAAACTGACCCGGCAGATACGGGCAACAGGATAAAGATCAGTATCACCACAGAGCGAAGGAAATATAAAATAGTCAGCAGGTTTTTCTTGCGGTACTTGTCGCCAAGAACCCCCGCCGTGTAGCTGCCAATCACATTAAACAATCCGATCAGCGCAAGGGCCCAGGCGCCCCATTCCGCCGCCATTCCAACATCAGTCAAATAGGCGGGCAAGTGGACGCCGATAAAAGCGACATGAAATCCACACACAAAGAACCCGGTGGTCAGCAGCCAATAGCTGCGGTGCGTCGATGCTTGTTTCAACGCATGGGTTAAGCCTAAATCCGCCTCAATCACTGTTTTTGACGCATTCTTGATGTCGGGTTTGCCCGCCAATGGAATACCGCACATCACCAGAATGACGGCACTGGTTGCCAAAATCAGCATGGCGGGCAGCCACTCGATTCCAAAGTCCATCATGCCTTGGGCAATCGGCACGACGGTGAACTGACCCGCGGCCCCCGCTGCGGTCACGATCCCCAACCCCCAGGTTCGCTTTTCAGTGGGCAAGGCCCGCGCCACTGCACCTAAAACGACGCCAAGACCTGTTCCAGATTGGGCCATACCAATCAGCACACCCCCCGTTAATTTTAACGTATAAGGATCGGCGGAATGCGCCATGAAGTAGATGCCAAGGCCATAAAGAATGCCACCACCAGCGATGACCCGACCCGCACCCCATTTTTCCGCAATAGCACTGGCAAATGGCTGGGCTACACCCCACACCAAGTTTTGCGTCGCCATGGCCAGGGCAAAGACTTCACGCCCCCAACCAAGATCCAAACTCATAGGTTTTAGAAAAAGACCGAAGCTGGCGCGGAGTCCGAAACAAAGCAGCGCCACCAAGCCACCAGCCGCCAGCACGATCATTGGTGTGCGCCAAGGCGTCGGTGATGGCGTATCGGCAGTCGACATATTGCAGCCCTTCGCACACTAAAAAATAGTCAATTATACTTGAGGAAACGCAGTGCCCATAACAACGCGTCCCATTGGCACATATGTTACGATGATTATTCGCGAATGCACCAGCACCTAGGGCGCTTCGCAAGAATTAGGTCAGATGAGATTTTGGCAAAGAAAAACCGCGCTCGGATGATCCGGCGCGGTTTTTACAAATGCATGTGGTGGCGTATCAGCCCTGACGCGCCTTAAACCGAGGGTTACGCTTGTTAATCACGTAAACACGGCCACGGCGCCGCACAATTCGGCAGCCCTTTTCACGAAGTTTGGCTGATTTCAGCGAGTTCCTGATCTTCATGGCCCGTTCCTTGGTATCAATAAAACTTATTCCGCCGACCTCGTCTGCGGAAGAGCGCGGAACATACGGCCCAACCCCAGCACTGTCAACGGTCAAACCAGGATTTTCTGGCAACACACTTAGCATTATTTTCTGACCAATTAGACCAGAAGTTTCAATACATAAGGGCACCTCTAAAAATACCCGACTGACACAGAGTTGGCCAATATAGGCCC
>ENA-UOXV01002247-UOXV01002247.1-marine-metagenome-genome-assembly--contig:-NODE-2247-length-25497-cov-6.492729_pt1 | contig 25497 bp, 20 predicted proteins | sample MGYA00238165_ERZ766961 | MGnify/ENA primary metagenome ERZ766961 (study PRJEB28924, sample SAMN03173240) | marine metagenome | biome: Marine; feature: Water; material: Subsurface seawater | place: North... | reverse complement strand
ACAGGAATATACTGATGCTGCCTTTCGACTGCTTCCTATACGCTTCGAAGATCGTCTAGAAATCATGAAATGGCGCAACGAACAGATTTATCATCTGCGCCAAGAAAAGGAACTCAGTATCGAGGATCAAGATCGCTACTTCAACGAAGTAGTAGCTAAACTTTTCACTGAAACCAAACCTAATCAACTGCTTTTTTCCCTTCTAGAAAATGAAGTATGTGTCGGTTATGGAGGACTCGTTCATATCAATTGGGATGATGAACTCGCCGAAATTTCTTTTGTGATGAACACCGAATTAGAAGCAATGTCCTTCACTCGTTTATGGCAGTCTTACCTCAGCCTAATTGAAGAACTCGCATTCGAGGAGCTGAAATTGAATCGAATATTTACTCATGCCTATGACATGCGTCCGCACTTATACCCTGCCCTCGAACAAATCGGCTATAAAAAGGAGGCTGTCCTACGCGACCATTATCAATTTGACGAAAAGTTCTTCGATTTAGTGATTCATGCCAAGCTGGCATCAGAACGAATTCAGTTGATTGAAGCACAGGAAAGCGACGCTAAACAGATTTTCGAATGGGCCAATGATCCTTCGGTTAGAGCAAATTCTTTTAATCCCAAACCTATTAATTGGGAGGAGCATTGTAAATGGTTTCAATCAAAGCTTGATTCAAAAGACTCCAGAATATATCTGGCCAAACAAAATGATCAAGCAATAGGACAGGTGCGACTTGAGTTAAAGAATGGAAGCTGGGAAATAGACTGTTCAGTTGCCAAGGAGCATCGAGGGAAGGGTTTAGGAAAGCAATTAATACAATATGCTAGCTTGAAGCTTGTTCCAGGAGACAAACTGAGCGCTAAAGTAAAGGCAGATAATTTGCCTTCGTGTATGATTTTCGAAAAGCTTGGCTTCAGCCTTAGCTCAGGAGCAAATGAAGCTGTATCTTGCTACACCAAAGAGATAGTCTAGCGCAAATGGCAAGATTCATTATTCTTTCTGAAAAACCTTGGCATAGTGGACTCGCAAATGCTCTTAAAAAGCATCTGCCGGCTCATGAATGGCTGTTGATCAATGAAATCGACAATTTCACCCAGGAAAAGCTCGAAGACATCGGGGCTTCAAAAATTTTCATTCCGCATTGGTCCCACATAATCCCTGAGGGCATCTTTAAAAAGTATGAATGCTTTGTTTTCCACATGACGGATCTTCCTTACGGTCGAGGTGGAAGTCCACTTCAAAATTTGATTGTACGGGGACATACTGAAACGAAAATATCGGCATTAAAGGTTGATGAAGGCATTGATACTGGCCCAGTTTACTTAAAAAAGGATTTATCACTTGATGGAACAGCTCAGGATATTTTTGAGCGTGCAACAGAAGTTATTCAAGAGATGATTATTGAGATCGTAAAGCGAGAGCTCAAACCTAGCCCTCAGCTAGGAGAAGCCACCGTTTTTAAAAGAAGAACTAGAGAGGATGGAAATCTGCAAAAGCTCGAAAACATTGAGCAACTGTATGATTACATACGTATGCTCGACGCTGAGGGCTACCCTCCTGCTTATATCGAGCTTGAGCATGTGACATTGGAATTCAGTAAGGCAGATTTGAACTCAGACAATACACTTTCAGCCCATGTTAGAATCACTAAGAAATAAAAGAATCATGTTAGTAGTGGCTCATCCCGATGATGAGTTATTAGGTATTGGAGCTACGATGAACAAGCTCATTAATGATTACAATATCCAAAGCCATGTTGTGATTCTGGGAGAAGGAATTACATCACGTTCCGATTCTAGAGATCTAAAACGATGGGAAAAAGAACTTAAAAAACATAAAAGCAATATCAAAGATGCGCAAGCAGCGATTGGATACCATTCCTTTAGCATTCACGATTTTCCAGACAACAGATTTGATTCTGTTGCACTGCTCGACATTATTAAAGTAGTAGAGAAGGAAAAAAGGGATTTTAATCCAGATGTTGTTTTCACTCATCATGGAGGCGATCTGAACATCGATCATCAGCGCACTTTCGAAGCGGTAATTACTGCCACAAGACCACTTGAAAATGAATCTGTGCAGAGTATCATATGTTTCGAAACTCCATCGGGCACAGAATGGAGATCAAACACAGACCCAAGGCATTTCTTGCCTAATTTTTTCGTGAAACTTTCAAACGAAAACTTGAATGCCAAAATCAAGGGCATGGAAGCTTACGAATTCGAATCGCGCCCCTACCCTCATCCACGATCACCTGAAGCATTAAAAATTGTTGCTCAACGATGGGGTGTTGCCATGGGAACTGAATATGCCGAAGCATTTCAAATAGTTCGTACTGTTGAAGGGTGATTCACAATTCTTTAAGTCTAGATTAATGCTCAATCGACTATAACCTCTAGCATTGATGTTAATTACCACCACACTCATTGCTCAACCCATTCCTCTTGACACCATCAAAGCTGAACTCTATTACAAGGGCATGATACAGTTTCACCTCTATCCCGAAGAACAGCTGAAGGAGATAGAAGCTTTTGATTATGAGGAGGCAATGAAAAACGCTAGCTCAGATTCAAGAAAAAAGAGTATTGACCAGATGGCAATTTTGGTAAACAAAAACAAACTTCGGAAACCGATAATAATCCTCTTAGATCAAGACTCTCAGCGAAGGGAAGTATTCACGAATAGGGCCGACTTTGACAAGATTAATCTGCGTCCCTTCGAAGAGCTATATGACAGCAACAAATCTGTATATGTTGAAGCCGTTATTGGTGGCTTCGACACCCTTCTATTTGGTGACACCATTCGTTATCGAGAAATTGTTGAACTGATAAAGGTCCGTGAAATCCCTGGCCCACCAAAATACCATAGACTACCCAGAAGCCTGCGGGATCGAATAGAAAAAGAGAGAATTGCAAAACTTAAAGCTTGGTACGATGCCAATCCATATATCCCAGAAACTAGGGTAGAAATATCGACGAATCAGGATTCAATTAAGCTTGATGACAGTTTAAGGATTGAAGTAAAATTATGGAATGCCCCTCCACCTGAACAGCACGCAGAATTTGAATTTAAACCAAATTTCGAATCTTATGCCACCATTATTTCTTCTGATATTACAGCTCAAAACACTTATATTCAGGGAGTAAGAGAGGTGAATCTTCTTTGGGTTTACAAATTGAAATTTAAGAAGCCAGGAACTTTTGAATTGAAGGTTGAAGGACTAAATCCGAAGTCCAAACCAATCCCAGTAAAACCACTTTTACTCGAGGTGAAAGAATGAGGCTTGTTAAAAACCGAAAACCTTGAGACCACCAATGTTTTCGAATGATTAAATTGTGACTGTCTTAGAGGCCCAAACAATACTATGAAATGCTTACTTGTCGTTTTCTTCTTTCTATCGGTAGCCTGTTCTGGCCAGCAAGCTGACTTAGAGAACATCTCGCGTGAACGAAATCCTATTACTCCTAGTCAAGTGGAACTTGATGCACTTAAACCAATAGAATTCAACAAGCTTAAAGAATTGAGGGTAGAAACCTCGAAAGGATCCTTTTATAGAAAATACGAGCTAGAATCTGAATTATACAATGGCTGGGCACTCCTAATCTACAAAGCAAACGAGCATAAATACCGCTATATGAAAATTGAAAAAGGTTTGGTTGTATGGCAAATTGGATATTATGACAATGGTGATTTAGACCTAGACTTTCGTGGAAAAGACGGTGTGAATTATGGGATTCAAAGAATGTGGCGCAAAGGAGGAACTAAGTACATAGACACCTATTTTCTTGAAGGAGCAATACAACATGGAATGCAGTACCGCTGGGCTGAGAACAACACACTAGCAGAAGAATCAAAGTATGAAAACGGAAGTTTAATCTATCGTCTGCAATTTGACCAACACCAGAAAGTCATCAAATCTGAAGGCCTTATTCCGGATAAATACCGCTAGAATTTTCGAATGAAAGCAGAGATAAAACAATCCTTCTTAGCTCTTAATTTCTTCTGTTGCACAATTTTTTTGACTAGCTGTGAAGGAGAACCGAATGAGCAAAAGGAGCCACTTAGAAAACCTAATGTGCTTTTCATTTCTATTGACGATCTCCGTCCTGCCCTCGCCTCTTTTGGCGACTCAATAGCCATTACCCCTAATATCGATCAACTAGCCAAAGAAGGAATGAGCTTTAGAAATACCTTTTGTCAGGCTGCGGTATGCGCTCCATCTCGCGCTAGTTTAATGTCCGGTGTGCGTCCAGACTCCACAAGGGTTTGGCACCTAGGAGATAAGTTCAGAGAGCTAGGACCGAATACTGTGACCATGCCTCAGTACTTTTCAAAAAACGGCTACTACACGGTTAACGTCGGGAAAATATTTCACAACTACATGCCTGATTCTTCCTCTTGGGACGAAGCAGACCTAAGACCAAGTCAATACTTAAAGCCGGAATGGTTGGGAAGAGATGGGGAGACTTTTTACATCTCTGAGGAGGTAAATCATTCACAAGCCAAAAAAAGAGACTCTCTACTCAAACTCCGACCAAAACGTTACGCTGATGGCTGGAACACAGGTCCAGCTTGGGAAAATGCAGATGTGCACGACACCATGTATTACGATGGTGCTCAAATCGAACTCACAAAAAGAAGCTTGAGCCGAATTTCAAAAATGGACAAACCCTTTTTCTTTGGCCTTGGATTTTTTCGTCCGCATTTGCCTTTTGCAGTCCCAAAAAAATATTGGGACTTATACGACCCTAAAACAATTCCCCTCCCATCGAATCCCAAGCTGCCTGAGCAATCACCCATTTTCTCCATGAACTCAATGTACGAGCTGCGAGGATATGATGGCTTTCATCACATCGGGCACCCAACAAGCAACTATAAAATGAGTGAAGATACTGTAAGGATTTTACGTCAGGGATACTATGCCAGCGTGAGCTATGTTGATGCGCTCCTCGGCGATTTGATTGCTCACATGAAATCCATTGGAATTTATAAAAACACAATTATCATTGTTTGGGGAGATCACGGATGGAAACTTGGTGATCACAATTCTTGGGGTAAAATGACCAACTATAATATTGATCTAAGAGTGCCTGTAATTATCAGGTATCCCAATCAAAAAAACCAAGGAAAACAAAGCTATGGCATCACTGAATTAGTGGACATCTTCCCGAGCCTTTGCGAGCTTGCTGGACTTCAAATTCCTGAATACCTGCAAGGCAAAAGCTTTGTGCCGCTGATAGAAAATCCTGAGCAGCCTTGGAAAAAGGCAGCTTTTTCACAATTTCATAGAAGACCAAAAGTCTCGGCCGACGGGAAACGATACATGGGGTATTCTATGAATACAGCAGAATATCACTACATAGAATGGTACACCTGGGATCATAAACTTGGTATAGCAGGGAACTTTGTGAGTTCTGAGCTTTACGATGTGAAACATGATCCGTTCGAAACTCAAAACATTGCATCAAAAGCATTAATGCAGGAGACCCTTCAGCAACTATCAACACAGCTCAAAGCAGGCTGGAAAAAAGCATTACCGAATTAGTCAATTCAAAATGGGCTTTAGTAAAACTTTTAACGCTCTATTGCCGATTGTTGGGCTCGTGTTATTGTCTTGCTCAAAAAAACCGAGCTTAGAAGTGGTAAGCATTGCTGATTTTGAGCGCTTTGTAGATGCAACATCCTACGAAACAGATGCTGAACGAATTGGCTGGTCCTTTGTTCAACTCGATGTAAACACCTACAAACTTGAAGAAGACGCTAATTGGAGAAAACCAGATGGCTTCAGCGCGCCAAGTTCAACTAAATTACCCGTAACCCAAGTGAGCTATAAGGACGCTGAGGCATACTGCAAATGGGCCGGAAAGCGATTGCCTAACTATGAGGAATATTGGGAATTAAGTAATAGCGATAAGCGTCCGCTGCTTATAAATTACCTGAGCCCAATAAGCCCGGCCGAAGAAGTAAACATCAGAGGTAATGTATGGGAGTTAACAGCTTCTCCACAAAAGGATTCTATCCGTTTAGCCGGTGGCTCTATCTTTTGCGCTCCAAAGATCTGTAATGGGACTTCAAAGGAAAGATCTCTGTGGGTAGATGATGAAACTGCAAATATCCATATCGGTTTTGCCGTAATAGATCGCTGAACTTTCTCGGATTCCTTATCTTCCAGAACTCTAAAACATTGCAATTATGAGACAAGTTTTTATTCTCGCTTTTACAAGCTTATTCCTTTTCAGCTGCTCGCAAAAACAAGAAACTCCAACGGAGCCTAAACTAGACTCACAGAGCAGTTCAAGTGAAATATCGAATGTCTTTCAAGCCGAAAAATTTCAAGTTTATACAAGTGCAAACAACACCGACTTAAGGTTGAGCCAAACTGATAATGGCGAATTCATCGATGCGCAACAAGCATTAGAGTCTGAGGTTAGCATTTTTATCAATCCTCAAAAGAGTTTTCAAAAGCTTTTAGGAATTGGAGGAGCAATCACCGATGCTTCTGCAGAAGTATTTGCAAAACTCCCTGAAGACAAACAAAAGGAGCTCCTTGAAGCATATTATAGCCCTTCTAATGGAATTGGTTATAGTTTGGCTAGAACCAGCATCCATAGTTGTGATTTTAGCTCTGAAAGTTTCACCTATGTCAGTGATGAGGATAAAAGCTTAAAGAGCTTTAATATCGATCATGATCGCGAATTCAGAATTCCAATGATAAAAAGAGCCACTGAAACTGCTGGTGGTGAACTCATGCTTTATGCAAGCCCGTGGAGTCCTCCCCCCTTTATGAAATCAAATGGAGATATGCTGCAGGGCGGAAAACTACTACCAGAGTTTTACGATTCTTGGGCGCTTTACTACAGCAAGTTTATCAAAGCTTATGAGGAAGAAGGAATGCCAATTTGGGGTCTTACCATTCAAAATGAACCCATGGCGGTTCAGCGATGGGAATCATGCATTTACACAGCAGAAGAAGAACGTGATTTCTTAAAAAATCATCTAGGCCCAAGGCTAGAAAAAGAAGGCCTAGCAGATAAAAAAATCATTGTCTGGGACCACAATCGCGACCTCATAACTAACAGAGCCAATCTCATATTTGGTGATCCAGAAGCCTCGAAATATGCTTGGGGTATAGGGTTCCATTGGTATGAAAACTGGTCTGGTGGAGAACCAATGTTCGAAAACCTTAGTCGCGTAAAAGAGGCGTATCCCGACAAGCAATTGGTGTTCACTGAAGGATGTAACGAACGATTTGACAATACTAAATATGAATACTGGCCTAATGCTGAACGTTATGGAAGGTCAATGATTAATGATTTTAACAATGGAACGGTCGCTTGGACAGATTGGAATATATTGCTCGATCAAACTGGCGGACCTAATCATGTTGGTAACCTCTGTTTTGCACCGGTGCATGCTGACACAACAACTGGAGAACTTAAATTCACTCCATCCTACTATTATATAGGTCATTTCTCCAAGTTCATTCGACCTGATGCCACTCGCTTGAGCACCGCAACAAGCCGAAGTCAAATATTGAGCACATCCTTTCAAAATAATGATGGCAAGATCGTCGTTGTAGTCATGAATCAAGGTGACAATGCCTTGAGTTATAAAGTGATTATAGAGGGACAATCTGCGAGCATTAAGATTCCAGCCAGAGCCATGCAAACAGTTATCATCGAATAACATTTCTGATCAAACCGAAGCTTAAGAATGCGTCAAAGTCATAGTGGAAAGCATTTGAACTTTTACTACTTACAAATCATAAAAAGCATTCTAATTTGTTTTGGTCTCCTGCTTTTTGCCAAGGAAGCTTATACTCAGGAAGACAGCAGCCAAGTGATTAGCGGAAGGGTGCTTAGCGCAAGCAGTAAGCAAGCCTTGGCCTACGCAAGCATTTATATTCTAAATTCCGAAACCGGTGCCATCTCTAACGAAAATGGTTTCTTTTCGCTCAATTCGGAAGGGCTAAAAGCCAAGGACACCGTGAGCTTTAAGTATTTAGGATTTAAAGAATATCGGATTTCAGTGGATGATCTCTATTCACAACCTAATATCTTTCTCCAAGAGAAAGTTAATACCCTGAGTGAGCTCTATGTTTTTGGTGAGCCTCCTAACCCAAAAGACATCATTAAAAAAGTACTAGAGAAAGTAGAAGATAACTATGCCTCGATAGCAATGAAAGCGGAAGTATTTGTTCGAGAAAGGAATAATCAGCATTTCAAAGAATTAAAAATCGACTACAAGAGAAGTTCAATAAGCGAAATCAATCAGGATCTACTTAAAAAAATAGAAACCAAACTGCCGAGGCATCTTACCTGGTATACCGATTTTCTCGGCACTGCCTATTCATTGGACAAAGATGAAATGACCGCCTTAAAAATGCAGCCAAAAAAGGTGGTTTCTCTTGAAGAACAAGATTTTACGGAAAGTGAAAAAATTGAAGAAATCTTCGTTGATCTAGCTAAAAACACGAAAGACAAAGAATACTGGAAACTCAAAACAGAGATACTCAGTACTAAAATTCAGTTAAGCACTGATTCATCTTCGGAAAAGGCAGAAGAAGGTGAGCGGAAATTGACTTATTACACTGATAAACTCAGCTCAAGTTTAAAGTTTAAAAACTTCCAGAATGAGGACGATTGGGAGTTTCTCCATTCTCCAGGAAAATACAGGTATACGCTAGTCGGCGGAAGCAGTTATAATAATGAGAGTGTTTACATCATTGATTTTGAAGCGAAATCAGGTGGATTATATTCAGGTAGGGCATATATTTCAAGCGAAAGCTATGCACTCGTTAGGGCCGATTACAAATATGCTCCAGGCAAACTAGGAACCGACTTTCATCTGCTGGGGGTTGGATACTCTAAAAATGGATTTAAAGCTTCAATCAGTTTCGAGAAAATCGGGAAACACTACTTCTTAAAATACATGTCAAAAGAACGCGGTTTGGCTTACAGCTTTGATCGCAAACTCTCATTACTAAAAAAACGAGAACGCTTCCTATTTGACAAGGAACTAGCAGAAATCAAAACCAAACTCAATATTAGCGTCACCGAACATAACTCTATCGAATACCTAGTTATGAACCAAAAGAAAATTTCTGAAGCGAACTTCGATAAGTTCGAGCAGGCTGAGTTTATGAAAGTGATTTATGTTGATCAGTTCGACGATAAACTTTGGAGAGGCTTCACCATCATCCCTCCTACGAAGCAGATGAAGGAATACAAAAAAGAATAGCTCTTCACGCTGCTTCAAGCCAAAACATCGAGCAATACCAAGTGCTATAGTCTTGTAACATGAACTTAAGGGAAAACTTCAAATTCTTAAATCTTGTAATTGCTTGTACCTTCTTGCTTCCAAGTATTGGATTACAAGCTCAAAAGCCAAAGACAAAAAACATGAAAAAGGATAAAGTAGTTGTAGAAATTTGGAGTGATGTTGTTTGCCCTTTTTGCTATATCGGAAAGAATGAACTCGAGAAAGCGATTCACAAATTGAATGCAGAGGATCAAGTTGAAATCGTTTGGCATAGCTACCAACTCGACCCTAATTTCCCAAAAGGACAGGCCATTACTTCAACAAAATATTTGTCTGAAAGAAAAGGTATTCCATTGGCTCAAGTCGAAGCCATGAGTTCTCAATTGGCGCAGCAAGGAAAGGAATACGATATCGATTTCAAATTTGATAAAGCATTAAGCTTCAATACTTTTGATGCTCATCGATTAATTCAATGGGCTAAAACCCAAAACAAATCACACGAACTGAAAACTGCTTTGATGAACGCATACTTCAGCCAAGCAATTAATCTTTCAGAATCCGACAAACTATTACAAGTAGTATCGGCGGTAGGTTTGGACATCAAGGAGGCTGAGGAGCTTCTGAAAAGTGACAAGTTTAGCGATGCTGTTGAAGAGGATATTTATCAATCCAGACAACTTGGGATTCGAGGCGTTCCTTTTTTCTTAATCAATGAAAGCGCCTCAATTTCTGGCGCTCAAGCCGACCAAGTTTTCGAAGCAAGCATTGCAGCCGCTATCAAGAACTTAGAATCTCAGGAAAAGTCGGCTAATGAAGGCATGTGTTTGCCAAGTGGAATCTGCGAGTAAAGTAAATCCCTACTAAAAGAATTAGATGCCTTGAATTTTAAACAGCAGTGTGAAGTTCAAGTCTAGAAGAAGCTCATTTCTTACTTTCCTTGCTAAACTGAACCAGGCAGAAGAGAATTATGAATCCTGAGCTAGCGCACTTTTCGTCTTTAGCCAATTTTGTACCTTTTCGGTCCAAAACCATTAAACATGACACTCAGAGTAATCCTCGAAGACATCATCATTATCATTCTTAGTATTGTTTTTCTAGCTGCTGGAATGGCCAAACTAACAGGTCAGCATTGGGATATAGAAGACTTTGAGAAAATAGGCATGAGCTTTCAAATGATTCATTTTATTGGGGCCGCTGAAGTCTAAGCTGTGTTCGGATTATTCATCGAACGTTATAGAATTTGGGCAGCCACCGTACTTGCTCTGATTTCCTTCGGAGCCATCATTGTACATGTTCTCCAAGATGACTTAGTGGAAATGGGAGGCCCTTTGGTTTAAGGAGCTCTTTCAGGGGCTTTGGTTTATCTCATTAGTTCAGCACCTAACGCTGAAGATGAAAAGGAGGCATAGCCTAGCTTAAACCCGATATCTTTCCATTTTCGTCGATACTCATATTCTCAGAAGCAGGAACGGTAGGAAGACCAGGCATCCGCATCATAGCTCCGGTGATTGGGATTAAGAACCCAGCACCAGCAGCAATTTCAATTTCACGAACTGTAATCCTAAAGTTGTTAGGTCTTGCTCGCTTAGTTTCATCATCCGAGAAGGACTTTTGCGTTTTTGCCATACAAATTGGAAGCTTATCCAATCCAATGCGATAGATACGTCGCAAGTCAACAAGCGCCTTTCCTTGGAAATCAACTCCATCAGCACCATAAACCTTTTTGCAAATCGTTTCTATCTTGTTTTCAACGCTATCGTTCCAATCATAAAGTGCTTTGAAGTCATTTGAACCTGATTCAACATTTGCAACAACTGCTGCGGCAAGCTCTTGAGTTCCATTTCCTCCTTCTGCCCATCCTTTGCTCACAACAGCTTTTACTCCAAGCTTTTCACAAGCTTCGATAATGAAATCGATTTCATCCTGTGCATCTCCAATGCGATGATTGATTGCAACTACAGGTTTGATTCCAAACTGAATAGCGTTTTCAATGTGTTTTTCAAGATTTGGGAATCCTGCTTTTACTCTTTCGAGACTTGCATCCCCATATTCTTCTTTTTGAGCACCTCCATGGTGGCGTAATGCACGAATGGTAGCTACCAAAACAATGGTGTCAGGCTTCAATCCAGCATAACCACATTTGATATCCAAAAACTTCTCAGCTCCTAAATCAGATCCAAAGCCGGCTTCAGTTACCACATAGTCGCTCGTCGACAAGCCCATCTTAGTAGCTATGATGGTATTAGTTCCTTGGGCAATATTTGCAAATGGCCCTCCATGTATAATGGCTGGGTTCCCTTCTAAAGTTTGAACCAAATTCGGTTTAATAGCATCCTTAAGTAGAATAGCCATGGCGTTTTGAGCATTAATATCCTTGGCATAAATAGGTTCACGATTCGCAGTAAAACCTACAAGGATATTTCCCATTTTCTCTTTTAATTCTTCCAAATTATTCGACAGACAAAGGATAGCCATGATCTCAGAGGCTGGTGTGATATTAAATCCATCCTGACGTGGAATTCCATTTCCAGTTCCTCCGAGTCCGATAGTAATGTCGCGTAACGAGCGATCATTCATATCCATTACTCGCTTCCACAAAATGTTTCTTGGGTCGAGCCCAACACTTCTCGTTTTTGACTGAATATTGTTGTCGATTAATGCGGCAAGAAGATTATTCGCTTTTTCCACTGCTGAAAAGTCTCCTGTGAAGTGAAGATTAATGTCTTCCATAGGAACAACCTGTGAAAAGCCTCCTCCAGCTGCGCCACCTTTGATTCCAAAAACTGGACCTAATGAAGGTTCTCGAAGCACAACAGTAGCTTGCTTTCCAATTTTATTCAATCCTTCGGTTAGCCCAATAGAAACCGTGGTTTTACCCTCTCCTGCTGGCGTAGGAGTAAGTGCAGTGACAAGTATAAGTTTATTGTTCTTAATCTTATCTTCATTGATGAGCCCTAAGGGAAGCTTGGCTTTATACTTTCCATAAAGCTCTAGATCATCTTCTTGAATATTCAATTTAGAGGCAATGTCTCTGATGTGAGACATTTCTACTGCTTGGGCGATTTCGATATCAGATTTTACAGACATAGCTTTTGGTTGATCTTTGGGCAAATATAGAAGAATGGATTTGTGATTTTTGCCAAAAAAAAAGGCGCTCCAATGGAACGCCCTCTTTTTGTAACTAATTACTCTGAAATATTACTTTGCTACCAGGCTAATGTCTAGTTTAATATCATCTGAAAGAATCACATCTTTAAGGTAATGTTCCCAAGCTAAATCATACTTCTGACGGTCGAATACCAAATGTCCTGAAGCCATTAGCTTTCCATCCATCATTTCCATTTTCTCAATAGTGATGCTCTCTTCATTCGTCTTATCGCGAATTGTAAGATCACCTGTAACTGTGTTACCTTCATGAGACTTAACTACGAAAGAAGCAGTTGGGAATTTTTCAATTTCAAAGAAATCTCAAGTACTTAGGTGTCCGATAAGCTTTTCTTTTGGGTTTTCTTCACCATAACCACTGTCGGTTGGGGTGATGCTTGCCATATCAATAACAAACTCACCAGCTGTAATTTGCTCACCAGTAACTTCAATTGAACCACTCTTAACAGCGATAGTTCCATAGTGAGAATACCATTGCTCCAGCTGTTCCACCAGTCCACATAACCTGTGACTCGTCAGCTGCTACGCTCATCGAGATAGCTTCAGTCATTTCTTCTTTTGGAGCCTCTTCAGCGCTTCCTTCATTTGTTTGTTCCGTTTGTCCTCCACCGCATGCAGTAAGGAAAAGTGCTGAACTAATTACGGTACTTGTAAAATTGATTTTCTCATTTTTTTTTGTGATTTGTGTTTCGTTCTTGGCTTCGATTATATGTATATACGTCTAATTTACAAACATTATTAAACATTATTAAACGTTATTAATTCACTTTTAATATATGGAACCGTTCATTTGTTCAAATCGATAATGCTATTTTTACCGCATGACATCTTACGGATTTGCTTTAGGTGGCGGTGGAGCGCGTGGATTCGCGCTTTTAGGCATGATTAAATTTCTTGAAGAAAAAAAAATTAAGCCCTCAGTTATTTCTGGAGTTAGCGCAGGGGCTGTTGTTGGAGCTCTCCTCTCGGCAGGTAAATCTGCTGAGGAAATTCACCTACTTCTAAAGAGTCAGAGCTTTATGAATATTGGAAACCCAAGTTTAACAACCAAAGGGCTCTTGCGATTTAAAGGTTTAAGAAAATTAATCAAGGATAATGTGAAGGTCAGCAATATTGAAGATTTAGAAATCCCACTTCATGTAGTTGTCACCAACCTGTATTCTGTAAGGCTGAATATTTAACGGAAGGACCTATCGACAAGTTAGTTGCGGCTTCAGCGAGTATTCCTGTTTTGTTTACCCCTGTGAAATACAAAAACGCCCTTTATGCCGACGGGGGTATCATAGATAATCTTGGAGCCAAACCCTTAAAAGGTAAATGCGACAAAATCATTGGGATGAGCCTGAGTCATGTTGATCACAAAGGAGACATTAATGGCATGGTCGATATTGCACTGCGAGTGTTTCACCTCACGGTCAATGCAAATACTCAACGTTCTAAGAAGCTCTGCGACATACTCATTGAACCAAAAGGAATTGGTGAGTTTCCTATTTTGTCTTCAGATAAGTCAGACGAGGCTTTTGAAATCGGTTATGCAGCGGCAAAGCTTTGTGACCTATAGTTGCTATTCGCTAATAAAACTTCAGGCTACCAATACGGTTTCAGAATGAATCAGACTTGAATTTAAAGCTCCTCTTTGGGCAATTATTTCCGAGCTACAACAAGATACCTTGTACTCTCACAAGTTTCTGCCCCCTGCTCGATGGGCTCCATAGTTTGAGCGTCATATAAATCTACTTGCGAAAAACAGTCTTCAAAGAGTCTTCTTACCTTACTCATAGGAGCTAGGTATCGCTTGTGTTTACCTTCATAGCTAATCAAAAGATTTCCCTGAGAACGATGCACATTTACAATCTCACTTTCTTGATACATATAATTATCAATTGCTAGGAGCCTTGGAGTTCTGAACGACAAGGTATTCTTGTCCTCTGAATAAATCAAATTGGGATACCAACGAATATGATCGCTCGTTATAAAGTCCCCTATAAAGTATGCCTCATCTTTTAATATCGCATGTACTTGAGTTATGGCAGATTGAAGGAATTTTTGATCGATATATTGAAATACATTCAAACCGCAATAGGCTATATCCCATTGACGAATTTTAGGGTCAAGTTCAAGCGCATTCCCAACATCTGCTTTAATCCTTTTTCTGGCCTCAACAACCATTCCTTCTGACAAATCCATTCCGTACACATTATCGTGCACAAAACCCTTATAGTCAATCAGGTGCTCTTCTATTAATCCTGTTCCGCAGCCAATTGAAAACAGCTCTAAAGATGCCGTATCAAGATTATATTTTTCAATAACCTTATCCCAGTAGTGACTCATGAAATCCGACAAGCAGGGCCTACCAATTACATCATCATAAATTTGAGCATAGCTACCAAAAGAATCATTTGCAGTACCTGCATCACGATAAACGGCTTGCTGCTTTCCTGCTTCTATTAACTCGAGGGTAAGGTTTCTCCAGAAAAGTGAATCGAGCATATGTCCATCTTCGTCCACCTGCTCTTCTAGCGATTCAAGCAACTCATTCATTCTACTATCACTAAAAAGAAGATTTTTTTGTTGCTCATAAAAAGCTTCATCGATTCTGATTCCAGCCTCTTTCATTTTATCAAAGCGACGCAAAGACTCAACTCTGTTCCTTAAGTCTGTAGTGTAATCGCTAATATAAGTACTCTCTTCACGCTTTATTTGCGAAGTGGGCAAATGAAAGAACACACCTCCGTCTACCCGCTGAATCACATTCTTGTTTGCTTCAAATAAACGAGCGTCAGCTGTTATTTCACCATTCCTACCATCTACGTTCCCATAAATATGCAAGCTTTGAATTTCCTTGTCACTAGGATTGCCCATTTGATGCACCAAGTCATGGCCAACAGCTAGCACTTGTCCGCTGCGCACCATTGTCCTGCTTAAAGTTGACAAACTCCCATCGCGCAACATAAAAGTCGCATGTTCGAGGTCTCCAAATACCTGCACTGCACCCCATTGGGTGGACCCATGATCATGAATAGCGCTAAAATCTCCGGGGCACCACGACATGGTCATAATCTCAAAAAATCCACCATTGTAGATCATGGTTCTGCCGTAAGAATCTGCTTCGGAATGATCAAACTCAGCCCATGCCGATAGATCTTCCGCTCGAACGTTAGCTTTTCGAATAAGACTGCGAATCAATGCCGGGTTAAATTCAGATTGTGATTCAATCTCCTCTGCAAGCTTTTGAAGCGAAAGAGGCAATTCTACTAGAGTCTCCATTATTTGATTAAAATCTCTTTAATATTTGCTTTGATTTTGACTGATAAATCATCGGTTGGTAAATCGTTGTCGTCTCGCCCAAAAGGATCTTCAATCTCTTCCGCTATGAACTCTGTACTGGCCAAAATGTAGAACATAATGGAGGTAACCAATGTAGACCAATAACCATAGAAGTCAACAATTGCTAAAGGAAGCGTTGTAATGTAGATGAAAATAAATTTCTTCAAAAACAAGTTATAAGAATATGGTATTGGGGTATTTTTTATTCGTTCACAGGCACCAATAATATCGAGGAGTTCTCTTACTTCTTGATCCATAATAATCAACTGATCACCCGTAATTTTCTTTTTCCTGTACAAACGATTTAAATGATGGAAGATCTGATTTGCAATGTAGTTTGGCTTGTGGTCATGACTTAGGAGCCCTTTTTGAAAAGCCTCATCAATTGCTTCCATTTCTTCCATGATCACACCTTCACGGAGGTGCTCTTTCAAAGCAAAAACAAAATTGCTGTATAGCTTAAAAAAGAGAATTCTTTCCTCCTTGTCTATGCCATCTATAGAAGCGTCTAACTTATTGGCAAAATTCCTGCAAGTATTTACCAAAGCACCCCAGTACTTTCTTCCCTCCCACCAACGATCATATGCTCCATTGTACGAAATACAAGAAAGAGACCTAATACAATCCCTAGCATAGAGTGGATTGCAATATTGTGGTACAGCTCAATTTTGAAATAATCTATGAGAAAGGTGAGCCCTATACAATAGCTCACAATAATCACCATTGCTGGAAACAATTGTTTCAGGATATCCCTGCTGTAAGCATGAAATATTAAAGCTACCCAAGCATGTGGATTGTATTTTTTCATTCTATGATGCTCATTTCTTCGACAAGATGTCCTGCACCTGCGAATTTATCCACAATAAACAGCACATAATTCAGATCAACCATAATGTTTCTACACTTTTCAGGATCGAACATGATATCACTCATCGTTCCTTCCCAAACTCTATCAAAGTTTAGTCCGATAAGGTAACCATTTGCATCCAATACAGGGCTTCCAGAATTCCCTCCAGTTGTATGGTTCGAGGCAATAAAACAAACTCTGAGCTGCCCATCCTTCGCATACTTCCCATAGTCCTTAGTTTCATAAAGCTTCACTAGCTTTTCAGGAACATCAAATTCATAATCTCCTGGAATATACTTATCCATAATTCCATCAAGAGTTGTGTAATAGCTATAAGTCACCCCATCAGCAGCCTCATAACCTTCCACTTTTCCGAAACTTAGTCTCAAAGTAGAATTGGCATCTGGGAAATAAGTTTGTTCATCAGGCAATACTTCCATCAATGCCTTCATATAAACACTATACATGCTATCAATTCGAGCTTTGAGGACAGAATGACTCGGCTTTATTGCTTGAAAATATTGATTAACTAAAATTGTTCTCATGGAAAAGGCCGGGTCCTTTGCGATTTTTTTTGCTTTTGGCTTTTCCAAAAAGGCAAGCAGTGTTTCCTTATCATCGAACATGCTCTTTTCAAAAATAAAATCAGAATAGGCTTTCAGGTCTCCTTTATATTTCTCTTCAACCGTAGCTTTTATTGATGGCAACTGCTCTTCACTTAGTTCATCAAAATAAATGGCAGAAAGTGATGCTAAAAGATCTTGATCCATACTCGCATTATAATTTTTGAAATGTCCTTCAACCGATCGCTTGAGGGCTTCCGTCTCTTTTTCAATTGCTTCATTAGAAAAAGTGTCCACCTCCAGCATTTTATAGAGCTTATTAAATCTATCTGAAAAGCGAATGATTTCAGGTCCGTAGTAGAACAATTCTATAAACATATCCCGAGCGTAGTCAAGCTTCAAGAATTCGGCATAGGTCTTTTCGAAAGTCCCTAGAAGTGAACTGTAATTGCTAAACTTCTCTTTTGAATCAACCATTTTTTGGAATTTTGATTCCATTGCTTGTTTCTTTTCGATGGCATTTAGCCTTCTCAATCCTTTTACTTCTCCTCGCCACTTTTTCCAAGCATTGCTAATATTACTCTGCTTCGCTGCATATTGAATTTTAGTCTTCTCATCGGCTCTCATACCTGCATTGATGATCTCAAGACTTTTGTCGCGCATCCTAATTCTACCCGGATCTTGCTTATTAATGATATGATCCACCATGTGCGAACTCAAGTATTCTTGTGTTCTTCCTGGGAAGCCATATACCATTGTAAAATCATTCTCATTTGCTCCTTTGAGATTTACTGGAAAATGGTGCTTAGGTGTGTAAGGTTTATTGTCTTCAGAGTAATCTGCAGGTTTGTTATCCTTGTTGGCATATATTCTAAAAATGCTGAAATCACCGGTGTGTCTTGGCCAAACCCAGTTATCTGTGTCGAATCCGAATTTCCCGATGGATGAGGGTGGAGCTCCCACTAAACGAACGTCTTTGAACACTTCTGTGATGAACATATAGAATTGATTTCCATAATAAAAAGGTCTGATGATATACCCATAAGCACTTCCTTTAACCGCTTGAGCACCAACCTCTTTCATGTTTCTTCTAACAACTACCGCCTTTTCGTTTTGACTCATTTGAGCGGTGGTCCCGTTCAAAATCTTGGATGTAACGTCCTCAATTCGTAAAATAATGGTGGCAGTCAATCCTGGGTTTGGCAGCTCATCTTTCATCGACATTGCCCAGAATCCATCCCTTAAATAGTTCTTCTCTACTGAAGAATGGGATTGAATTCGCCCATAACCACAATGGTGATTGGTTAATAACAGGCCTTTATCACTAATCAACTCTGAAGTACATCCTCCGCCAAAATGAACTACAGCATCCTTCAAACTACTTTTGTTAAACGCATAAACATCTTCAGCGTTGAGCTTCATTCCCATCGTTTTCATTTCACCTTCAATCACATTATTGATAAGTGAAGGAATCCACATGCCCTCTTTTGCTTGAATTCCAGGTAAGAATGCCAAGCACAGAACAACTGTTAACAGTCGTTTATAAGTAGTATTTCTCATAGTGGCGAAACTATAAATTTTAAGACTTAGAAAAGAGATTTACCTCCATTCATGTTCATGTTGTATTTTCGTGCCATGATCCTCCGAATATTCCTTCCCTTATTGGTGCTCATTGCTTGCTCTTGTTCTAACAAGGAGAACGCTACAAACGACTCCACCAAAGAAGTATCCACTGAAATCAACTATCAAGCTGAACAGATTGCTTTTGAGGATAGCATCTACAAGTTTCGTGTTGAATTGAACTACCCAGTGTTCGAATCGAATAACCCGGGTTTTGAAACTATGCTCAATTCCCTTATCCAGGAAAAGATCAGAGAATACCGCAGCTTCGAAGTTGAATATAGAGACAACTTCGACGAAATGATGGCCTCTCTTGGAACAAGGAAAGGCATTGGAGAAAATGATCTAATTGTAAATTTCCGCGTCATCGATTCTTGCAGCAATGTGCTTTCACTAATCTTCGAAGTGGGTACGTTTTACATGGGATCTGCGCAAAGCACGTTTTTTCAGGACTGCTTTAATTTCGACAAAAGGGACATGAGTCCTATCTACGCATCCAATATTTTTGGATCTACCGAAGATGTGCTCATTCCACTTACTGCTATGATTAATGAGAAGGTTAAAACCATGGATGAAAATCAGTGTGAAGGCCTTTCTGGGCCAGAAGAACTCTATCACTTCATCAATAATTTCAACATTAGCCCGAATGGCATAAGCTTTCATTTTTCTGATTTTTCGCTTTGCCCATTTGCCGGAACCGACCCGAGCATATTTTTGAAATGGGACGACATTCGCTCTCTCACTCGCAGAGGAATTGTTTCAGATTATTGTGCTGTCAATTCCTAATAAGCTGTTAAAAGCAATTGCTTTTCTTATTTTGAGTCCTAATTTTCAATTGTGAAAAGAGACACATTAAGAGTGATTGTTTTACTGGCCGTGATACTTCTCATAGGCTTGGTATCTACTCAAATCTTCTGGGTACGTAAAGCTTACCAGCTTCAAGTGCGACAAATTGATTACGACATCACCATGTCACTCAAGAATGTAGCACAGCAGATACTCATTCACAATAACGATAGCTCCCTGATTTTTGACCCAGTTGAACAAGTTAGCGAGAATGTATTCCGAGTTCGAATCCAAGAGTCTATCGACCCAGAATACCTACAAAACATACTGAGCTTCGAGTTTCAGAACCAAGAAATCAATCTGGTTTATGAATACTCCATTTATGACTGTTTTAATGATTCAGTTGTGTTCACACGAAGTGTTGGATTAGGCTCCGACTCCAGCCTCAGCACATTCAACACCTTTGATTGGCAGAAGGATGCCCATTATTTTGGAGTCTACTTCCCAGATAAAAACCTAGCTGCCGCTAGTGGTTTGCAATTTTGGGTTTTATCCTCTTTTATATTGCTAATAGTGGTAGTATTCTTTACTTACATCCTATGGATTGTGCTGAAACAAAAGCGCCTATCAGAAATCAAAACGGATTTCATAAATAATATGACCCATGAGCTAAAGACCCCTATTTCTACAATTTCTCTTTCTAGTAAAATCCTTCTTAAACCTGGAATCGAAAAAGATGCTGATCGGCTAAAAAATTATGCAGCAATTATTGACCAAGAGAACGATCGTCTGCAACAGCAAGTCGACAAAGTATTAAGAATTGCCACACTTGAGAAAGATCGCATCGAGCTTGCGAAAAAGTCACTTAACATTCATAAGGTCATAACCGAAGCTACCAAGGTATTCGCCGTTAATATGGAAGAAAAAATGGGTGAGTTTAAGCTTGACTTAAGTGCAAAACATCCGCAAATCATGGCTGATGATGTTCACATTACGAATTTGATTCACAACCTCATCGATAACGCCATAAAGTATACTAATCAATCACCCTTGGTTGAAATCAAAACCTCTAATGAGGGCAAATACCTCAAACTTGAAATCATTGATAATGGAATCGGAATTGCGAAGTCTCACATGAAACACATCTTTGAGAAATTCTATCGTGTTCCCACTGGGAATGTGCACGACGTGAAAGGATTTGGTATTGGTCTTTATTATGTGAAGAGAATGGTAGAGGCGCACAAGGCGAAAATGGAAATCATAAGTGAACCTGGTCGCGGCAGTCAATTCATCATCAAATTCCTAGGTTCATGAATTACAGAGAAAACAATAAACTCCTGCTTGTAGAGGATGATCCCAACCTTGGTTTTGTCATCAAAGACAGTTTGGTAGAGGAAGGTTTTGAGGTGAACTGGCTGAAAAACGGCAAAGAAGCTTTTCAAGTTTTTTTCGAAAACGACTTTGATGTTTGCATTTTGGATGTGATGCTTCCCGGAAAAGATGGCTTCACTTTGGCAAAAGAAATCAGACAAATCGACTTGGATGTTCCGATTATATTTCTCACGGCAAAATCCATGAAAGACGACAAAGCTGAAGGTTTTGGACTTGGGGGTGATGATTATGTGACCAAGCCTTTCGAGCTTACTGAGCTAATCTTACGAATTGAAGTGGTTCAAAGACGCGCCAAACGCTCAAACAATGAACGCAAGAAGCAAAAAGACAGCTTCCAAATTGGAAGCTTAGAATTCAACTACAGGAATCTAGAAATCAAGGGGCCAGAATACCTACAGAGTCTAACAAAAAAGGAGGCCGAACTTCTTCGTCTATTGGCCATCCATAAAAACCAAACCCTTGAAAGAGAAGTTGCACTCAAGCTGATCTGGGGCGAACATGATTATTTCCTTGGACGTAGCATGGATGTTTTCATCACAAAGCTCAGAAAATATCTTAAGCCAGATCCTAAGGTTAAAATTGAAAATGTGCACGGAGTAGGCTTCAAGCTCATCGACTGATTTGTATACTTTAGCTCAATGAAGAGAATCCTTCTGGCTATTTCAATTTTCCTGCTTGTAATACCCGCTCAAGGCGCAAGCTGGGAATTAGTTCTTGAAGACACCTACATGGATCGACTCGAACATGAATTTGTCATTAAAAGCCAAGAAGCACTTCCAAATCAAATTGAAGTAAACGGACAAACTGCCGAACTCAAATTCAATCAGGATTCCTATTCCTTTTTGTACACGATTGATGGAGATAAGTCAATTCAAATCAAATTGGCTGAGGAAGAAAAATCATACCCTTTGAGCATTATCCCTTTGTGGATGTCCATTATCCCTCCACTGCTCGCAATTTTATTAGCACTTCTTTTTCGAGAAGTATTAATCTCTCTTTTCATAGGAATTGCTTTTGGAACAGTTTGTATTGGAGTTTATGCCAATGGGATTTTAGGTGTTTTCACTGGGTTCGCAAGGCTAATTGATACTTATATCATAAAAGCCCTCCTCGACTCCGGACACCTTTCGATTATAATCTTCTCCATGATAATTGGTGCCCTAGTAGCCCTGGTGAGCAAAAATGGGGGCATGAAGGGGGTGGTAAACGTTCTTTCAAAATTTGCCAATAATGCACAGTCTGGCCAGTTCGCAACATACCTCTTAGGAATTGCCATTTTCTTTGACGACTATGCCAATACACTTGTTGTTGGAAATACGATGCGACCTGTTACAGACAAACTTGGCATTTCAAGAGAGAAACTGAGTTATATAGTAGATTCTACTGCTGCACCAGTTGCGTCCATTGCTTTCATCACAACATGGATAGGAGCTGAACTTAGTTATCTAAGCAGTGGCATAAATCAAATTCCTGAAATGCAAGGAAAGGAAAGTGCCTATGGAATCTTTCTGGGCTCTTTGCAGTATGCCTTCTATCCAATCTTGACTCTAATTTTCATCTTCTTCATAATTCGCTTGAAACGGGATTTCGGCCCTATGTGGAGCGCTGAAATGAAATCGAGAGCAGAACTTGCTTCACTAAAAGACAAGCCTGTAGAAGAGCTTGAAAAACAAGATGAATTTGACAATCCGAAATGGTATAATGCCGCCATTCCGATTGCTTTATTGGTTTTAGTAGCAATTGTAGGCTTACTTGTTACAGGCTCCCAAGGGCTCGATTTAGCTGCTGAACAATCGAGTTTTAAGAAACTAGCTATGATCATTGGGAACGCTGATTCATATAAAGCATTGCTATGGGCTTCTCTCACCGGCTTGGGTGCGGCCCTCATCCTAACCTTAAGTCAGCGTTTGTTGGATATCGAAAACTCAATCAAGGCTATAGTAAATGGTTTTGAATCACTTCTTCCAGCAATTCTGATTTTAGTATTGGCCTGGACCTTGGCAATAGTTACAGAAGAATTGCATACTGCCGATTTTCTCAGCAGTTTGATTAGAGGAACTATCGGGCCATTTGCCTTTCCTTTAGTCACCTTTATTCTTTCCGCATTAGTCTCATTTGCTACAGGTTCGAGTTGGGGAACTATGGCGATTTTATACCCACTTCTGCTCACAACATCATGGGGATTGGGACAAGAGTTTGGCTACACTTACGATGCAAATCTTGCCATATTTATGAACGTTTCGGCAAGTGTGCTAGCAGGAAGTGTTTTAGGTGATCACTGTTCTCCAATTTCAGACACTACCATATTGAGTTCATTAGCTACTCGCACCAATCACATTCAACACGTCCGAACTCAAATGCCTTATGCTTTAACAGTTGGAAGTGTAGCAGCTTTTATCGGAATTCTTCCAGCTGCAATTGGCCTTCCATGGTGGGTACTTTATCCAATTGCTATACTCTGCCTTTATCTGATTGTGAGGTACCTTGGAAAGCCAATTAGTACCGCCAAATAAATCTAATGGCTTAAGGGCAAGCACAGCTCCCTATATTCGTTTCAACCAAAACCATCACCATGAAGCACATTCTGCCTATCTTATTGATTATCTGCTCCTTATCATGCAAGAAACCCGATTGCAGTGACGACATTCCCAACTGCTCTTTATCGCCAGAAGCAGGTCCATGTGAGGCCTATATTCCACGATACTACTATGATAAACAGAGTAAATCTTGCAAAGAGTTTATCTGGGGAGGATGTGGAGGTCAGGTGCCTTTTGAAAGCATAGAAGACTGTGAAGCTTGCCTTTGCACAAAAGTGAATTAGAACCAGCTTAGAGCAGTATATGATGAAAATAGTCCAGTTTTTATCTAAAAAGCTGTAACTTCGAGGGCTACATTCGAAAGATTATGAAAAAAAATTTAGCCCTTTGCCTGGTGGTTCTTTTTTTTACCCATGGGTCGTTTGCCCAAGAACCCAGTAAACCGGAGCATGAAAAGCGTGTGTACCTTAACGAAGGAAATACCTACGTTCAAAAATCCTTACCACTTTACCTAAAGTTTTCTACTAGTCCAACAGGCAAGAACTACGATTTAAAATCTAAAGCGACTTCAGAGTACGCTGACCCAATGTACCTAGATACAGAAGGAGTCAACTACATTCGTACCAAATGGGCTGTAGATAAGGAAACTAAAAAAACCGTTTCTCCTCAAAGAGAGATCCTGTATGAAGTATATGCAGACGGTCTTGCTCCTAGAACAACTGTGAAGTTTTCGGGTGCACCTAAGTATGTTGGATCAAAAGTGTTTTATGGAAAGGGCTTGAAATTCGACTTAAGTTCAACTGATGGAGTTTCTGGAGTTGAAAAAATTCACTTCGGATTAAATGCCTCTTCTTACAGCGACTACAGCAATACTGTTGATGTAGCCAGTGAAAATGAATACAACCTATTCTTCTACGCTCACGATAACGTAGGAAATGCTGAAACAACTAAGAGTAGAAACTTTGTTGTGGATGTTACTGCTCCGAGTTCAAGTATCGAAATCAGTGGAATCAAGTATGGAGACAACATCATTGCTCCATCAACCAAGTTCAACTTGAGTAGTACTGATCAACTTTCAGGAGTAAGGGGAACTTATCACAACTTCGATAGCAATAACAAGCGCGTTTATTCTTACCCTGTTTCTACTGCAGGATTGAAGGACGGTCAGCACACGATTTATTACTGGGCAACTGATAAGGTTAAGAACGAAGCCACTAAACAGAGCTTGAGTTTTTATCTAGATCTTATTCCTCCAACGAGTGAAGCTAGCATCAACGGTGACCTTTGTGAGAAAAACTACAAGTACATCTCTCCAAGAACCAAATTGAGTATTACTGCTAATGATAACAAAGCGGGAGTAAAGAACATTTATTACCGAATTGACGGTGGTGAGAGAATGACCTATTCTTCTGAAATATCGATGCCAAATAAAAGAGGAGTTCATACACTCAAGTATGATGCAAATGACAATGTTGACAACCTAAGCGGAAACAAGTACCTCACTGTATATATGGATAACCGTGCTCCTGAAACTGGAATTAATTATGGAAAGCCTCAGTTTTTCAACAGAGACACATTGTTCATTAACAGCAAAACCGATATTATTTTGCGTGCTAGAGATGCAGAATCAGGGGTTGTAAAAACTCAATACGCAATCGATGGCGCTTCGATGCAAGACTATTCAAAGTTTAACATCTCTAATGAAGGCTATCACACCATTACTTTTAAATCGAAGGATTGTGTAAACAACGAAGAGGATGTTAAGAGCTCAACTTGCTATGTTGACAATACCGCTCCTAAAATCTATTACAACTTCTCTATTCAGCCAATTGGTGCTAAAAAGAAGAATGGAAAAGAAGTTAAGATATATCCTAATTACACCAGGTTATACTTGGGAGCAACAGATGATCATGTAGGAACGGATCGTATTTTATATTCAATGAATGACGATGCGATGAGAGATTATTCAAGTCCTCAAACATTAGATATCTCTGAGCT
>ENA-UOXV01002241-UOXV01002241.1-marine-metagenome-genome-assembly--contig:-NODE-2241-length-25557-cov-5.659164_pt1 | contig 25557 bp, 21 predicted proteins | sample MGYA00238165_ERZ766961 | MGnify/ENA primary metagenome ERZ766961 (study PRJEB28924, sample SAMN03173240) | marine metagenome | biome: Marine; feature: Water; material: Subsurface seawater | place: North... | reverse complement strand
TCCCTATAGTCAATGCCTCGGCTAAAGCCAAACCATTCAGGAAGACAACCATATTATTTAAAATCTTAGCTATCTGGCCGCAACCTGTTGGGCCACAATGGGATATATCTGGTCCCATACAAAGTAAAACGTCTCTATATTTTTCTAGAATCTTTTGATTGCCACCTACCATGATGGATAGATTCCCTTCGATGGCGGCCTGTTGGGTTCTAGCAACGGGGGCATCAAGAAATTTTATACCCATTTTATCGAATTTAGTTGCTATTTCACGAGTTAGTTTTACCGGTGTTGTTGACATATCAATTATTGTTAACCCTCTTAGTTTTGGAGATAAAAGGGTATTATGCGCAAGAGACGCCACTTCTGGGCCACCAGGTAATGAAAGTATAAGCACATTGGATTTTACAGCGGCGTCCATTGCGGTCTCTGCGATTACAACACCATTATTTGCGAGTCTCTGCAACGGATATGAAGATAAGTCGAACGCTATAACTGAATAAGTACCTTTTTTTGCAATATTTCGGCACATATGTTCGCCCATTGCCCCCGTTCCTATAAACCCAACCGTGATAACCGCCATAGATTTTCTCCGTAAGAGCAACACTTACTTGTGTTAAATTAAAACTGGTGCCTAAGTTTATATCAAATTTAAGCAGCACGTTAGAGTTTGTTTAAAAAGGGTGATCAGATGAATAAATCAGAGGAAAGAGAAGTGTTTGAAATATATGCGGTTAAGTATGCGCATAATGCAAACAGAACACGTAATGGCAACATGCTTTACATGGATGAACATGACGTGCCTATGCCGCTTGATTACTTTGTCTGGGTTATCAAAAATGAGTCAAGAACGTACGTAGTCGATACCGGATTTGGTGCCGTTGCGTCTAAGAAGCGTGCAACTCCACTTTTGCGCACGCCTGCGGAAGGGCTCGCTCTAATGGATGTTGATGCTGCTCAAGTAGAAAACGTTATTATTAGTCACATGCATTATGATCATGCTGGTGGAATATCTGATTTCCCGAACGCTAAATTTATTCTTCAAGATACAGAAATGTCGTATGCAACTGGCAGATGTATGTGTTTTCCGGCAGTTCAAAGGCCGTTCGAGGTTGATGATGTCTGCGAGATGGTTAGGAAAATATATGGTAATAAGGTTCATTTCGTCGATGGCGATGAGGAGCTAGTTCCAGGCCTGTCAGTTCACAAAATTGGAGGTCACTCTGCCGGTCTAATGTGCGTGCGTGTTTGGACGCAAAGAGGGTGGGTCGTAGTAGCTTCAGATTGTGCTCACTTCTATGAAAATATAAATGAGAGAAACCCCTTTGTGATTGTTTATAATCTTGGTGATATGATGAACGGTTATACTACCATGGAAATGCTTGCTGATTCTTCCGACCATATTATCCCAGGCCATGATCCCCTCGTTATGAAGTATTATCCGGCTGCTTCGAAGGAATTAGAGGGAATAGTAGCGCGTTTGGATGTTGCACCAAAAGAAATATGAACTTAAAAATTGTGACTTTTCTCTATCCTTATTAGTTTATCTTGTTGGTCCAAAGAAAGTATTTATAGTCTTGATTGTTTGATATGATGCCGTTATAACTCCGCGATATCTCTCGTGTTTTGAGAGTTCGCCACGCTGAGGCTGTAGGGCATGCCTAGCTGGTAGCTGATAACCAAACGAATATTCGTGTTGGTTAAATTTTTATTATGGAGATGGAAATGCCCAAACTAAAGTCGAAAAGCGGCGCGAAAAAGCGTTTCCGTGCAACGGGAACTGGTAAGATCCTCCACAATCAAGCATACAAACGACATGGTATGAGTAAACGTCCTAGGGATATGCTGCGTAATAGTCGCGGAACAACGACCCTGTGTGCTTCGGATGCAAAAATCGTCCGAAAATTCTTACCGTATTTGTAGGGGAGGCTTGATATGGCTCGTGTTAAACGCGGAACTACGGCGCATGCTCGCCACAAAAAAGTCACTGATAAAGCTAAAGGTTATTATGGACGCAGGAAAAATGTTTTCCGCGTTGCAGTGCAGGCGGTCGAGAAGGCCGGTCAATATGCCTATCGTGATAGGAAAGTTCGTAAAAGGACATTCAGAGGCTTATGGATACAGAGAATTAACGCCGGTGTTCGCGAACATGGATTGACCTATTCCCAGTTTATGAATGGTCTTAAAAAAGCAGGTATTGAACTTGATCGAAAAGTTCTATCGGATCTGGCTATAAGTGAACCAACTTCTTTTAAAGGATTGGTCGAAAAGGCCCAGGCGGCACTCGCTTAAGGATCCCAAAAATTTATATAGGTAGCAAATATGTTGGCTGTCTAGACTGAGTAAAAAAAGGGATCTGCCGTAGCAGGTCCCTTTTTTTAATTGATGACTTAAAAGATTGAATCGTGGGTTATGATAGGTGGTTTTTAAGATGCAAGATTGGGAAGATCTAAAAGCAAAGTTGGTGGCGTCTATTCACTCAGCCTCTAAGCTTAGCGAATTAGAGGATATCAGGATAAACGCCTTGGGTAAGAAAGGCAGTATCACAGGTTTAATGAAAAGGCTGGGAGCTCTTGATCCAGATAAGCGCAGAGAGGCAGGACAACTTCTTAACAGAATAAAAGAGGAGGTTGCCAGTAACATAGATGAGCGTAAAGTGAAAATGGAGGATGTGGCCCTAGAGGAACAGCTCTTAAAAGATCGAGTTGACGTTACGCTTCCTGCACGGCCTGAAAATACGGGCAGCATTCATCCGATTACCCAAACAATTGATGAGTTAACAACAATATTTTGTGAGATGGGTTTCACTGTCGCTGACGGTCCTCATATAGAGACAGATTATTATAATTTCTCTGCCTTAAATATTCCACCAGAGCACCCCGCTCGGCAGGAACAAGATACTTTTTATCTTCCTTCTGACGAAACTGGTACACCCCGAGTTTTACGGACCCATACCTCACCGGTTCAAATTAGGACTATGGAAAAAGCTACACCACCAATTAAAATCATTGTTCCTGGTCGCACATTTAGATCTGACCATGATGCTACCCATTCTCCCATGTTTCATCAAGTTGAAGGATTAGTAATTGATAAAACGTCTCATATGGGGCACTTGAAGGGTTGTTTGATTGACTTTTGCCGTGCGTTTTTTGGTGTTGATGATTTGCCCGTGCGATTTCGACCGAGCTACTTTCCGTTCACAGAGCCCTCAGCCGAAGTAGATATTGGTTGCACACGGGCTGGAGGCGAATTTCGAATAGGAAAAGGCGATGACTGGCTGGAGATCTTGGGGTCAGGAATGGTTCATCCCAGAGTTCTAGAGGGTTGTGGTATTAACCCTGATGAATATCAGGGATTTGCTTTTGGCATGGGGATAGAACGTATCGCGATGCTCAAATATGGGATTCCTGATTTGAGACCATTTTATGATACAGATATTCGTTGGCTTAAGCACTATGGTTTCGTACCCTTAGATTTACCCACCATTGCTGGGGGGATAAATCGATGAAATTCACACTTTCTTGGTTGAAAGATCACTTAGAGACCAAAGCCTCTCTAGATCAAATCTGTGACAAGTTGCCTATGTTGGGTCTAGAGGTAGAGAGTGTTCAAAATAGGTCAATTGAACTTTCTGAATTTATAGTTGGTTATGTTGTGGAAGCCTATCAGCACCCAAATGCGGATCGATTGCGCGTTTGCATCGTGGATACAGGTTCTGAAAAAATTCAAGTTGTATGTGGGGCACCTAATGCACGAACAGGAATCAAAGGCGTTTTTGCTCCAGCTGGTGCCCGTATCCCTGCTACTGGCGACGAGTTGAAGAAAGGAGTGATTAGAGGAGAAGAGTCTAATGGGATGCTTTGCTCAGAACGGGAAATGGGAATTTCCGATGAGCACGATGGAATAATTGAACTCCCTGAAGATAGTAAAGTTGGTGAGGGGTATGCAAAAGTAGCTGGGCTAGATGATCCCATAATTGATATTGCAATAACCCCGGATCGCGCGGATTGCCTTGGTGTTCGTGGAATTGCCCGAGATTTAGCAGCGGCAGGACTTGGTGAACTCAAGCCGCTTGACGTTTCTCCAGTAAAAACTAGTTTTAAGAGCCCAATAAATTGGCGGGTTGATTTACCGGAAATGGATCCCCCCTTAGCTCCTCTTGTAGTTGGGCGATACTTCAGGGGGGTTAAAAATCAGCCGAGTCCTAAATGGCTCAAGGAACGGCTGCAAGCAGTTGATCTCCGACCAATCTCAGCACTAGTAGATATAACCAATTATGTAATGATGGATGTTGGTCGCCCGCTTCATGCTTATGATGCAGATAAAGTGGAAGGTGATATCTTTATCAGGTTGGCGAAAGATGGAGAGAAATATAAAGCATTAGATGGCAAAGAGTATTCGTTTGATTCAGATATGATTGTTATTGGTGATGATGAAGGCGTTGACGATTTAGCGGGCATTATGGGTGGTGAGAGGTCTGGTTGCAGTAATGAAACGGTTAATATGTTTCTAGAAGCAGCTATTTTTGATCCAATTAGAACTGCAACGACGGGACGAAAGCTCAATATAATATCGGACGCCAGGTATCGGTTTGAACGCGGTCTTGATGCTACTTCCCCATTTTGGGGGTCCGAGATGGCAGCCCGACTTGTTCTTGATGTTTGTGGAGGAGAGGCCAGCGAGCTGGTTATTTATGGTGAGGAACCAGAATGGGGAAAAATCTTTACCCTCAGACATAGTAGGATAGAGGGTTTAACTGGTGTGAAGGTCCCAGAACCAGATTGCGTTAGGATTTTAGAGGCTTTAGGTTTTGAAGTTTCTGGTGCGGGCGAAAAAATTGAATGTGTTGTTCCTCCATGGCGTAGCGATGTTATAGGCGAGGCAGATCTTGTTGAGGAAATTATCCGTGTATGGGGGTTTGATGAGATCCCTATGGTTTCAATGATTAATCAGGATGTTATCCCCCAACCCGCCCTCAGTTTAAGACAAATAAGAGAAGGTATCGCGAAACGCAGTCTCGCCGTCCGAGGTATGGCCGAAGCAGTTACTTACTCATTTCTCTCATCGCGCGATGCAGTTCTGTTCGGTGGTGGTGCTGACGATCTTCGTTTGAACAACCCGATTAGCGCAGACTTGGATGTGATGCGCCCATCAGTTTTACCTAATTTAATTTCTGCAGTTGGACGTAACTCAAATATAGGTTCGACCGATTTAGCTATTTTTGAGGTGGGACCTCAGTATGCAGACGCGACACCAGATGGGCAACAAATGGTTGCGGGTGCAATAAGATCGGGTAAAACGAGCGCACGGGATTGGACTAAATCTTCTAGGCCAGTAGACCTCTTCGATATCAAAGCAGATGCTCTATTTGTTTTGAAAAGCTTGGGTGCTCCAATTAATAACCTGCAGGTAGACCCAGCTGGTACCCCTAGTTGGTATCATCCTGGCCGTTCTGGTGCTTTTCGATTAGGTCCAAAAATACTAGGTTACTTTGGTGATATTCACCCAAAAGTTCTTTCGGTGATGGATGTCGAAGGACCCGTTGTGGGCTTTGAAGTATTCATGGAAAGCATACCGGCATCTCGATCTAAGGGCCCCTCTCGTTCTCTTTTGAAACTCGATGCTTTACAACCTGTGAACAGGGACTTTGCTTTTATCGTAGATCAGGAATTACCGGCAGAAAAATTAATCAAAGCAGCGCAAGGTGCAGATAAATCGTTGGTTAGCGCAGTTCAGTTATTTGATGAATATATTGGTCAAGGGATTCCTGAGGGCAAAAAATCACTTGCCATTGCCGTCACTCTTCAACCTAAAACTCAAACCTTTACTGACGAAGAATTGGAGAGTGTTTCGGAAAAAATAATCAGTAAAATAGCTAAAGATATAGGGGGGCATTTGCGAGTTTGAGGAAATCCCGACCGCACTATTTAGTAGATAATTGAATTTCAAATAATGCTAGCGTTTAGTCGGCTGGCTGTACCATAATAAATCGCATCATAGCTCCTAGAAATTCGATTCCAGTCAATAAGTCTGTAGCATAAACCCCACTATCTATTCCAATTCGATGGTTATAAATTTTTGGCTTTTTTGTAAAGTGCTCAATCGTGTGGCCGTGGATAATCACCTCGTTAAATGGCCAGGTTATGGGTGTAAGAAACTCGTCTCTGATCCAGAGCTTTGACTCCAGTGTTTGGTGAGCAAGCGAGTATCGAGGGTCAATGCCAGCATGAACAAAAAATAACTGACCGATTTGAAAACTCTCATTCATATTAGTGAGCATTGTTATGATGTCTGGCGTCATGGACTTTTTAATTTTTGTCTGAACGTTCTCAAACGGCACATTGGTTGTAACACCTAGGCTAGATAATGTTGCTTTGCCTCCATTGCGCATCCATGCTTGAAAATCGCTCTTAACTAATTGGCTAGTTAAGGCGCGGCATAACCATAGGTCGTGGTTTCCCATCAAAACAATATCATTGATATTGTTTTGAGATGTAAAGGAAGCAAGCCCCCGTGTGGCAAGTTTTAAACATTCCTTAGAGTTCTGCCCCCGGTCAATTAAATCTCCAATCAAAATACAGGTTGTATTATTTGGGGTAAGAATTTCAACATCCTCTGCAATAGATCTATACATTACTTCAAGGTGTTGTGAGCAACCATGTACATCACCAATTGCAACAGCCATTGTTCCATCATCGATAGGTCGAGGGCTTTCCTGCCATTCTGTTCGAATAACCTGCATTGGCTAAATCTCAATTAACTAAGAAATATCTATAAGCATGGTATCAATTTCCAATAGGAGTATTGATCACGGAGTAGATTTTAGGGACTTAAAAACTCTGCTACGATTTGTCGATTTTAAATTTGATGGTTCTGGAGGCTCTTATGAAACTCACCGTAGAGCAGTGTGATACATATAACCGCAATGGGTTTCTTGTTTTTCCTGAATTATTCAGTTCAGTCGAGGTTAATGCACTGCGGGATGAAGCAGACAGGCTAAGGCAAATAGATGCTGAAGGTATTTTCCGAGAGGGTAACCATGGAATGGCAAAAACAATGTTCCGCATGCATGAACCTGATGGACTGACTTACAGCCCCGCTTACCGAGCATTATCTCGGACATCCCGATCTTTAGGTGTTGCTCAGCAATTATTAAGAGACGACAAAGTATACATGCATCATTGTAAACTTAATATGAAGCCGGCTATTGAAGGAACGGTATGGCATTGGCATCAGGACTTTGGGTCTTGGCAGAAGGATGGAATACAGATGCCTGAAATGGTAACCATGATGGTTATGCTTGATGAGGCTACTGAAATAGGCGGTTGCCTCTATATGTTGCCAGGCAGTCATTTGAAAGGCCGTTTTGACCCTTATTTCGAAGACTCAACAGTTTATAAATTTTATGCAACGCCGTCTACGCGGGTAAAGGAACAAATGGACACTCTTCCTGATCCTGTGGCAATAACTGGAAAGCCTGGTACTGTAGCTATATTTAATTGTAATACCCTTCATGCATCGGGACACAATCTTTCAGCGAAAGATAGATGGCAAATTTACCTTTGTTATAATCGTTGCAGTAATCGCCCAGCTGACATTGATGACCCGAGGCCTGATTATGTGAGGTCGACAAACTGGGAGCCAATGACTCTCATGAATAACGATTCTATAATATAAAAATAATTATCTTAATCTGATGGTTGATATTAGCGAACAATCAGAAAGCCAAATTGTCATGGTTATAGATCAGATCAAAAATCGAATTGGACGAAGTGCCAGGTTTTGAGCCAGAGGTTATTATTCCGAAATTTGGATAAATCTGTGAGGCCATGTTGGGAAAATGAATTAAAATGAATATTAAAGTAACCCGAGGACTAACTCTTATCCTTGGTGGAATTGCAGCATTAGGTGCAGCTGGAATAGATATGTATCTGCCAAGCCTTCCAACGATAGAAATGGAGTTAGCTAAAGAACCGGGGGTTAGTCAGTTAACTCTTAGCGCATTTTTTGTTGGTTTGGCGCTTGGACAACTAATTTACGGACCAGCTTCAGATGCATTAGGGAGGAGAAAAGTACTTATATGGGGAATATTGCTTTACTGTTTTGGCGGAGTTGCTTGTCTAGTAGCTGAGACTATAGAGCAACTTATTTTTGCGAGATTTATTCAAGCCTTAGGTGCAGCGGTAGGGGGGGTAATTGCAAGAGCTATCGTAAGAGACCTTTACACTCTTGAAAAAGCCGCTCAAGCACAATCCTTTATTAATCTAGCCTTTTCGATAACGCCATTGTTAGCCCCCATCTTAGGTGGGTATCTGCTAGTTTCCTTTGGCTGGCGTTCAATTTTTCTAGCGCTATTATGTTTTGGTTTGATTTGCTTAGTAGCGCTTTTTCTGCGCGTACCGGAAACTTTACCTCCTGAGCGCCGAAAGATTTTTTCACCTATGTCTTTAATCCGTGGATATCGCAGGATACTTAGCACCAGACAATCTATTGGCTGCATTTTAACTGGGGCCTTTGGGTTTGCATGTATGTTTACCTACTTTGCAGCTTCACCATATATATACATAACAATTTTTGGTGTGCCGGAGGAGCATTACGGATTTCTTTTTGGTTTGAATGTAATAGGTATAATCATTGGTAATATAATAAATACGCGCCTTGTTCTTCGGAAGGGTGCGCTCGTGATGTTACGAGCTGGGAGCATAATTTCTGCCCTTGGGGGACTTTGTCTTTTTATAGCCATAGTGAATAACTTTTGTGGTATCTACGGAATTATAGTTCCCCTATTTTTTGTTATCGGCAGTCTTGGTTTTATTGGAGCTAACGCTGTAGCTGGGGCACTAGAACCCTTTCCTGATTTAGCTGGAACGACGGCATCTCTATTTGGTTTTTTACAAATGACACTGGGAGCTTGTGTGGGTGGACTGGTTAGTCTTTTGCATGACGGGACTGCTCTTCCAATGGGTGCTATTATCCTGATACTAAGTTTTATTGGTCTTAGCTCATGCCTTTGTTTTCTGCGGGCTGTAAGGGTTTAAAAATGTACCAATGTAAGATGGTTGATTTAAATAATTTGGATGATAAATGAGCACTTTACTAACCAACTCTGATGCTCGACGTTTGTTCTTATTTCTTCATGGTCTTTCTGGTTCGTTAAATAACGTTAGAGATAAAGTGGAATTGCCTGGAGTGATAAAGCAGATTGGATTTGTGCAAATCGATAGTATAAAAATAGTAGAGCGAGCCCATCACCATATATTATTTTCACGATCAAATTTGTATGATCATGCATGGTTAGATTATCACCTTGAAGAAAAAAGAAGCCTTTTTGAAAATTGGACGCACGACGCTTCGATAATCCCTATAGAATTTTTTCCTTTTTGGCGGCACCGGTTCTCGCGCGCACATGACAAACTGGTGGGAAGTCTTTGGTGGAAAAACAGGATGGGTGATAATCCAGGCAGGTTGTGCCATCGCGTCCTCGATTATGTTGAAAAAAATGGTGCTACAAAATCAAGAGACTTGAGTCATGGAAACAAAGATAGTTCTTCTAAACGGTTAGAGAATGTAACTTCATGGTGGGGTTGGAATCCTTCGAAAGCGGCATTAGTTTTTTTATGGCGAACAGGTAGACTAGCCGTAGCAAAACGAGAGGGGTTTCAAAAAAGTTATGACCTGACTGAACGTGTTGTGCCAGAAATATATAGGAATATTGAACATTCAGAAGAGGAATACATCAATTGGAATTGTACGACTGCAATAGAGAATATAGGGTTTGGGTCTCATACAGAAATTGCAAACTACTGGAAAGGGATTAGCCCACAAGAAGCCAAAAATTGGTGCACTAAATCGTTAAATAATTATATAATGAAGACACAAATTGAAACTGTAGATGGGGAAACAGTTTTAAGCTGGGCACACCCTGATATTTTTGCATGGGTGAATATACTGCCTGATCCACCAAATATAGTCCGTTTTCTGTCGCCGTTTGATCCCCTTATTAGAGACCGTAAAAGGGTTCAGAGATTATTCGGGTTTGACTTCAAAATTGAAATTTACATACCGGAGTCAAAAAGGGTTTATGGCTACTATGTTTACCCGATGCTTGAAAAAGATAAATTTATTGGTCGAATAGAAATGAAAGTTGACCGGCAGTCAAGCAGACTCATAGTCCATGGGTTTTGGTTAGAAATCGGACTTAAGCTAACCAAACGACGTCAGAAAATGATTGAATCAGAACTACACCGATGGAGATCCTTTTTAAACTTAGATTATATTAAATCCCTAGTTGCAGAACTGGAGGTCTGATTTTATTAAGGGGTACATCTTGAGGGCTAATACTTTTTAGCATTGATTTAATAAATTCTAGCTATAGGACTATAAAAACAAAAATTCATTTAAAGCCTTTAATTTTTTGCTGTAATATCATTTCTTTAAATTCCTCATGAAAAATAAATTTCAAACTAAATTAAAAGGATGAGCCTGACTTGGCGCCATTGTTGAAACTATCCGGTGTAACAAAATCTTTTCCAGGGATTTTAGCTAACGACAACGTAGACCTTAACGTAATGCCAGGAGAAATTCATGCATTGCTTGGGGAAAATGGGGCCGGGAAGTCTACTCTAGTCAAAATAATATACGGATTATTAAAACCTGATTCTGGCTTACTTGAATGGCAAGGAACTCCACTAAAACTTTTGGGGCCTTCTCAAGCCAGGGCCCTTGGGATAGGTATGGTTTTTCAGCATTTTTCTCTTTTTGACGCACTTACAGTTTGTGAAAATATAGCCATCGCAAGTGATAGTAATCTTAGTCTTAAAACACTCCATTCAAAAATAATGGAAGTATCAGAGGATTATGGATTACCTCTAGATCCTGATCGCTATGTACATTCGCTTTCGGTAGGTGAGAAACAACGCATTGAGATAATTCGGTGTTTGCTTCAGAGCCCTAAGCTTCTGATATTAGACGAACCTACATCGGTGTTGACGCCGCAGGAAGCTAAAAACCTTTTTGTTACTTTGGAAACTCTTGCTGCATCAGGGTGCGCTATCCTGTATATTAGTCATAAATTGGAGGAAGTTAAGCGCCTATGCATGAAGGCTACAATTTTACGTAATGGGGCTGTTGTTGCCACCTGCGATCCTAGGTTGGAAACCGCAAGAACTATGGCTGAACGTATGATTGGATCTAAACTAAACAATATTCAAAGACGCAAAAGCCCCAAAAGTGGTAGGTCTAGAGTTAGAATTAACAAACTTAGTTTAAAATCTAGCGATCCATTTGGGATTGATTTAAAGAGTATTTCTCTAAATGTTTCCCGAGGTGAAGTCGTAGGGATAGCCGGCGTTGCGGGTAATGGTCAGAACGAACTTATGGCGGCCTTATCAGGCGAAGTAATACAATCGTATCCAAATGATACGATTGTTTTTGATGATATTTGTGTTGCGGGAATGAGGGTTTCTGAACGTCGTGCGATGGGATCGTGTTTCGTTCCAGAGGAAAGATATGGCCATGCTGCAATAAAAGAAATGAGCCTCAAGGACAATGCGTTACTGACATCTTCAAAAAATATAAATTTGGTCAAAAAAGGACTTTTACAATTTGATGCAATCAATGATCTAACTGAAAAAATAATTTTTGATTTTGATGTGAGAACCACAGGCTCTAAAATGGAATCGGGAAGTCTATCTGGTGGTAACCTTCAGAAATTCATCCTCGGTCGAGAAATTCTTCAAGAACCAGGTATTCTTATCATATCACAGCCAACATGGGGTGTAGATGCTGGGGCAGCACTAGTCCTAAGAAAATCCTTGTTGGAGCTTGCGGCACGGGGATGCGCAGTTTTAATTATCTCACAGGACCTTGATGAAATTTTTGAAATTTGTGATCGTATTGCTGTCCTTTACCAAGGTAACTTATCGGCTCTCATGGATACAGAAACAGCTTCCATGGATCAGGTTGGCTTGTTGATGGGTGGGGGTAATGGCGAATGAGTTTGATCCCTCAATTTATTCCAAAATTCGTTTTAGAAACTCGAGTAGAAGTATCTAACAAATGGGTAATACTGTCCCCCATCATTGCTATTATATTAACTCTTTTTAGCGGTATAATTATATTCTCATTAATGGGAAAAGATCCACTTCTTGCTCTTTATACTTTTTTCATTCAACCGGTAACGACTCTTTTTGGGGTTACAGAGCTGTTAGTAAAAGCGACGCCTTTAGTCTTAATAGGTGTTGGCCTCGCGATAGGTTTTAAGGCTAATGTTTGGAATATTGGCGCAGAGGGACAGTTTACTATGGGGGCTATCTTTGGAGGCGGTGCTGCACTTCTCTGTAATAATATAGAGAGCTATTTAGTTTTGCCATTTGTGCTATTACTTGGAATATTAGGGGGGGGCTTTTGGGGAGCTATCCCTGCATTTTTTAAAACGAGATTTAATGCCAACGAGATCTTAACGAGTTTGATGTTGTCATATATCGCAGTGCTCTTCCTGAGTTATTTGGTGCATGGTCCTTGGCGCGACCCAGGGGGATTCAATTTTCCGGAAAGCCAATTATTTTCCGATTATGCTATGCTGCCTGTGCTCGTAGAAAATAGTCGGTTAAATCTTGGTTCAGTTTTTGCCATATTGGTCGTATTATTAGGCTGGATTTTAATTGCACGTTCTATTATCGGGTTTCAGTTGCGAGTTGTAGGCCTGGCCCCAGCCGCCGCCCATTATGCTGGTTTTAAACACTCGGGTCTCGTATGGTTGTCATTTACTATTAGTGGGGGGCTTGCAGGGCTAGCTGGGATTGCCGAAGTCTCGGGACCTATTGGCCAATTATTGCCTTCAGTTTCACCGGGTTACGGTTTTACCGCTATAATCGTCGCTTTTCTTGGGAGATTACATCCAGTTGGCGTTCTTTTCGCTAGTTTAGTCATGGCACTTTCTTATATAGGGGGTGAGAATGCTCAAATAGAAATTGGATTGCCAGCAGCTGTAACAGGTCTATTCCAGGGCGTTTTACTCTTCTTTCTGTTGGCATGTGACGTTTTAGTAAGGTATAGAATAAAGTCTAGTTCATTTATTAGCGGTAAAAGGTCCTAGCAGTGGATTTATTACCCGTCATATTAACTATAATCACAGCCTCAACGCCGCTTTTGTTAGCTGCAACCGGCGAACTTATTACAGAAAAATCAGGTGTTTTGAACCTTGGTGTAGAGGGAATGATGCTGATTGGGGCGATTGCTGCCTTTGCGACTGCAGTGTCTACTGGAAGTGCTTTATTGGCTATTTTGGCAGGAGCGTTTTCTGGTGCCCTAGTTGCCTCTGTTTTTGCAGTTTTAACTCTAATATTTCTTGCGAATCAGGTGGCGACTGGCTTGGCTTTAACTATCTTTGGAGTTGGTTTGAGTGCTCTAATTGGTAGCAATTTTGTAGGTGTTGCTCTCGAGCCCCTGCCAAAATTGAATGTCGATGGCGTATCAACCATACCAATACTGGGAAAGATTTTATTTAATCATGATGTGCTAGTATATTTATCGTTTGGAATGATCTTTCTGGTTGGCTGGTTTCTGTCAAAAACGCGTGCGGGTTTAATATTACGTGCTGTTGGGGAGTCGCACGATTCGGCCCATGCTCTTGGGTATTCAATAATTACTGTTCGGTATTTAGCGGTAATATTTGGCGGATTTATGAGCGGTTTGGGCGGTAGTTATCTTTCGCTAGTATACACACCTCTTTGGGCAGAGAATATGACAGCTGGACGTGGTTGGATTGCCTTGGCCTTAGTAGTATTTGGCACCTGGCGAGCTGGAAGAGTCGCTTTTGGGGCATATTTATTTGGAACCATTACTATTTTGCAATTGCATGTTCAAGGATGGGGGATAAATATTGCATCACAATTTATGACAATGCTTCCTTATATTGCGACAATCGTTGTCCTAGTTTTAATCTCTAGAGACAAAGGCAGAATACGAATGAATGCGCCCCAATGTATTGGGAAACCATTTCACCCGTCCAAGTGAAATGCAGAATATGAAATGAAGGAACCACTGGTTCGTTGGTTCTATGTATTATGAACAGATAAGAAGTTACTTGTTGATTTTAAACTATAGATAAGGGGTTTGATATGAGGATAAAAAGTTTTTATAGAGAAATATTACTGAGTTTAATTGCAATAGCTTTATCTGGTGTTGGTTTTGCTAATGCTGAAACAAAAGTAGGCTTCGTTTATGTCGGGCCGATAGGTGACCATGGTTGGACATATAGGCACGATGTGGGGCGATTAGCAGTCGAAAAAGCGTTGGGAGCAAAGGTCAAAACGACGTTTGTCGAGAGTGTGAAAGAGGGGCCTGACTCAGAAAGAGTAATTAGACAATTAGCAGCTACGGGCCATAAAGTTATTTTCACAACATCATTTGGTTTTATGAACCCAACACTAAAAGTAGCAAAAAAATTCCCTGATGTTAAATTTGAACATGCAACAGGTTATAAACAATCCAAAAACGTAGCAACGTTTAGTGGTCGATTTTATGAGGGGCGTTATATTGCAGGCGTAATCGCTGGTAAAATCTCAAAAACAAACAAGATTGGGTACGTTGCGTCGTTTCCCATTCCTGAAGTTGTGCGTGGGATCAACGCATTTTTGCTAGGAGCTCGCTCCGTCAACCCGGACATGAGTATTAATGTTGTGTGGGTTAATACTTGGTATGATCCAGGTAAAGAAGGAGATGCAGCCAAGGCATTAATAGACCAAGGCGCTGATATTATCACGCAACACACGGATTCGCCTGCCCCCCTTCAAGTTGCCGAAAATCGTGGGGTAAAGGGTTTTGGGCAAGCTTCGGATATGATTAAGTTTGCTCCAAAAGCGCAACTTTCAGCAATAATCGATGATTGGGATAGCTATTACGTAGAGAGAACTAAAGCGGCGATAGATGGTTCCTGGAATTCTCAGGACGTTTGGCTTGGTTTAAAAGAGGGCATGGTTAAAATGGCACCATATACAAATATGCCAAATGACGTAGTAGCACTTGCACAAAAAACTGAAGATGCCATCCGTGATGGCTCGTTACACCCTTTTTCGGGACCTATAAAAGACCAATCGGGTAAGGTCGTCGTAGAAGTAGGAAAAGTAGCCGATTCAGGAATGCTTCTTGGAATGAACTTTTACGTAGAGGGAGTTCAAGGATCGTTACCTAAGTAGTTCCGAGGTATGTAGTGTAAGATAGCACTCTGTTGTGAGTTAAATGGCAGAGTGCTCTTCGGATATCTGCTGCTAATAAAAAATATAAAAATAAACAGCTTTTGGGGCTGATCATTGCATTGACGTGCGACCCAGTTTCTCATCGGAACAGGCCCAGCAAGCATAATAATTAGTTTTCACAAGAACCTTGGCAAACAATTACTTCATTGAAGTTTGATGGAATTAGAAAGGTTGCGAACCTTATTGCGGGCGAATTGAAAATTATTAATCGTAACTATTTATCCATATGATGCGATCTTTTCTGATCCAGTCGACATTTGCTGCGTGGTAATTTAACTTCATCTAAATTCACTAATGCCCTTAGAAATTTAACGATGGAGTTTCCTTCCTTGCGCCAGATGACCTTAGTTGCATTTTTACAAGCACAAAATTGTACAAACTTCGCCGCCTCATGGCGTCATCCTGAGTCACGAGTTGACGCTACATCACCAGATTTCTATCGCCATATAGCCAAAGTGTTAGAAGATGGAAAATTTCACCTTGGCTTTTTTGATGATCGTCTGGCCATGCCTGATATGTATGGTGGTAATCATGAGCATACGGTTGAGGGTGGCATTAGGTGTGTTAAAATGGATCCTGTAACTGTTCTGATGACTATGGGAATGGCTACAGAAAAGCTTGGCTTAGGCTCAACATATTCGACAACTTATTATGAGCCTTTCCATGTGGCTCGTGTCTTTTCAACACTTGACCTTATGAGTAAGGGACGTGCGGCCTGGAATATAGTGACGTCGTTGAACGATGGTGAAGCCATGAACATGGGGCGAACGGAAGTAATAGAACATGATAAGCGTTATGATAGTGCGGACGAATTTATGGAAGTTGTACTTGGACATTGGAATTCATGGGAGGAAGGTGCGATTTTAGCCGATAAGGTTAATAATCGTTTTGCAGACCCTAAAAAGATTCACCGACTTGATTATGAGGGGGAATTCTATAAGTCGAGGGGACCCTTCACAGTTCCACGATCCCCACAGGGACACCCTGTATTAATTCAAGCGGGACAAAGTGGCCGTGGGCAAAGGTTTGCTGCGCGATGGGCGGAATTAGTTTTTGTTGCTTATCCAAACATAGAGACAGGTAGAAAAGAATATGCTGCGTTTAAAGAAAATATAGCTGCCCATGGACGTGATCCAGACAAAGTAAAAGTTGCCGCCCTAACGCACTGCGTAAGTGCGGAAACCAGAGCTGAGGCAGAAGATAAAAGGGCATTAATTGATACGTTACCAACAGACCTAGATCAATTATCGTTACTTTCAGAAGCTTTGAATTTTGATTTTGGTAGCCGGGGTATAGATGAACCTTTAAGCACTGAAGAGATCGAAGGAATGCAGGGAATTCAAGGAATTCGAAATCGCGTTCTGGAGGCAAGCGGGAAAACGAATCCTACACCTAGAGAATTTATGAAATTTAGTGGGAGAGGTTTGCTGCATAATCCATGGGTTGGTAGTGGAAAGGACGTAGCAGATATAATGGAAGAATGGTTTACAACTGGTGCTTGTGATGGCTTCGTTATAGCTGCCACTCATGTCCCCGGCGCTTATGAGGACTTTGTAAAATTCGTTGTACCCGAGTTGCAAAAACGGGGTATTTACCACAAGGATTATGCAGGATCGACATTAAGGGAAAACCTTGGTCTTGATTATCCCTCCGCATCACAATGGAGTATACCTATGCCGAGTGGTGGGCATTAAATAAATAAATTAAGAACTAGTAACTCGAATTCTTGGTCTAACTAAACCAGTTAAGTTTTATGGAGTATTGAGTATGCCTATTGTAAAAGCTGAGCTTTTAGAAAATATCGCGGATAATTTATTACAAGGGGCTGGTGCTCCTGCGGACGAATCAGCAACAGTTGCACGGCATGTTATTGGCGCCAATCTGGCTGGGCACGATAGTCACGGTATTATCCAAATCCCAACCTATATTGAACGAGTTGTTAAGAAGGAGATTATTCCTGGTGCTAATTGGGAAATTGTTCAAGAATCGCCAACCACTACTGTAGTAGATGGTCATTGGGGCTTTGGTTATGTCGCTAACGAACGGGCAATGAAATATACAATAGAAAAAGCAAAAACGCAGAATATTGCAGCAGCTACAGTTTTTCGACAAGGGCATATAGGACGGCTAGCGAGTTATCCTCTCATGGCAGCAAAAGAGGGTATGATCGCAATGATTACTGCCGACTCGGGTCGAGGGCCAAAGCATGTAGCGCCTTTTGGTGGGAGAGAAAAACGTTTAGGAACAAACCCTATCTCTATAGCAATGCCCTCTAACTTAGAAGGTCCCTTCTTTATTGACATGGCATCATCAGCCGTAGCGGCGGGAAAGATTAATTTGGCATTGGCACGTGGTGATGATATTCCGGAAGGCTGGATTATAGATAAAGATGGTCAGGCGACAACTAATCCGGCTGCTTTTAAAGAAGGTGGTCCACTGTTGCCTTTGGGGGGTACTGAAGGATATAAAGGATACGGGTTATCCGCTATGATTGAGATTTTTTCAGGAATATTGACAGGTTTAGGTCATGGTGTTGAGCCAAGTGGTAGGCACAACGATGGTTGCTTTATGGCAGTATTTAAGGTTGAGGCTTTTCGCTCTCTTGAAACTTTTAAGGCCGAGGTTTCCGAGTTTGCTAAATACCTTAAAGATACTCTTCCGGCGGATGGATTTGAAGAAGTGCTCTACCCTGGTGAGATTGAATTCAAAAGAGAGCAAGAACGCAGTCAGAACGGTATTGAGGTTGAGGAGGCAACATGGTCAAAGCTTGGCGGACTAGCTAAAGAATATGGGATGGAAAGCCAGCTGGGATTTTAATAGTTTTCAGGTGCTCAATTACTATTTTTGAAACTCACTTTGGCCCATTCTTCCCACAGTAAAGCCAAAGAGGCGTAATCCAGATCGCCCAAGTCTTTTGCTTCTGCTATTTCATAAGGGGTATGTGCTGCAAGTGTAGCAAAAAGTGGAACCCCAAGCTCTTGAGCTGTCTTTAGCGCCAAGACTGAGTCTTTTCGCGCATTCGTTACAGACATGCCACCTGCGTAATCACCCTCTTGCATTCTTTCCTGTACTCTATGTATTAAAGGCCTGAGCAAGCCTTCTTCTCTGTTTAATATTTCAATCATTGTTTGACTTGATACGCCGAGTTTGTTTGACATGCTGAACGCCTCTATTAGCACAACCATTAAAGCGTGCATAACGCCATTATTTACTACCTTTGTTCCCATGCCTGCTCCAACGGGGCCAAGGTCATAGATTCCTTCAGCTATTAAATTGAGTATAGTTCGCGCTATTTTTTTATTACTGTCTGCACCTCCAAGAAAGAACGTGATTTTCCCAGCTGCCATGCTTGCTACACCACCGGCAATAGCTGCGTCTACATAAGCGATACCCTTCTGTTCACATATATCATTACAAGTAACTGCTGTTTGCGGTGTTATTGTACTTGTTTCAATGATGATTTTTGGTGTTGCAGAACTCTCAGATAGAGATTTGGTAACGGAAAGAGAAATTTCTGGCTTAGGAAGGGACAAAATAATTTTACCAGTTCTATCTGTGAGTTCTTCGGGCGAATGGACACACTCCACACCAAGACTTTTCGCATGAGTACATCGTTCAGGGCTCGGATCAAAGCCGATTACGGTAGTTTTTTGAGCAAGGGCTCCTGCAACTGCACTACCGGCGTTACCTAATCCAATAACCCCAATTTTTTCGGCTAACATGTTACTTCCCTGTATTTAGAAACTTTTCAAAATCAATGTATCATATACAATCATAGCATAGTTTTGTGTTATAAATTGCGTGGCCCACATATTTTAATTTTTTTTATTTCACTATGGAGTTTTCTTAAATGGAAGAGCCATTACACTACATCTCTATTTTTGATCTATCTAAATTAATTAAGGAAAGAAAAATATCGCCAGTCGAGATAACCGAACATCTTCTTGGTAGAATCGATGCAATAGACCCTCAATTAAAGTCTTATGCAACGGTAATGGAAGAAACTGCTCTTGATCAGGCGAAAAAAGCTGAAGAACAGATAATGTTGGGTAACTATCTTGGCTTGCTTCATGGGGTTCCTATTGCCGTAAAAGATCTGTGTTATACCCAAGGCGTTAAGACAATGGGTGGCACAGCTGTGTTGGAAAATTTTTTCCCTACATTTGATGCGACTATTGTTAAACGTTTTTACAAAGCCGGTGCGGTTATGCTGGGGAAACTAAATTTAACCGAAGGAGCTATGGCAGGATATAATCCAAAACGAGAAATTCCTCAAAATCCATGGAAGGAAGATCACTGGCCTGGAGCTTCTTCAAGTGGATCAGGGGTCGCAACTTCGGCAGGTCTTGCTTACGCGACAATAGGAAGTGACACCGGTGGATCTATCCGTCACCCAGCAGCTGTTTGCGGTACTGTTGGTCTTAAACCAACCTGGGGTAGGGTAAGTCGGCATGGCGTTCTGGACCTAGCCCAATCTCTGGATCATGTGGGGCCATTGACACGAAGTGCGGTAGATGCGGGGATAATCATGCAATGTATCTCTGGTGCAGATATTAATGATCCTACTGCTTTACTTGATCCAGTCCCGGACATGTTAGAAGGCTTAGAACGTGGTGTTAAGGGTATTCGCTTAGGCTGGGATCCACAATATAGTTCTCAAAATATTGAGGGGGATTTTGCGTCTGCTGTAGCGGATGGGTTGAATATCATGCGTGAATTAGGTGCTGAAATAATTGAAGTATCTATGCCAGAAAATTTACGAGAATATATGAAAGCATGGCCGATATTATGTAGCTCAGAAGCGGCTTATGCTCACCAGGATTTTTACCCTGAAAGAGCTGAAGAATACGGACTTTGGTTTAAAGAATGGTTACGACAAGGTGCTGGCTTTTCCGCTATTGATTATGCTCGAGCCCAAGAAAGACGGCATGAGTGCAATGGTGCATTTATGAAGACAATGGACGGCATTGATTTGTTACTATGTCCCTCGACACCCCGAGCTGCATATCCATATACAGAAGAAAATGGTTATGGACCAATACCACAAAACCGAGATCCGTGGGACTCAAGGTTCACTGTGCCCATGGATTTTTCTGGTCTACCAACAATAGCATTGCCTTGTGGCCTAAATAACGATCGACTGCCATTGTCTCTTCAGTTAGTTGGGCATCGATTATCAGAGCCTTTATTGATTCAGGCAGGTGCAGCTTTCCAGTCTGTAACTGATTTTCACAAATTACGTCCCCCTGGATGGTAGCAAATATCAGGAGGAGCTTGCGATCAAAACGACTGCAGGGACAACCATAAATACTGCAAGAACAATGCGTTTAGTAATTTGTTCTTTTCTAAAAATAGCAACACTGAGAATGAGTGTGAAAATAGGGGAAGCAGCTACTATTGGTACTATTTGAACCACTTGTCCTTCGTGAAGTGCTGTATTAAGAGCGATCACTGCCATACTAAAACAAGCACTGGCTGCCATAAACCAGCGCGCCGGTGGCTTTCTCCATGGAAGTTTTGGACTTCCGCGTCTGAATTTATTAATACATAGCGTTATTAAAGCAGAAACGACAAAACCTACTAGTCCAGCAAGATAGGCGTCGGGTACCTCTTCCATACCTATTTTAGTTAAGACGTGAGCAAAAGCACGAATAGCAGCCGCGCCAATTGGTAGCGCGAGTGCCCAAAGTGGCCAATTTGTAGCAACTTTATCACTTTTTTTTGTTAGGACCATAATTGCAAGAACTATTACAATGGTGCCTAAAGCTATCGGCAAGGTTAAAATTTCTCCTAAGCACAAGATTCCCAAAGCAACTCCAAACAATGGACTTGTAGAGGTTAAGGTAGAGGACAGTGTTGGTCCTAAAAAGCGCATACCTGCTAGGGCCAAATTCGCAGAGACAGCAGGTCTAAACAGGCCTACTAATACAAATATTAATACGGCAGGGTGCATCAAGTGATCGAGGTTTAAAAAAAATGGGGCGGCGAGCAAAAAAAGAATAGCCGAAGTGGATATTGTTATTGCCGCGCCACTTCTAGAATCAATATGAACTAACCCTAAACTTTGAAACATTGCCCCTAATGCAAATAAGAAAGCGGCTGTTAGCGATAATAGTATCGGGAATAGGTTGTGTAACAAAAAAAAGGATCGCAATTCTGAAAAAGGATATTCAAAAAATGTAATAGGGAAATGGTATAGCGTTTGAACTAGCTCTATTTTAAGAAACAAAAATTATAAGTATGCGTATGGCAAGTTACTTTCTTATCGTAAGAGCCTAATTTCCTCAAATTATTATACGCCTACGTGTAACAGTAATTTAGTAATAATCCTGAACGCGGTGTTAATACAAGATTATTTGATCGCCGGTACCCATAATCACACCTGTAGAGAAAGCATGGATTGCAAAAGGTCGATGTTTATTAGAAATTATAGAATTAAGATTAACACTTTGGGTTCTTCAGTATGAATTATAAAAAAATCAGTGTGTCCCATATTTCGGGAGCCATGGGAGCTGAAATCAGCGGCGTAGACCTTAGTCAAAGGCTAGATAATAAAACGTTTGACGAAATCCACCAGGCCTTATTAGAAAACTTGGTGATTGTGTTTCATGATCAAACTCTGAACCCAGACGAATGTAAGATGTTTGCAAGAAAATTTGGATCCTTAGAGCCGTATCCGTTTGTTGAAGGCCTTTCCGATCACCCTGAGATTTTTGAAATACGTAAAGAGCCAGATGAGAGAAGAAATTTCGGAGGAAAGTGGCATTCAGACATGTCATTCACAAATACACCTCCAATGGGGACCATGTTGTATGCCTTAGAAGTTCCTTCTAAGGGGGGAGATACGATGCTAACTAATCTGTATCTGGCGTATGAGGCCTTGTCAGATGGTATGAAGAAGTTGTTGATAGGGAAGAATGCGGAGTATTCGGCCGCGTTAAAGCATTCTGGCGGCAGAGCTGCGATCATGAACTCCACTCGTTTTGATGTCGCCAACTTGGATCGTGCTGAAGAAGTATCCCTGCACCCTATAGTACGTACTCATCCGCAAACTGGCAGAAAAGCTCTTTACATAAGTTCAGGCCATCTAGCAAAGTTTGAAAATATGACCTCGGAAGAAAGTAAACCACTTCTCGATTTTTTAAGAGAGCATGCTTCGCAACCAGATTTTACATGTCGAGTTCAATATCGAAAGGGAACCCTTGTATTGTGGGATAATAGATGTACGCAACACCGGGCTTTGAACGATTATCATGGTGAAAGACGAGTAATGCATCGTTTAACAATAGGTAGTAATGAGAAACCGCAATGAGTTTGTGCTGGCCTTTCTAAATTATTCAATTATAGGAGAAAAAATATGGGCAAACGGATTTTGATCATGGGGGCAGGAGCAGTTGGTGCGTATGTCGGTGGGTATATGGCTCGTAGGGGAGAAGACGTTATATTCGTTGACCCTTGGGCGGAACATGTTGATGCTATAAATAGAGACGGCTTAACTCTATCGGGACTTACAGATGTTGAATGTTTTAATACCCCCGCTAGGGCAATTACTCTAACTCATGTGCAAGCCCTGAAACGTGAACGAGCGATTGATATAGCCTTCATTTGCGTGAAGTCCTATGACACAGCTTGGGCAACTATGCTTGTTAAAGATTATCTCTCTCCAACTGGGTTTTGTGTTTCATTACAAAATTGTATTAACGAAGAGACAATAGCTAATATTGTTGGATGGGGCCGAACCACGGGGTGTATAGCGGCTAAAATAGCTGTTGAACTAATTGGCCCCGGTAAAGTTCGTCGCGGAGTTCCGCTGGGAGGGACGAAACATACTGTATTCAGGGCTGGCGAAGTACACGGCCGTATAACACCAAGAATTAAGGAGGTAGAGAAATTATTATCAGCTGTAGATAGCGCAAAAGTGACAGATAATTTATGGGGTGAGCGGTGGTCTAAATTAGTAGCAAATGCAATGAGAAATGGGGTCTGTGCCGCTACTGGGTTAGGTGCTAACGCTTGCGATAAGGAAACCATTACAAGGCGATTAACTATCCGACTTGCTGGAGAAGCGGTTAAAATTGGGAAAGCACTGGGTTATCAATTGGAAACTATCAATAAATTTGAGCCTGATGATTGGGTGGCAGCTATGAATGGCAATACTAGTATGGTTAAAACGATGGAGAAGGTCATGGAAGAAAGTGCGATCGGGCGCAGTGATGACTCGAGACCGTCAATGGCTCAGGATATTGCCAAAAAGCGACGTACTGAGATCCATGCGATCAATGGTTTTGTTGTCGAAAAAGCATCGGAAATTGGACTGACGGCGCCAGTGAACGCAGCTTTAGTAGAGGCTGTAGATAAAGTGGAGAATGGAATGGCAGATCAAAGTTTGGATTTAGTTAGATCAATATAACACGGCGCTAGCTGTTTGAATTAGTCTGGGATGCTCTTCCATAGATATCTTCATACCGTTCTATGTCATCCTCTCCTAAATAATCTCCGGACTGAACCTCAATAATTATCAGTGGGCTCTTTTGTTTATTTTCCAAACGATGCATCCATCCAAGTGGGATATCGATAGATTGATTAGCATATAGATCTATCACTTCAAGGCCAGCAGAGTTTATACCCCGCGTAACGGTAGCGATCCCCTCTATAACGACCCAATGCTCTGAGCGTTTCTGATGTGTCTGTAAAGATAACGTTGAGCCCGAGTTTACGCTAATACGTTTAACTTGGTATTTGGGTTCGGAAATTATAGTCTCAAAGTTCCCCCAGGGCCGGTGAACAATAGTATGTTGCCTGCCCTCTGTTCGGTCTTTGGCGTTGAGTAGTTCTACAACCTGCTTTACCTCTTGCGCATCCTTTTTATTTAAAACTAAGACAGCGTCTGGGGTTTCAGCAATAACTAGATCCTCGACACCAATAGCTGCAACAAACCTTGAGTTAGCATGCACTATCGTTCCTTTTGTCTTCGTTAGGATTACATCTCCAATTGTAGTATTCTGGTTTTCATCTTTTTCTGAAATATCCCACAATGTGGCCCAGGAACCAACATCACTCCAGCCTGGTTCGACCGCCATGACACAGGCTTTACTTGTTCTTTCCATTACGGCGTGATCTATAGATACAGATGGGGCCATAGCGAAAGCTCGCTCTTCTAATCGTAAAAAATCTAAATCAAGTACGGCGTTATCTAGGGCTATTCTACAGGCGTCTTTTATACTGCTTTCAAACGTCGATAGTTCTTCCAGGTAAGTATCAGCTCTAAATAAAAACAGACTACTGTTCCATAGAAAATCTCCTGACTTTACATATCCCTCTGCTCTTTTGAGATCAGGTTTTTCTACAAATGTATCAACCTTATAGCAATTTTCTATATTCTCGAGTGATGCGCCTATTTTGATATACCCAAACCCAGTTTCTGGATGATTGGGGTTAATTCCAAAAGTCACGATCCTATTCTCATTGGCAACAGGCGTCGCAGCTAATATTGCCGTAATCAATATATTAGGTTTATTTATTTTGTGGTCAGATGCTAAAAGAAGTACCAGGCCATTAGGGTCGGTTTCATGAATTCGCATAGCAGCTATCGCTGCCGCTGCGGCTGTATTTCTGCCAACTGGTTCGAGTATTATACTTGTAGGTACAATATTGATGTCTGACAATTGCTGAGCGACTATGAAGCGGTGTTCAGAGTTACAGATAATAGTCGGCGCGGAAAAACTAGCTTGATCGTTGAACCTCAGTATAGTTTCCTGGAAAAAACTATAAGGCCCGTTAATAGATAAGAATTGTTTTGGAAACAAGGATCTGGAAATAGGCCAAAGGCGCGTTCCTGAACCACCTGAAAGTATAACGGGATAGATCGTTGCCATTTTTTTTCCGGGTTGACCATTTGAAAACTTAGTCTCACGCTCTAGCAGTTATTAACGTTAGTTGGAAGACCTCAGCATGATTTTAGTTTTTGGTTCATTGAATGCAGACTTATTCTTCAATGTAACGGGTCTACCTGCCCCAGGTGAGACAGTCTTGTGCCCTAAATATAATTTTCGGCCAGGAGGGAAGGGGGCGAATCAGGCAGTAGCTGCTGCTAGTTTTGGGGAGCAAGTTGAAATGATTGGGAGTGTTGGGAATGACGTCTTTGCTTCGCCAGTGATAGATGCACTAAAAAAATCTGGTGTTGGTGTAAGCTCCATTAGTCAGCGGCCAGGTACAACAGGAACTGCCTGTGTAATGGTTGAAAAGGGAGGAGAAAACCAGATTGTTGTTGCTAGCGGAGCTAACTTAGAAACGATTTCTGGTC
>ENA-UOXV01002235-UOXV01002235.1-marine-metagenome-genome-assembly--contig:-NODE-2235-length-25587-cov-10.871886_pt1 | contig 25587 bp, 18 predicted proteins | sample MGYA00238165_ERZ766961 | MGnify/ENA primary metagenome ERZ766961 (study PRJEB28924, sample SAMN03173240) | marine metagenome | biome: Marine; feature: Water; material: Subsurface seawater | place: North... | reverse complement strand
TCTAGATCTAAAGACGACTGAATCATCTCAAAATCAATGCTCGTGCCTTGCACTACGGTGTAGAGATCGTAAACGCCTTCGGGAAGATCGCCCTCGTCTTCGAATTCGACACATTCCCCCGGAATATCAGTCTCAACGCTGAAGCTTAGATCGTCATAGTAGATACCGGTTGGATCAGCGTTTGACGAAACATTCGCAAATCCGTACTGCAAGAGAACCCCTGCTGCAGCAATCGCACCGACATCGCCTGACACTGAGTATCGCATCACGCCCTCGCCCACATCCGTCATATCAACCTTCGCATCCAAAACGGTCGCATAGTTATTCGCTGGATCCAACGCTGCAATAAACGCATAGGCCGTGCTGTCTCCGCTGATCGCAAACTCACCGACAGCCTGAGCTGTAAATGAGAAGGTGTAGGAGCCTGTTTCGCTACCATCTAACGTCAATTCGCGGAAGACTTTGGCCTCAATCCGATTGCCGCTGCCGTTCGTGTGATCTGCGTTATTATAGTCGCTGTAGACATTAAGGAACTTGCCATCATCATTTGAACCGATCGCGGTAAAGTTAGCGCCGCCATTTCCTGCAGGAAAAGCGAAGTAGTTGTAGAGGAAAGATGCACCATCCGCACTAAAGACATTGGCGCCAACCAGCCAGTCGCCACCCATCGTCGCGCCATCCTCAGCGTCTACCGCAGCAGTGTAACCCGTCTCAAAATCATCCAATGCTTTCAGACTTCCCGAGTACTCAATACTTGCTTCAGTCGACTCCAGGCACACTGGGGCCGTAACAACACCACCAGCAGCTGGGTCAACCATCATCATGTCCCCGATAGCAAGTTTCCCGCTCACGTTTGCTGGGTCGATATCCTTGACTGCCATTACACCTTCAATGGCGCTAAACCCTTGACCTTTAAAAAACAAGTTTGACAGCCCATCTTGATTAATTGCGACACTCATATGGTAGTTACCATCAGTGAAGAAGCCTTCCAGGTTGCCGATGCTGTCCACTGCAGCAGCAACGAAGTCCATGTATCGAACCCCCAAGGTTCCGCCACCCGGCAAGAAGCCCTCTATTTGCGTTTGAGTATCAGACATCGAAGTAAAAGTAATCGATCTGTCCCTCACGTTTGAAACGGTTGACTCGATACCGGTGCCATCCACGTCAGTTAGGTTAACCACCGCACTCTGATCAACAATCGTCAGCGTAATGTTTTGCCCATCTGAAACCCACGCGGCTTTTATCGCAGTATCAATCTGGCGCTCACCGGTTGCACGAATCGCGTCGTCACCGTCAACAAGGTCGATATCAATCGTGAGCGTGCCTTCATCACCCGCCTTCGGGATCTTGTCAATCAAGAAAGCCAGTTGCGGCGACTCACCTAGATCATCATCCCCATCAAGCATTTCATTAAGGTTGCTCGCATCCAAGGGATTCACCAATGCAACCGATAGCAGGCCGGATGCTACTGAAGGCGCCAAACCATAGGCGACCTCTTCGTCCCCATTGATAAAGTCGATCATCGCAATGCGTTGCACGTCGAAGCCGTCACCACCAACCGTTGGGTCAAGCGGATCGATGTCTGCAACATCGGGCACACCGTCACCATCATCATCGGTATCCGCATTGTCGCCAATGTCGTCGCCATCGGTATCAACAGACTCTGTGTCATCTAATGGGAAGGCGTCGTCATCGTTTGCGAACCCATCACCGTCAATATCAGCATCGACACAGTTTGGTAAGGTATCGCCATCGGTGTCCGTTGCCAGTGAAGCCGCGTCCAAAGGGTTCGATTCACAAGCCAATTCATTCACGTCGAGCTGGCCATCGTTGTCGTCGTCTGTGTCAGCATTATTTCCGATGGTATCCTCATCCGTATCGACGGACTCATTGGCGTTAAACGGAAACGCATCCGCCGTATCTAATACGCCGTCGCCATCGTCGTCCAGGTCAGCATTGTCGCCAACGCCATCACCGTCCGTATCTCTTGTCTCGCTGGCGTTTCGAGGAAACGCATCCTTACCATCATTCACACCATCATTATCGTCATCGTTATCGACGAGGTCGCTGATGCCATCTTCATCAAAGTCATTAAAAATGATCACTTCATCGTCCTCTTTAATGGCTTCAACGACAGCTTCTATCTCCGTAAAAATTTCATCAACGGTAACCACATTTTCTTCTGCCGCTTTTACTGAGGCGGTTGTAGCCGCTACTGCGACCGATGCCTCAGCCTCAGCAGCGGTCAAGCCCTGCTCCTCGGCAGCCGCAACAGCAACAACGATTGCCGCTTTAACTTCGGTCACAGTCTTCGTCACATTTTCCACAACTTTGGTTTCAGCGGCCTGTGCGATCGCAATACCCTGAGTCGTGGCAGGGTTAACTGAAACATCGGCAGCGGCCGAATTCACCGTCTGCACTGCAGCGGCAGCAGCCTGTGTTACCGACTTTACCTGAGCCACTTTTGATACTGCCGCAGCTTTACCTTCGACTTGAGCAGTGACGGTTGCCGCCTCGACTGCCGCGGCGACTTCTTCGACCGTTCCACCTGCTGCTTCAGCAGTCTGAACAGCAATCGCAACGGCTTCTGCCACGACGACCTCTGTTACAGTTTCTTCAATCACTTCTTCAACAATCGCAGCGTCCGTCAAATCGACCTTCACGGCAACACCCGTTGCAGCCGCTTCTGCCGAAGCTGTAACCGATTTCGTCACGATTGATTTGGCGACCGCTTCAACCGCGAGATTTATCGAAGTTGTAGTCGATGCACCCGTTTGCGCGGTTGATGCAACCGATGACGCGACCTTAATTAACGTTGCAAGCTGACTGTTAACACGTTGAACGGATTCGCTTTTCGCCTTGGATGCGGCCTTAGCTGCCGCACTTGCTTGAGCGGCCTCTTCCGGCGTCTTACCTTCAGCGACCGCTTGGGCTTCGGCTTCGACCGCGGCGGCGTCAGCAGTAGCTTCAGAAGCTTCGGCTTCGGCCCATGAATCCTCTGTCAAAATTTCGTCAACCGTTTTGCCTGTTATCCCTAATGATTCAACGACCGCTTGCTTAGCTTCAGGCGTTGTCGCCTGGGCAATCACCGTGGTCAGCGGCGAAATCTGGACCCTCTTGGTAGAGTCAGCGGGCACATCGGCCTGAAGTACAATCGTTGACGCTTTGCCGGTCGCGACATCCACGCCACCAGAAGCAATGTAGGTTGGCGAGCAATCCTCTGGGATCAATGTCTGCTGCTCAGCCGTTAGAATTATCGAGAAGAAGCCAGTTGCATCGGTTTTACCGGTTGGCTCGTCATCATCCGCCGCCTTATTACAATTCAAATCAACAAAGACGTCGGCGTCCCGAACGGGCCCGTCAACGACACGACCATCCAACGCGATGCCCTCAACAACATCCTGAACCTGCACGCTCAAGGTAACCGCCGAGGATAGACTCCCACCGGTCGCATCGACCCTAACATTATAGGTGTTTGTTCCATCGCCGGCTGGCGCTTCAAAATCCGGCGCCTCGATAAAAGATAAAGTCCCGCCAGACAGGGCAAATAAAGCGCCATCGCCAGCCGTGCTTAAGGAAAGCGTGCCTCCGCTTGAAGTGATCGAAGCCACTGATGTCGTATTTTCGTCAACGGTCACAACCACCGGTTGCGTAGTTACCTGCGTGCCATCAACAGACAACGTTGGCGCAAAACCCGTTGGCCCACCATCAGATGATCCACCACCGCTTCCACCACCACAACCGGTAAGCAATAGTGTTAGAGCGAAAAACCCAAGCGATTTAAACATTACTAACTCCTAAAAGAAATTCTAAGTCAAACACTCATCAATCTTACTCTCAAAAGCAGCAAACAAACCAGACTTATTTCGTTCAAAACGACTTAGTTCTGCTCCGTTTTTAATCGGAGCCCATTTGCTTACGGCCCTAAACGGCGAGTTCCTCGAAACTTTATGCTATCTATCATCTACTACTTACTATTGGATTCTACATTATGAAATCTAGTGTAAAATCTTTGGTTTAAGTGCTATCTTCCGCGTCGAGCAACTTGGAAACGGCCTTTGGATAAGCAAACCTCTATTTTTAATAGTCTTGATGAGATAAATTCCCCAAAAGCACTGCGTCGCTCTGGATTGCGGTTCCTATCTCAAAAATACCTTCGCGCTATGATCATCGTGACCTTTGATTTCCTAGGACTCGCAGCCGCGATTTATGCCGCTGAACGATTCCTTATTCAAGAAATTACACTAGGATTTTTGGGACTTATCATCATATTTATCCCTTTTTGCGTTATTCAGTACCTTCTTGGTCAGTACTTCAGCCGTCGGAGCCATTGGCGCGCTGTTGGCACGACTTGGAATACGATAGGACTTATGTTGGTTTTTTCATCAACGGCCTACTTGGTCAATCCAGAGGGCGCAAAGATCTCCGTCTTGATTTGGATTTTGGCTGGATTCAGTATCTCGATTGCTAGCATCGTCGCAAGGCAACTCATGAGATTGATTGGCATCTGGCACAGAAACGTGATCATTCTGGGCGTCGGCACCGCTGCTCAACAGGTTGCTCATAATCTGCTCACGTCTCCATCGCTAGGATACCGGGTGCGGTTTTTCATCGATGTCGCCAATACAACCAAGACCAAAAACAACGAAGCAGACACGCAGTCGTTTGATGCGGTGTTCACTGAACAAGATGTTTCTAGTTCAATAGAAATTGTTGGGCGTCACATCCCAGTGGTTCAGAACTTGGGCTCGCTAAATAGCCTCCTTGCGCGACTGGGCGCGCCTAGAGTTATTATTGCTTTGGATGAGGAGGCGCAAACTGCCACTGCCGCAAAACTGATTAGGCGACTCGAATTCTCCCCTTGCGATTTGAGTTTGGTGCCCCCTAAATCACAATTAGGCAGCGTTGGTGTTGAGGTCGAAACGGTCGGCAAGGATTCTATTATTTTGATGAAAATAAGAAATAACTCACAGCGCTTCATAAATAGAGCGCTGAAACGGATTTTTGATTTTTGTGCTTCTGGTATCGGACTCGTCGCGCTCTCGCCGTTCTTTCTTCTGTTAGCGATTACCGTCCGAACGACGGGTCGTTCCGTTATATTTGGCCATTCACGAGTCGGCAAAAAGGGACGGATTTTTAAATGCTATAAATTCAGAAGTATGGTCGAGAATTCGCAGGAAATCCTGACCCAGTTGCTAGAGACGGATGAAGCAAGTCGAAAAGAATGGAGCACCCATTTCAAGCTCAAAGATGACCCAAGAATCACGAGGATTGGCGCTTTTCTTAGAAAAACGAGCCTTGATGAGCTGCCCCAACTCTACAACGTCTTAAAAGGTGAAATGAGTTTGGTTGGTCCTCGCCCGATCACACCTGAAGAGCTCGCACTCTATGGCGAATATCAGAGCTTTTATTTGGCTAGCAGGCCGGGGTGTACGGGGTTATGGCAGGTAACCGGTCGAAGCGACACCAGCTATGCAGAGCGGGTCGACATGGATATTTGGTACGCGAAGAATTGGTCGCTTTGGAAGGATATTGAGATTATTTTTGGCACGCTCAGTGTTATGGTCTCCAAAGAAGGTGCCTACTAAGGCAGCGCATAGCCCTTCTCTTAGAGAGGTTAATGAGGCTAATTCTAGTCATCAAGCGCGCTTAGCACCGTAATGAGCACCGTAACCTGCATGAGCTTACACCGCGGTCGCGGACGACCTTTGACGAGATGATCAAATGCATAAAAATATTGTAATTTTTGGCGGTATGGGCTTCATAGGTCAGCATTTTGCGGAACTGATGGTCAACCTACCCGAAACGAAACGTATTTATTTAGTCGATCTGGAAACCGCGCGAAACGAGCCGTTGAGAGCGCGCTTAAAAGTTTCCACCAACATCGAATTTGTTGCTCTGGACATCCGAACGGATTCAGCAACCTGGCCCAAAATTGACGACATTAGCTTAATCGCGAACTTTGCCGCGATTCACAGAGAGCCTGGTCATACTTACCGTGAATACTATGATACCAATCTTGCTGGCGCAGAAAACGTAACCCGCTACGCAGCTCGCATCAATTGCCTGGAAATTATTTTTACGAGCAGCATCAGTGTTTATGGGCCATCCGAGGCTAAAATCTGTGAGGCTAGCCCAAAGATTCCAGCAACGGCCTATGGGAACAGCAAATTGATGGCGGAGTTGATCCATCAGAGGTGGCTCGCTTGTGCTTCAGCCCGGAAACTGACCATTGTACGACCAGGGGTCGTCTACGGCACAGCCGAACGGGGTAACGTAAGCCGCCTCGTTCGAGCGGTTCGTGGCGGGTACTTTGTGTACACCGCTAACGAAAAAACGATTAAATCCGGGTGTTACGTTAAAAATCTCTGTCACGCGATGCTAGATATTCATACGGCGACCGAATTCGGCCCATTTAACGTCTTTAATATGAGCACCTCACCCTTACCAACCCTAGAAGACTATGTCACATCAATCCAAAAGAGCCTTGGCGTTAAAAGGAAAATCCTCAATATTCCCTTGCCGCTGCTCTATGTTGCTTTTTTCACAATCGAATGGCTGTGTAAATTGCTGCGACGACCGACGTCCATAAATCGGGTTCGACTCAAAAAATTAACGCACTCCAATAATATCGAACCTGAATTTTTGATGTCGGTAAATTGGCAGGAGCCTTTCAGTTTCAACGAAACCTTTGACGACTGGCAGACAGAGGACCCAGCGGTCTGGCGCTGAGTTGGGCATGCTCTAAAGCCTTTTTTATGCATTCTCACCTAGACAGAGCCCAGGCTTGTGTTGGCATTATGCTCAACCCAGTGTCCTAATCTTAGACTGAGGCGGAAGCGGCTAGGCCACCCAATCATCCCGCATGCTGAGGACCAACCACGCCCTTGGGGGCCTACATTAGCCTATCAATGAAGCGCCTTCGTTAAGTTTTTTAAAAACTGCTTTAAAATCAGATCCTGATCTAGATAGGTCTGCGCATATTCACGAGCGACCGCATTCGGCCGAGGCATTGCTAACGCCTGAACGATGCCCGCTTCTAATGCTGAGACTGAGTCTGGGTCGACCAACACGCTGATCCCTTTATGATCTTCGCAGAGGTCACCAAGCGATGTCCCAGCAAACGCCGTGATGACAGAATTCCCTCCAACCGCGAGTATATTGGTCAACTTTGAAGGCAAGACGGCATCGGCTGCACCCGCTCGCTGAACCACCAAGTGGCAATGCGCTAAGGCCAGAAGCTGTGGCAACTCTTCGTAGGGCTGCAGGGGTAGAAAAAAAACGTTCTTCAGCCCCAACGACGCTGACAACGCCTCCAACCTAGCTTTACCCGCGCCTGTTCCAACTAACAAGAATATAAGCTCTGAATCTGCCGCCATACGTTGTGCAACGTACAAAACGGATTCAAGCCCTTGTTTTTCGCCCATATTACCTGAATACAGGATGATTTTTTTGTTTGGATCCAGATCCAACGACAACAACAATTCGGGGCTAGACTGAACATCAAGAAACCGGTGAACCTCAGACCAATTCGGAAACAGGACTAACCGCTCAGCGCGAACGCCTTTGTCTAAAGCGCGTTTCATCATACCCTCGGAAATTGTCGAAACAACGTCAAATCGCTGCAAAATATTTTTCTCGAACCAGTACGCGAGGTTATCGACCCAGTTTGAGCGCATCATTGATAAGCCCACCATGGCATCGACTTCAAAATCCTGAATATGAAGAACCGATTTGCCTTTGGTCATCTTAGCCAACAACAGCGTTTGTAAAGAGCAAAACAGCGTTGGCGCTACCTGAACCACCAAATCAGGTTTCCAAAAAGCCGTGCCGAGCACCGGAAAAAACGATGTCAAAGAGAACGACATTAAATGTAGCATGCGCTTCAAGCCAGTTGGCTTCGCCGGAACGTACATCGGACATCTAATTACCTTAAAACCTTGCTCAGAACTAACCGTGTATCGATTTTTATAACCGTCGCTAAACCGCCAAGCTGGGTAGTAAGGCTGAGCGGTGATAACCCGAACCTGATAACCCGCGGCGGACAGCCACTCGGCCATCTCCCCAGTATATTTCCCGATTCCCGTGAGCTCTGGACTAAAATTAATCCCGTAGATAAGCACCTTCACAAATCAGGTGCGCCGGACTGCTTCGATGTTCTCTTTGTACCACTCGTAGGTCGCGGCAAGGCCTGCCTCCAGCTCAACGCTCGATTCCCAACCCAAATCGCGAAGCCTTGATACATCTAATAACTTCCGGGGCGCGCCATCGGGCTTTGAAACATCAAACCTCAGCTCACCCAAGAAGCCCGTCACTTTCGCCAAGATCTCGGCTACCGCCTTAATGCTGTAATCTACCCCAGAGCCCACATTAACGTGGGACAACATGGGTCGTGTAAAAGATTGGTATGTCGATCGATTCAAGGTCATAACGTGTAGACACGCTGCGGCCATATCATCAACATGCAAAAACTCTCGCTTGGGGCCACCGGTTCCCCAAATGGTTACAAACGCCGCTCGCGCCTGTGTGGCCTCATGGAATCGGCGCATCATTGCAGGGATCACATGACTATTTTCGGGGTGAAAGTTATCGTGCGAGCCATAAAGGTTGGTAGGCATCACGCTCCGATAGTCCCGCCCGTATTGCCGGTTGTAGCTTTCGCACAATTTAATTCCAGCAATTTTCGCAATCGCGTAGGGCTCGTTTGTCGGTTCGAGTGCGCCTGAGAGCAGCGCCGCTTCCTGCATCGGTTGGTCAGCCAGCTTAGGGTAAATACAAGAAGACCCTAAAAACAGCAGTTTCTGAACACCTGTCATGTGCGCGGCATGAATCACATTGGCTTGGATCATCAGGTTTTCATAAATAAATTGCGCTGGGTACTCGTTATTCGCGTGAATTCCGCCAACTTTCGCGGCCGCCAAATAAACTTCATCGATATGATGTTTTTTAAAAAATGTCATCACAGCCGTTTGATCCATAAGGTCCAGCTCAGACTTCTCTGCAGTGCGGATTGCAATATCCGGATTAGCTTTTGTTGACGCCCGGACAATCGCGCGTCCGACCATCCCTTTATGTCCGGCAACGAAGATAGTCATATATCCCCCTAGCGCTCTTTGGCAACAGAGGCTGGGAATCCGTTGGACCGCAAAAGTATTTGCACCTTTGCAGCCTTTAGATCTTCAGCAACCATTTCGGCGCACATTGCTTGTGCGGTAATCTCAGGAACCCATCCCAGCTGCTCTTTTGCTTTGGTTGGGTCTCCTAATAAGGTTTCAACTTCGGCGGGACGAAAATATCGCGGATCAACCCGAACAATCACATCTCCCACTTTTAAACTTGGTGCATCGACGCCCTTAACCGCTGCAACGATTCCAACCTCGTTAACGCCATCACCCTCAAACCTCAGACTGACCCCCAACGCTTCAGCAGACCACTGAATAAATTCACGAACCGAATATTGAAGACCCGTTGCAATAACAAAGTCTTCGGCCTGCTCCTGCTGCAGCATCATCCACTGCATCCGAACATAATCTTTAGCATGCCCCCAATCCCGCAGCGCATTAATATTCCCCATATACAAGCAATCTTCCAAACCCTGAGCAATATTTGCGAGTCCCCGCGTTATTTTACGCGTTACAAACGTTTCGCCACGACGCGGCGACTCATGATTGAACAAAATACCGTTACAGGCGTAAAGGCCATAGGATTCTCGATAGTTCACTACGATCCAATAAGCATACAGTTTGGCTACAGCATAGGGCGATCTTGGGTAGAACGGCGTTGTTTCTTTCTGCGGCGTTTCGCGCACATCGCCATAGAGTTCTGAGGTTGAAGCCTGATAAAATTTGACTTTGCGCTCCATCCCTAGAAAACGGATCGCCTCAAGCAACCTAAGGGTGCCGAGCGCATCGACATCCGCGGTATATTCGGGCGATTCAAAGCTCACCGCGACGTGGCTTTGCGCTCCTAAATTATAAACTTCATCGGGCTGAACTTCGCTTAAAATTCGCGTCAGATTAGAGCTATCGGTTAGGTCCCCATAATGCAGGTGGAGCTTCGAACCCGGTATGTGAGGATCTTGATAGATATGATCCAATCTCTGGGTGTTTAACGACGAAGCCCGGCGCTTAATACCGTGCACTTCATAGCCCTGCCCGAGCAAGAACTCGGCCAAATAAGAGCCATCTTGGCCGGTTACACCGGTGATCAGAGCAGTTTTCATAACTTAAAGTCCATTTGCGGCTGGGAGAAAATTTTAGTTTCAACCTCTAAAGATCTGTAGCGAGAGTGTGATCTCGGGCATAATAATATTATTATGAGTTTTTAATATTCACAAACAGTAGATCCGCCTGAATGCTGGTACGCCCACTAGCATCAAAGTTAACGTTATAGGTCCCTATTAGTTTAAAGCCTCTATTTGACAGGAAGATAATCACCTCATCTGCTGTTGCCTGTCCGGTGTAAAGTTCCACAAAAGAGCACTCACAATAAATATATTGAAACTTATCAAGTAAAAGTGTGCACCCTTTTAAAACATTCAGCTCATATCCCTGAACATCTATCTTCAAAAGCGCAGCTTCACCTATTCTCGCCTCAGGAATAAATTCGTCTAATGTTCCAACGCGAACCTTGGTAAGCCCAACCTCTTTAGATGACGGGTAGTACTCTACCTGTTTAGATCCGATCTCGAGTAGTGAGGATGAGTCATCTGACTCAGCTACATGCATATCTACATTCCCAGAAACCTCGCCTATTGCGACTTGGAAAAGTTCAAAGTTATCATCATTCGCAAAGATATTTTTGCAAATTACCGCTGGTCCTTCTAAAGGCTCGAACGCATAAATCTTAGCCTCAGAGAAGGCCCGTACAGCTAATGAGAACTGACCGCGGTTAGCGCCAATGTCCACTACTGTTTTGAAATCCTGAGTGATAACCCATTTGTGCTCTACTGCTGCCAGAACACCGAACCGAAAAAACACCTTTCTCAGAAAGGGCTTTGTTGCGACAACACTGGCCTTTTTGAGCCTTAGCCACATCAACTTTACAGCCTGCATTTTTCACCCCTCATGAACACACCCTAAAAATGCGATTGATACAACGCATCGTTTATTACCCTTTTAGGGTTTGACGGTCTCGAGACTACTCATCGTGCGCACCCCGAATACTCTCTAACCTTTCCACACAAATTAACTACTAAGGCGACTATCAAGGAGCTTAGACATTTGCTTGTTGTCTAGTACGAACAGTCAATTTCATTATCCATCGCCAACCGAAGATGAGCTTGCTCAATTGTCGCCTTCTCAAAGATCGTAAGATTTCCACCAACCGTTGCATCAATTATTCTTCGATCAGCCATCTCGTAAGCTTGCCGGGCAATTTTATAACCTTTTTCACTCAGGTCGAGATCTGGCACACCCCAAAAACTGTTCTCTTGAAAATAGTTTGGATCGAAGTGGTTCGTATCTAAACCCCTACGTTTTTCATAATCGAGCGGCTTACTTTTTTCAATATTAGAAAAACTATGATCGACCCCAACCAAGACAGACAGTTCCGCCCCGAAAAAGTAGGCTAATTGAAGTGCGCTATACGTGACGGTGCCGCTAGTACCAAAACCTTTTCGTTGGTCATTAGAAAATTCATGGCCCAGTCGGTTTAAAAAAAAAATGAAATGGCCCCTATTTCTTCGAGGGATGGCGTGACGCGCTTTCCATGAGATTAAAGTCGGAATGTCTGACTCAACTAAATATTTCCAATGCTGCTTCACCACCAAATCATTTTCAACAACGATACAACTGGGTCGCCATCTTACGCGATTAAAAATCAGATCTATTTTGTTCATACCAATAGAAGGTATACCAGTAAACAGATCCAAAGGAGTCTTATTGAGACTCGGACCATTCCCTACAATTAGAAACTTGTCAGACTCAAGACGGCCTCTTAAATCTAGCAATTTTTGAAAATCATCATCGCTATAGACCAATTCCTCTAAAGCATATCGCAGCGGCCTTGTTACACGTATTAGAGTTTTTATCATTGTCATTTTATACCTTCCTCATTACCGGCTCATGTCTTGCATACCAGCCTTTCGAACCGACCCACTATAGCCATCGCCATCGTAATATGAGCTTACGTGGAGCGCGCCAATTATAACTAATAACAGGTAAGACTCTACCTTTCCAAAGTAGAAAACCGCGTCCAGGTTCGACAGTAAAAGCAAGCCTAGAACGCCGACACAAATTGAAAAAGACTCTGGGGTCCTATCCGAAATCAACCGAGATAATACAGACCATAAAAGCACAATATAGACAACCAAGCCGATCAACCCTTTATCGATGACGATTTGAAGGATCGTGTTATGCGCCGATTTTATACCGGTATTCTCCCAGCCATCTTCAAAAATTCTTGACACTCTTTTGTTGATACCAGACGGTTCCATCCCAGCAGAGCCATAGCCGTAAACGATAGAGGGCTTAACTTTAGAGAATTCAGCGCCTATCTCAGCCCAAATGATCTGCCGATTCGACAGCGTTGCAATATTGTTGTCTTGCGATCTAGACAATAATTGAGCACCGGGTAAAGCGCCAACGATACTTGCAAGCGTGATCAAAATAACGGGTATCACGGGCAATAATGCAAGAACTGTAAAAATTCTCAGCCGATTCAAACCTCGCAAGAACGGAAAGAGTAGCAAGCCAACCAAAAATAGAGCGGCGCCAGTTCTTGAATCGCTCAAAATGATCATGCCTGGACAGAGTAAAAACACAAAGAAGGCAAAAACTTTACTGGGCCCTGATTGCAACCAAGCCATAGAGACACCAAACAAGAAGATCAAAATTGGAACAATTTGCTTAGGCCCACTTTCTAATCCGAACCGAATTGCCTCGAAATCGAGCCCGATCGCACCCAGCATTACATTCTTCCCAGCAGAGCCCGCGTATTGACTACCCGTGTTGAAAACACCAATAGCAACTAAGCTGAAGAGCAGGTTTTCTATAACGAATAATAAAAATCCATATATAAGACACCTCAAATAGAACCTGAACTCTGCTCGGGTGTTAATACAAGACAAAGAGAAAAGCACGTAGGTCGAGACGCATATAACTAAAGCTGCTGTTTTGAGAACGGTGGCCCCACTGAGCGTGCCCATTTCCCAGGCCCTAAAGTGCGCCAAAATTTCAACGCTCACAAAAGTGATAAAAATCACAAACCTTCCTAAAGAAAGTCGTGCCAAACGTGCTCGAGTTGCCTTAACGATAAGAACCAGTGGGAATAAAAGCACTAGCGCAATCGCTATCGTCACTAGGTAGGCTGCATCAGGGGGAAGCAAGACCGGCAGACGATAAAGCGCTATGAAAAGAAATAGGAAAGAACCCACAAATTTTACGTCAATTGAAATGTTTGGATTCATACCTACCCACTACCGATTACAACTGAACCCAAAATTTTCGCGCTTCTAGTGCTGACAGCCCATTAATGACCATCTGCGCCAACAACACACTGAAAGCGATCATTTCACCGTTAATCCCTAAAAAATAGCCAAGACACAACGCTAGGCAAAATAAAATCGCACCAATAAAATTAAAGTGCGTGAGCTTAAGCCCATAGTCACTCATCATCAAAAGGTGAGAGAGTGGCGAGTTTAAGGCATCTATACCCTGAGCGCAGGCTAATAGCACTAGAACATAATAACCTGCTTTGTAAGCTTCTCCTGAGAAGCCTAAAACAAGCTCCCCTAAAAAGGCTAAAGTCAAAAGAAAAACAGAAGTACCTAGTACAGAAAAATACAGTGCGGTTCGAGTCACTTTTTTAAGCTGGCTAAACTCTTGAGTCGATTTAAAATAAGACATCTGTGAACTGGTAGCAGCTGAAAGCGTCCGAGCTATCAACGTCGCGGGTTGGGCTAATCTATGCGCGAGAGCATAAATACCGGCCGCCTGAGGGCCGAGAAGCCACCCTGTTAATAGAATATCACTACGTGTTACAAGGGATTTAGACACTATAGCTAACTGAATTGAACCCAGTTCTAAAACCCACGATCGAAACGAAAAAACCGGCTTCTGATAAACGAATTTTCGGCTGAATCGAACGAAGAGCCACATGCAAACAACAAATTCAAAGACCGCATAAACCCCAATCCAGAGACTTATCATTAAATCCACGTTATAAACACCAAAGGGCATCACGAAGAGCACTAAAATTAAGGCTAAAGGAGAAATAACCTCCTGAGTTATTTGCGTTGAAACAACAAGAGAAAATCCTCGGCCTATCCCTTCACGCAAAGCAATCCACATGCTGATACCAATTAAGGCCGACACCTTGTAACTTTCAGGCAATCCCAAGGGGAGTTTCTCAGAAAAGAACGACAGAAAACCATAGGCAATAAGCGCGACCAAAACCATCACAGCCACTGAAGAAATAGTAATTGCGTAGATTTGAGCGAAATCTCGAATTGCCAAACAACGACTCACGATCTTTGTCAGACCTTGCTGCCCACCAAAGGTGAAAAGCAACACCGCCAGCTGGCAACCTGCTAGCAGCATTGAAAAAATACCAAAATCATAGGCTCCGAGAAGTGTCGCGATGTAGAGCAGGCCCCCAAGTTGCAACAACTTACCAACGAACAAACTGCTGCCTGAATGCAGTATTCTAACGCGTGTATTAGTATTAAAAACGTGAGTTCTCACACAACTTTGTCAACAAAAAAGGCTCCGCCAGACCGATCAGGAAAATTTTCATACGCGAGCAAGTAAGCGCTCAGCATGTTTTGGGTCTTTGGTCGCAATAAAATTGCCCCATCCGAAACTATCCACCAAATTAGATGGATAGCTATACAGGCCTCGCCAGCGGTGTTGACGACCATATTCAATGATCGGATACCATTCTGAAAGCAAAACCGTATAACCGTGGCTCAGAAGATAGTCTCCCATCTGCTTATAATCGTATCCTAATGATGCTGATTTGCTGTCTTCAAATTCAGCAACAATAACCTCTGGTTGAATCAAGGACCAAGGAAACCCCTTTAAAACAAAAAGGTCGTGCCCTTCAGTATCGATCTTCAAAAACCCAACTGACGGTAATTGGTTGTTGTTGATGTATTGCGCTAACGTGGTCGTCGATATCGTATCTGATAATTCGTGAGAGGCGCTAAACGCTGAGAGCGAGCTTATTCCAGTCGACTTTTCGCTATTGAAAAAGGGGACATCCTGAGCAATCTTGTCAGAACAACCCTCTGGGTTAACTGTCAGCAAATCGTTTTGGGACGCTAGCGCCAATAAAACGGCTCTATTTTTAGCATCAGGCTCAAAAGCATGTACCCGCCAATGATCATTAATAAAATAATGGAGCGATTCTCCATAATGAGCACCGACATCAATCATCACTTTCGATTGGATTTCTTCTGAAAGCACTTTATAAACCAGGTCCACTTCATCAAAATGGCTCGGTTTTAGAAGGGATTTAAGTCCGAGATGTACCCTCGGCCTTAACTTACTTCGTAAAATCGACTTCGCCTGTATTAGGAAATTTGTCATTTAAAGTTCACCGCTTAAATTGAGATTCTCATCCGGGGTCAGTAAGTTTCGCCGATATACCGCCGTTGTATTCAATAATAGACCCGGTCAAGAAGCCATCCTTATAGTCCAATATATTCTTGATAAAGCTCGCCAATCCTCCTGGTGTACCTATACTTCCAGATGGATGGCATTCTGCTAGGGCATCAATTTTTTCAATGTCGCCATTGAATCCTGCAAGCAGCATTTCAGTAGCAATTGCAGCAGGCGCAACAGCATTTACGGTAATGCCGTTAACGGACATTTCCAAAGCCAGCGAACGAGTCAATGACTCAAGCGCCGCCTTGGAAGCGGCATAGCAAGCAAACTCTTTTTTCGTCAAACGTGCATGAATACTTGAAACATTCAAAACGCTACCAGAGTATTTAACCAACTCTGGTGTCAGCCCTTGAGTCAGAAAAAATGGCGCTGACACATTGACATTGAAGCTCTCTTGCCAATCAAATTGGGTCAAATCACCCACGGATCCTAAGCGCTGGACTGCGGCGTTATTGATCAATATCATTTCCTCAAGCCCCGCTGGTAATAGGCTTCGAATCTCTGATATCGAAAGCGAAAGATAGCGCTGGTCAGAAGCGATTTTACTCAGATCTATCGCCAGCGACTTGTGCAGGGCATGCTCGCCAACATCCAAAACGGGTTTTTTATCCACAGAAATAACGAGTGCTTCATCTGCCAGAAATGCCGAAACAAGTTCTTGTCCAATTCCACCAGCCCCCCCTGTAATAATAACCACTTTTCGCGTCATGATCGGGTCTCTTTCAACTGCTCTAACACAAGATCAATTGCTTGGTAACTTGCTCGCTCTACTGCTTCTATTGTGTTGGATGCATTATGGCTACCGAAAATACAGCGCGGGTACTCAAGAAGTTGACTGGCTGCAGGAAGTGGCTCTTGCTCAAAGACATCCAGCGCAGCTGCACTAATTATTCCGCTCTGAAGGCCTTCAATTAGTGCCGTTTCTTTAATCAGCGGCCCTCTCGAGACATTTATAATAGAAACACCAACCTTCAGGTGCTCAAGCGTGGTTTCATCAAACATATGCTTATTCTGATCGGTGAGTGCACAAGCGAACACGACAAAATCACATTCTCCTAACCCATCCGGCCAATGACGCTGCAAGTTCACGTAACTAGGAAATGATTTTACCATCGGATCCCAGGCCATAATTTCTAAGTCATGGGCTCTTGCTCTCTTTGCAACTTGCTGGCCAATATCACCTAGGCCTACTATTCCGAGTTGTTTATTTTGCACAGATATGCCTGCCGGCTTATACCAATTCCCGGCCCTAACTTCCCTGTCGATCAGAACGACTTGCCGCGCGAGTCCCAAAAGGTAACAAATGGCGAGGTCCGCGACCTCAGCGCCGAAAAGACCCGGCGTATTAGCAAAGGGGATCTCTAGTTTATTACACGCCTCCCGGTCTACATTATCCACACCAATTCCCCACTTTACAGCTGAACGCAATCTGCCTGCATGTCCAGCTTCGAAAACCAACCGTGTCGCCGGGTCGTCGCCAATAATCCACGCATCATGCTCCGGCACCAGCGCTATGAGCTGCGCTTCCGTTAGGGTCTGCGCCATCTCAGGCGCTGTAACAACAACACCAAGACTCTTAAAAAGCGGTTGGAAACGTTCCATTTGCTTCAGCATTGGGGGGCAGGTCACTAAAAGTTTTATACTCGAATTAATTGTATTCTCTCCTAAATTGTTGAAGCAGTGCTTCTGCTAACGACCAGTCTTCGAGCGTATCAATATCAACAGATTCAAGCGAGTTCATCTCTAACATTGCAGGTCGCAGTCCAATCCGTGCAGAACTACTTTCGAAACTCTCTTTCGTAAATAGATACAGATTAGAATTTTCGTGAAACAGCGGCTCTAAGTCTTGGGTTCTTAAAAGCTCATTCGGGTCATGGTTTATGGGCGTCATAGCCCCGTCATAGAACCTTTCCTGATGCCGGTCCACCGAGAAAAGAGAATCTGCATCCTCTCTTAGTAACTTATCACTATAAAGCGAGATCGCTTGCTCGACGGTACGCGCGGTCAAAAGAGGGTTAGTTGTATGGGTCATCACATACATGTCAGCATCTTCGCTTTTAAGGTCATCCTCTATGATTTTATTCATCGAAACGAAATCACCACAGAGGGCATAGGCTCGATCACGTATCAAGATTCGTGACGATAACAGTCCTATATCATGTTGATCTAATATGTCTCGGGCATCGGTGTTAATAATGATTCTTTCGATAACAGGTACTGCTAACAAAGTGTCCAAAACCCATCGAAATAGTGGTTTCCCACACATCATTCTAAAATTTTTACCCTTAACACGTTCGCTATTCGCCTTCATGGGCAAGAGAGCAACAACTTTCACAATTTATCTCCTCCTAATCGCAGGATAGTAGTAAGAATCCTTCTTTTCCTGGGAGAGTTCCCTCGAGAACCTACCCCCGGCATAAGAGCCAAGGTATTGCGCAGTTCGAAAGCGTATAATCCCTGCCAACTCCCTCATAAAAACACCCTGCCTGCTTGCAACTTTTGCATCCAGATATATTCCCGCAACCAAAAAGCGCACGAAGTCCAGCAGCCCTATGTGTACCTCAGGGAGTATTTTCTGCAATGCTATCGCTTCCCTTTCATAGCGAACTTTAGTTTGAGACCACGTTTCGTCATGGATATGAAAGACCGAAGCCTTCGCGATGTAAGCTAGGCTACCGCCATCATTTAGATAGCGTTTTGCCAGCTCCATATCTTCAAGCCCGGTAACAGATTCATCGAATTTATACTGAGACCAAACTCTTTTTGAAATTGCGGAATTGGCGTTGTTACAAAAGATATTTTCGGTAGAGATATAGGATTCAGAGGGAAAGTATTTTTCAAAAATCCGCTCTTCACTAAATTTCGTTGTCTCGCGCCCAACTTGTCGGCCATAACTATAACCAGCCTGGCCTTTGACGATGGGACCTATAAGGGATTCTAACCAGCCTTGTCCAATAGGAACGCAGTGCCCAGAAACGAACGTAAGAATTTCGCCGTCTGCAAATGCACAACCTAGATTTAGAGACCTACCGAAAGTGAACTCCTGTTTCTTAATCTTCGTGACTCGGCAACCAAACTGTTCTGCAATGTTCAGCGTTTCATCTTCTGACCCAGAATCAACGATTACCACCTCCATCTCAAAACCTAGCTTCCTCTGGGAGTCTAATGCTCGTAATAACTCAGTTAAGTGCTTCGCCTCATTAAGCGTCCTTATAACTACAGAGACAAGCACTTACAACACCTCAAACTGATAAATCAGAAACCTATTTAAATTATTATTTAAAAATCAGTCTCTCAATGATTTGAACGATTAATCTTTATTAGCCAAAACAACTATTGACGTCTTAAACCTATAACAGCTCAGACTCCGATACCACTCTACCCACCCGGCTTGATCCAAAGCATGATTGGCCTGAGTGATCGGGTTAAAACTGAAGTTGGTTATTGCGTTACTCTTCTTAGCCCAAGCATTACCCCGGTCGACATGATACTTAAAAAACAACCAATTGTTATAAGTAAAATCCTTTTAGGAGAAACCTCTTCTTCCGGGGAAACAGGATCGTCGACCATAGTAAACACGTAATCTTCCGAGACATTTGCCAAAAATATTGTTTTTGTTTGTTCTTCGATCAACTGTGTAAAAACTTCTTTTAGTGCAACGAGTTCCGTTTCAGCGACTTTGGCTGTCAAATATTCAATCGCCCTTTCAGCATCACGAATATCCGCGGTCCTAATCGAGCTGTTCAGCTTGCCGACTATCATCTCAACCCAAGCTCTCGCCACGTTTGGCGACTCATGCCGAACAGATATGGAGATCATTCCTGTTTGCCCATCTTCCGAAACCTGCAAGACTTCTTCTATAAATTTTTGATGCGCTTCTTGAGAGGACGGTACCACCTTGTAAGGGTAGTCAACATCTCTAGTCCAAACACCAAGCGCCTGATCGTAAACATCATTATCGTATATAAGAATATTGCTTTGCGATTCCCAATGATCAACGGCCATCAAATCTAAAAGCATCAGATCATATAGTTGCTCACTAAAGAATTTATGACCTTTTAGTACTTCTAATGCGAGCCGGGCTCTGTTTCCGCTTTCATCCCCAAGCCCTGAAACATTTATACCCGCCAAACTTGCCAGCCCACCATATTGTGAAGCTAATCGCGCTAAGTCGGAACTGCCACCACTCGATTTAGGCGCTAGAACCGCTTTCGATTCATAGATATTTGGCAGATAAAACGCGACGCCTAAACTCAAAAAAAGCGCCGCCAACGTCGTTGCGACGAACACCAGCCGCTGCCTCCAGAGATAAAATAATAACCCTAAGAAGTCCAGTTCACTTCCGCGCGCATAATCGGTGTATCCAATGTTTGATCCTTTTCCTAATTCATCCATTTAGGTTTCACTTCCTGGTAATTGAGAAGAAAGCCGCTATCGAGGCGACCGACTCAAAGGCGACTGAGGTGATTGACCTGTATTTGTCGAGAGGCTTTTCGTAGTCATAATCCGTTGGCACAACGACCACAGACCCTGGCGCTAAAGCACCTCGGCTTGAGGATGTAGACGAAAACCTGAACAAACCCTTCCTCTTACCCAGCGAATAGATCGACCCGTTGGCTCTTATCACATAAATATTTTTTTTACGGGCTCGCTCCGTTAGGCCCGCTGCTAGCGCTATATAGTCCTTTTCATCCATCCCGCCTGTATACCGAAAAGTTCCGGGTTCATAAACCTCACCCACGACCGTGACTGTCTCAACTAACCGTGGAACTTCTACAACATCACCATCTTGGAGCAACACATCCGCTGAGCGGTCACCACTTAAGATTCTCGGCATGTCTAAAATTATTCTGCCCTGAAACGAATCAACAACAAAAGACACGTAATCGTCATTTACCTCGCTGCTGTATTGTTCAGTCACCCCCACCGACACCCTACTAGCATTCTCTCTTCGGAAACGTTCGACCAGACGATTTACGTTCGTTTTTTGAACTTCCCGAGTTGCGACTGAGATATACCGCAATGCCTCAGGAAAAGCTTCATTTGTAAATCCTCCAGCCCTTTGAAGAATGCTAGCGACCGTTTCACCTTCCCTTAGATAATAGGTGCCTGGGAATTGAATTTCTCCACTTAGGGTCACTCTTTGATCCGGATTCCAATCTGGGAGATAGTTTATTCTTAGAACGTCTCTACTGATCAGTCTCATCCCAGAATCAGTACTCAAATTTACCGCCATAATATTAGTTTTAACTTCGCCACGTACTTGATCAACGTCGATGCGCCGTAACTCGGCGTTCGATAGATATGCCCCATCTAATAGCCCCCCGGCTAACTCGATCAGATACCGAGGCTCCCCACCTACGGTCAATGGGTATTCCCCCGGATTTCTCACTGCCCCCTGAACATACACTACTGACGCGGGAAGTTCTGGGTTCGCCTGCCCCTTCAATCGATCAATCACCGGGGTCAATAACTCTTCTCGTGTCAGACTCGTGGTGCTACTGTCATCAACCGCATCAATTTCAGCATCCAAATCAAACTCATCAGCATCGTTATCTGCCAAAGCTTCCGCAACACGAGGAAGTATAATAACTTCGTCATGGGACCTAAGAAGCGGATCATTGACTGAGCCAGGAGATTGCACCGCAAGGACTAAATTAAATGCATGGACTTCAATCTCCTGCCTATCGCCGAACCTTCTCAGAATTAACCCGATCTCGAGATCTGCATCTGGCATCAGATCGTGATCGAGGCTTGTGATATAGCTACTGACTCTATCGCCTTCTTGATGCTGAAAGGCCCCTTGACGGACAACTGCGCCAGAAAATGTTACTGCGCCAGATAATTCCACGGATTTGGCGGGTATATGCACATGGTCACCGTCGTGCACATTCATCGCGCCAAAGGTGCTGTTTATTGGCAACACCTTCACACCTAAAGAACCTACAACTCGTCTGACCGTTGCGTACCTATCATCGCTGCTGGATGTCATGCCGCCGGCAAGATCAATGCTTTGCAGTAGGGTATCTGCCGGAAGCGCCTCATAAACACCTTGTCGCCTGACTTCACCCGTAATACTGATCAAGGTCTTAGCGACAGGAACGAACACGACATCCCCGCTCCGTAAAAAAACATCGTTATCTCTTTTGCCCGCCAACAAAAGATCATATAAATCGAAATTGACGATCGATCCGTCCAGTCGCCGAACTTGTATCAATCTATATGATCCTATGTCGGTTATACCACCACTAAGATAAAGCGCTTGAGAAACACTCGTTAAAGCAGAAACGTTGTAACTGCCGGGCGCGACGACTTCGCCCGCTAAAAACACATTGATTTCTCTCAGTCTACCTAACGCAACAACAACTTCGCCACCAAGCATCCTTGTCGAAATTTTATCGCTAATAACCCTCCTAGCCTGATCAAAAGTCAATCCGCCCAGATCGATACTACCTAGCCTTGGCAAAGTAATTTGACCGTTTCGATCAATTTCCAATCTCACATCAATTGGGTCTTTACCGAAAACCTTCACGCTCAATTGATCCCCTGAGCCTAGCGCGTACCCCCCGGGCGGCAATATATTATCGGTCGGGACGAAATTCGTAAGATTGGCGTCAAAGATGTTTGCGCCAAACCGCGGTAATTCAAACTTATCACCGGAGTTTGATAGCCTATCTTTTTCGTCTTCTTCAACCATTTCTTGAAAATTCACTGCTCGAGACTGATCAAGCGTCACCGGTATTTGTATTTCACGCTCTACAGGGATGTCCAGACCGCCCATCGGGAATTCAATACCAAACTGTTCCGCCATCGATTTCTTTTGTTCATCCGGTAGACTCTTGAACTTTTCAATCATTGCTGGAGTAACTCCCGCCTGAGACGAAAACACATGCGCCGGTAGCCAGGCTAGACTAAAAATTAACAATATCGGGTAAAACCAAGAAAATCCCGCGCCACAGCACTGAATAATCCAGGCCTTTATATAAATAAAAATTAACTGCATAGAAAGTTTATTAGCTCCAACAAACCGTTTTAAATTAGGCACAACAATCCCATCCATGCCGTAATATTCAGAGTACCCTAGAAACCTCTAGCAGGCGTCCACCATTCATTATAGCTGTCTCTATCTGCTCGATTTGGCCTTCTGAATCTACCCTGATTTTATTTGCAAACCTATTAATCGAAGAGGAAGAACATACCTGCTTAAAAAACTGTTTGCCCCCCTTTTCGAGCTTTTCCCAGGCCAAACAATCCACCCTAAAAGACCCTTCACTATCCGGCGCTCGGAGATACGCACCCTTGACCGATTGACGTTCAGACCATCTAGGAAGCGCTTCTTTTATCTCATGATAAACATTAAAGGAGCCCGTTTCAGATATACCTTCTAGTCTTACAAAATTCCAACCATCAAAATATAACCGAATGTATTCTCCATCCGTAAATAGCGTATCACCACCTGACAATGCGACAGGGAATACCGTTTTTTGTTCCGAATCGCCTTCGAGCGTTAACGCCCAGCGCGGCAGGATTACTCCAGTCTCAGCCAAAACGCTTTTCATAAAATTAATTTGATTAGATTGAAAGGAGCAACCTTGTAAAACGACCAAACCCATACACAACAATCCGCGTAGCACCGACGTAGAATAAAACATCAACTGCGAGTTCAATGCACTCTTTCCTTATCCCTGCTACTAAAGCTGTCAGCCCTTATAGCTCTTCTGTCCCACCATAGGTTTCCAACCGCACCTTCTAGTTTCCTACCACCGTCTCTTTCAAGCGATCTGACCACCGTGCTGTACGAGGCTCTATTATTAAAGTTAGTGAACAGATTGAACGGCACTCGAAGAAACAGACCTTTGTCAAAACTCCCCTCACCAAAGTCCTCATCCGAAACGTTAGTTCGCGTGGCAAATGCACCAATCGAAAATCCATTTACAAAGGTACGCCTAGCTTCAAAGGTTACGCCAACATCTCCAGCTAAGTATCGGCCAACGTGAACGCCGAGATCGATTTGGTGCCAAGGAGAGGCATAAAACATCGAAAGATGCCCCGTAAGAACCGAATAATCTCTAAAAGAAAAACCTTTGTTAAATGACCTCTGCTTTACCCAATTTACATTCGCGCCTACTGCAATTCGAGACAGCGAAGGATGATATAAAGCCTCTATTCCGCCACCGCCAAACATCTCTTCTAATAGTCCCACATAACTCCGCATATGAATATTACGACGAACCGTGGTCCTATGCTCTATAAAAAGTGAGTCTATTCCTGTCTCACCTTCAGTGAGGTACCGATTGATTTCGCTGCGGACCCTCGGCAGGACAGAATCCGAAGCTCTCTTTACGTTAAAGTCATTATTAATATCGAGAGAATAAGAGGACCAAAGGTTAAGCCCGTTGGTTATTGCAAGTCTAGCTTTACCATTTAAGTAGAGCTGCTTTTTCAAGGGCTCATCAGGGTCCATTAACTGAACCCGCAACCCGAGGTCCACCGTCAAAGCAAGCCGGGGCAATCGGAAATCTGTCGAATAAGTTGGCCTGACCAACTTCACAGAATCCGTTATTTTCTGACGCGCGTGAATGTCGACCCTAGCATTTAAACGGCTACGCGACTCGAGATTATCTCTAACGCGTATCACTCTGGGTCCCAAATGATTATTCTCGATGGTTTGAGCCTGAATCTGCATTATAGATTGAGGAACATGAATCTCCGCAAGTTTAAAAAATTGGTCAAGTGCATCTGCCCATAAAGCATAGCTATCGTTTGAAATCAAAAACTCTGCAGAAGGATTACCAGGATCTAGCTTTGCACGATGCATTCTGATGCCGGCCCGCTCGACGTCGAACAACAGCTTGTCGTACCAATTATTCAAATCAATATGTTCTGGTGCGAGCCTCGCTCCTAGAGGGTCAGCTGAGCTATAAAAACTGGGTTCGATTACTTTAGGTACAGATTTGAAGTCCTTGACCGACTTGATTGTGACCCCATGAAACTGACCGATCTGATGGCTGAGTTGAAGGGATAGCCCCGGCAAGAATTTCCAATTTAACCCATAACTCCAAGGCCGGCTTCGCTTTAATAGCTCCAAACCTATTTCGCGATCATAACGATCAGATGTGTACTCAACGATTAAATCGATTGGATATTTATTAAACTGATGCCTAAAACCGCCAAAAACTCCGACATCTCCCTTAAAGAACGCTTTCGATCGCAACTCACCAACATTCAATCCCTCATAAATTCCTTCGGGTCGACTATTAAACTCGTCATTTAACAGGCTAAGAGGATTCGAGAAAGCTTTTCGCTGTCCAAATCGTCCCCATCCCAAGCCGATAGTCACATCGGTTAAGCCGAATCTTTTTGTCGCTACGACATACTCACCAGACCAGACACCCGACCCTAAAATATCGCGTATTCCGATCGCAACCTCGGGCCGACGGTTAGTTTCAGAAAATAACCGGTACTTAACCTCATAGCTTCTATCGCGAAGAAATAGTGCCTCCCTGCGAGACTCCAAAATAGCATCAGATACACGAACTGCGAAAGGGTTAAAGAGAGAATACCGGAACGTACCCTCGATCGAGGGCGTGATTTGAAAGGTCAGATTGTAGGTGGATGCTACTTGGTTTCTACTATAGGTAAAAGCAAGTTGCCCGTCATCTAGCATTGATGCAGAAGGAATTGTAATCAAACCCGAACTTCCAAAGTCTGATGCCCGGATGCTGCCTGTACTAAAAGAAAAAATCAGCACTCCACCAAAACAAACGACTGCCTTCCTATACCACCACATTATGAGCTTCTGGCGAAAAACTGCACCTCCCGATTACAACGCATTATGGAACCGTAAAAAAGGCGACCAAAGGCCGCCTTTAACACCCAGATTATTGGCTTTACGTACCGGTCGTGCCTGTCGTACCTGTCGTACCTGTCGTACCTGTAGTACCTGTCGTACCTGTAGTACCTGTGGTACCTGTGGTAC
>ENA-UOXV01002232-UOXV01002232.1-marine-metagenome-genome-assembly--contig:-NODE-2232-length-25599-cov-6.789657_pt1 | contig 25599 bp, 22 predicted proteins | sample MGYA00238165_ERZ766961 | MGnify/ENA primary metagenome ERZ766961 (study PRJEB28924, sample SAMN03173240) | marine metagenome | biome: Marine; feature: Water; material: Subsurface seawater | place: North... | reverse complement strand
GAGATGCAAGGGGCGACAAGCCACAGAATCCTCCGCATTTGGGTCTGCGCCGGCCGCGAGAAGAAGACGAACCGTTTCGGCACTCTGCCCACGCCCTGCCGCCATGTGCAGAGGAGTGCGATTAAATTCGTCGGGATCTACGAATCGCGCGTCTGCTCCTGCATCAAGCAGCTTCTTAGCTGCGTCTGCATTTCCATCCTCGCACGCCCCCATGAGTGCCTCGTCTATTTCTCGAGTTCTTGCCCGAATAACAGCAGGGTCTTCCTCTCCTAGCAGTGGGATCGGCTCGAATACTTCGTCTTTTCTGCGCAGATTTCGAGCAATCATTTGCCCCCAACTGTCCTCTTCCTCGCTTTCCGAAATTGATTGTGCAACGGTGCCTCCACCACCTTTCGCCACAGACTGCCCCAATTTTTCATCGCTATCTCCACCAGAATGTAGTTTGCCCACGCTTTGTTCCGGCAGCATGGCGTCGCTGCCAAGTTCACAGCCACCTCGCAAAGAGAGAAAGGGCGGAGCAACATGGACTTGCTCATGGCACTGCAAAAGTTGAAACGTCTCTGAGTCGCTTTCACTTCTGTCCAGAACTCTAGGTTGCGGGCTCGAGGCGCTTTGGCCGGCCGGTTGAGCAACTTCATGGCAAGTGGCACTCTGCGAACCCAATAGCAGCTGCTCCTTCGGACGATTGAACGCGAGTCTACATCCCACATGTCCTCTGCAGAAACTAGAGAGACCTCTACTTGCAGTGGAGCACCCAAGAAGCAGCGCGAGGAGCCACCCACCCCACCTCGTTCGCGCCATCCCTTTTTGACCAGCCCGTGCAACGAGTTTGAGCCATTGCTGGTGAAAGAGGGTTGGGTCTCACTGGAGCCTGGAGGCCAGATGGACCCAAAGTGGGCTACCACGGGGTGGTTCATGCTACTGTTACTCGCGGTAATGCCGTGGAGCGGAATGGCGTTCTCACTGGGCGGAGCCGTCGCTCTTTGCCGTGGTCATTCGGCCCATCGTACTGACTGGCACTGTAGTTGCGGGGCTGGCAGGCCACATGTGCCGTTCCGCCGTTTGCGCGGCGTTGTGCAGCACGTTCGGTTCAGTTTAGTTTACAAGTCAAAGCATCTCCGAGCGGATGTGAGGGAGTGGCGTTGCCGCCCTGCCACTCCTGCGGCAACGCCAGCCTCACCTTCCTGGCTAGTCCCTTCCAGACAGCGTCCAAGACGGTGATCTGACATCACCTCTTGGGTCTTATCGCAGGTTGCCGCGCTGGTCGCGTTGAGTTCTCAAACACTATGCGATATCGGCGCGTCGGGCGTGCGGCGCACTGCCATATGGCGATCCGAGACGCATCGACTGAGGCTGAATTTAACGAGCTTGTTCTCAAAGCCAATGGTAATCCTCAGCCGTGCGTAGCACACGTCGGTGCTCCAGGTCCTTATTTGCAGTCTACGGCATGACGCTAAAGTGCGTTCTGTGCAGTTCCGACTCTTGTCTCGTTCTGGGCGCCATGGTGCGGCCCATGCAGGGTGTGTGCCCTCTCACATGTGTCACCTTGTCCCCAAAGGTCCGGCAGCTCCGGCAGTTCCGTCGGAGCTGTGTCGCACATTGCGAAAAATGATGGTTTTGGTTGCTGCGACTGGCAGATATTGAAACCAGTGCTAGCGGAAATTGACGAGGAGTTCTTGGGCAAGATCGAAATCGTCCAGGTTATGCCTACACAAGATTGCAAGGGTTTCGCAGGATCGTAAGCCCGTTGAAAGCGGATAATAACGTGAGGCAGGGCAGCTTACGCATGTGGTCTGCACACAGATCAACACGGATGAGCCGGGGGTGCTGAACGTACCAACCACGTACAATGTACGATCGATTCCAACTCTGATGCTGTTCAAGAAGGGCGAGCTGGTCGAAACCCTAGTCGGCGCGGTACCGAAGAAATTACTTACCGATAAGCTGCAGCGCGCTCTGAAGTAGGTGACGGGAAGGGTATCGCATCATGCAATTTTGTGCATGGAGTGGTCACCATTGTTGATTTGGACGCCACAATGAAATGTATAAAGCTGAGAGCAGCGTGGAATGCCCACGGAACGCAACACGTAACGCCAACATCAGTTTACATCCACTGATTTCTTGCTAGATCTGCGGCGGCCGGGACTACGACGTGTACGCGAAGGGCTGCGGCTCACCCCGTTGCGTTCCACTGCAGTACGGCGTTTTCCAGCAGTAGCCTGAGACTTCCGTGCGCGTGTAGCAAGGTCCAAGCTGCTGCGCTGGATAAGACGGCTCTTGACATTTCGTACAAGTAATGGAAATGCGATGCCCGGAAGGAATAGCATGATGAATACGCCCAGAACATTGACCGTGCGGTAGGCTTTTCCTGCAGTCACCCAGCGCCCCTCAACCATTGCAGTCTGCGCCTTAACACATGAACAGTGGCGACACTGCAACAAAGCCTTCATGCTGGGATGGATAAGAAACCAAAAAATAGCAGCGGTCCGTTTGGAGGAGAGAGCATGTAATTGATGTTCTTTGAGGCGAGGAGTGAAACAGGAACAAGCACCGAAAAATGCAGTACACCGAGTACCGCCCACCCCATCTACCCTCAGCGATGTCAATTACAAAATGCAGATAATTCGAGAAGGGAAAATAAAGTCCAACCAAGACTGTGTCAAATATCGAACGGGAAGGTCCAGCAGTAGGAGGTCATCTTTTGGGGGCGCGGGGGATGATCCGGGACGCGGGGCCAGTGCGGCATTGGCGCCGCTCACGGGAGCCGCATTTGATTGCAGGTAAGGTTGCAGGCGCATTTGATTCGCAGGAGGGCGCAGTCGTCGTTCCACATTTGCAGGAGCGCGCGGGACTGTGCCCCAGCAGGGAGAAGGGAGGGTCGCGGGCACGCGGGAGCGCGAAAACGCTCACGTACCGTGAGAGCGAAGAGCCCGTGCTTGAACTGGAACGATCCTGTCCACTCATACCTGGACACCAAGCCGACGCATACGATTAAGATCGACTTAGCTGTGCTGCGCGCTCCAATCAGCTGGCAAGATATACGCACCAGAGAGGAACGACTGCCAGAAGGATGTGTAGGAGAAAAAAGTTAAAAATTGTCGTCCTGTAGGATTAGGTCGTGAGCGAAGACAAGGGGCAGTGCTTATCGCCCTCCCTTGCGAAATTCATTAGCGCGGCGTGCGTTCGACATTAGCCGTCGAAATATGGCATTCAGCGTGCACCTCGGATACACATCGCGTCTCCAGTAGTCCCCCGTATCTGGAAATGCTGGGCAGGAAATCGAGAACCAGAACCCCTCTGATCAGCGCGCAAATCACACAAAATCGTTACAGCAAATACAACGTATCTATGGGAGACAGGCCTTGCAGTTTACCGAGGGCCAAAAATGTCCCGAGATTCGCATGCTCAAACACGGCAAAGGCCAGCGAGGCGCGTCGCCGATCTGACTCCAAGCAGACATACACCAGCAGCATGGCGACCTAACTCAGTAGCCGTCATGCAATTAGAAAACGAACCTCTGCTGCATTAGTGCAGCTCAGTAACTGTAAAAATCTGATAAAAAGACGGCAAGCGTGCTCGCTCGGCGCTTGGAGGAAATGCAATCCGCCTCTTGCCCTTTGGTATGGGCTGATTGGCGATCCAGCCGACAAAGTTGCAAGGAAACGGTGTGCGGAATGACCAAATGGCAGGGCTGCGTCAGGTAGACAAAAGTTCCCGTGACGTACTTGTACCATACTATGATGAGCAAGCTAGCCGTCACGACGGCAGCAATTGTTTTGTCGCTGGTGGTAATCTTGCGGCGGGATCCCGCGCGTGGCAGGCCCAGCGTCTTCAGTCCCGGGCCGCGAATAAGCCAAATCACGACGACCCAAAACGCTACATTCCAGAACGCGCACTCGACAAATGTTTGCTCGGGTGAGATGAACCATGACGGCGGATTGGAGCTGCTGGGCCTCTGAGTATCCCAGTCGGGCCTCCATGCACGCAGTTGCCTGCCGCCCCATTCTGCCACAGCACTGACAGGCCACGGGAAAATCGCCGCGGCCTCGTGTCCAGGTGCTAGTGGCATGTCTCCGAAAGAGGATCGCGCGTCCGCTGCCTGAAAAATCCTGAGGCCTTGACGCAGTGCGGCCCCAAAAACCCACCCAAGTGTTTTTCGACCTGTTTCCGGGGTGGGGCCCCAGCCCCACATTCTTCGGAAATCGTCGAGTCATCACAGCTTTCCTTGACGATGGCTCCTGCCGAGGGGTCGAACGTGCACCCCGAGGTTTGCACGAATCACCAACACGCATGCACGAACAACCGCGCAATCCCGTATCAAAATTGTTGATTTGCACTGGATACTCCTAGCTGCTTGTGGACGCCACGCATCTGCCTGCTGCAGATACGAGGCGGATTCGCAACCTACATGTGCCCTGAAAACAGAACACATTGCAGCCAATTCTTTGAATTAGGACCACGGCCCCCGCCAAGAGATTTCTGACTTCATTTGTTTTCTGCAGGCGCAAGCGATCGTGGAATCGTTCAAGGACCAGTTCGAGGAGTACCACGCTCTAGTGGAGGGCCGTGTCGTGGCAATTCATGACCTCTTCAACTCGATTGGTGCACTTCTGTCCATAAACCCGGATTGGTGTGAGGGTTCTGATTCCACGAAGGTTCAGTTGATGGGCGATCGTCGCCGTCTCTTCCTGTGTGTGGTAGCATTCATGCTTTGATGCTCTAGCTTGAAGCGAGCTGCAACTCCTCGCCGTGCCTAGCAGCAGAGGGGGCAGGCGGTTTTGCGAGCAGATATACAAGTAGTTGCCTCGGTTCGAACCACTGGCTAATCTGATGGATCGAATGTGTCTTGTTGGGTTAAGCCAGGCTCTGCGTTAGTTTGGATTGACTGCCCTCAGCGACACGTCACCTCACTCCTTCGGCTCCTACTGTTTCCTTGTACTTCAGTGATGGCCTTCATTGTCCCAGACCACACTGCTGTGCACGGGTGCACATAGTAGTTCGGTCGATCGATCGATCACGTGACCATTCCTGATGACTAGTTCCCTCCCACAGCTGTGCAGAACGGAAAACCGATGCTGCCTCCACCGGCGATCGCATTTCTTCTCGACCTTCGCGAGGATCAGGCACAGAAGGAGGGCGGCCCGATCGTGACTCCCGATCAGGTACTTTATGTGTGTCATCGGTTTGCATGTGGAAATCGAAACCTCTTTGTGATTGCTGCCGCTGAACGCTGATACTGTGCGTAGCTCCTGCGGGCTTTCATGAAGATGGTTCCTGCGAAGGATACGCGTGAGATCTTCGACGACAAGGTTCCCTTTTTTTCGCGCGGGGGGCTTGGCACTGCTTCCTTTAAGAACCTCATGACCTGTGCCTGATCTGTGGGGGCGTGGCGCGCAGGTGATGTCGCATGTCCGGGATGCCATCAAGCGCATAAAGCACGCCAAGAAGGTACGCAAATGTGAAACTCGATCACAACAAGTGGCCTCTGGTGGTGATTCTAGGCGTACAGATGTGCTTCACTACCAGCGAGTTGAAACACGCATTGTTGTGGATAGGCTGCATGGGGCTCGGGGTAAGCTTCGAATTCGTGAGCAGGTGATGCCTGAACTGAAACCGGACCTCACGGAGCTGCACACCAAGGCATGTCCCAACGCAATCCGCTATTCATGCGCTGTTTGAATCAGTGATTGGGGCAGCGTGTATCTGTCCATGGAAGTGCAGCATTCATTGCGTGGCTATTGAAGGAAGGGGATACGTGGCAGTGTGGCGGGGACGCGGACAAGCTCTTTGCATGGTTCAAGGACCTTCTCCCTGAGGATGCTGAGGTCGCGCCCTTGCAACTTTGCAACTTGCAACTTGGGCCACCAAAGCTACTCTACAGTGTTGTGTCTTCACATAGTTGACGGGCAATGATGCTGTGCAGTTCCCAAAGGAGGCCTTCTTGGGGATGATCATGCGTGTGCCACCGAACAGCCCCAAGGTGGCTCTAGAGACTTTCTTGCAGGGAATCTCAACCAACATGGACGAATCAGACACGGTCGAGAAGCTCCGCACTTGCGTGAAGAAGCACCTGCCCGCCTAAAATGTATGCAACAGCGGTTGCTGGTGATCGCGTCAAGTGCATTCAGGATCGTCGTATGGACACAAGATTGCAGCTGAGAAAGGATGCTGCTAGTTCACGCGCTGAAATCAGTGCTTCTAAAATCCTTGTGTCGAGTTAGTTTGTGTCTTTACCGACGAAAAATCGCAGATGCTGTCTCTAGACAGAGGTTGCCTTGCCGAGTAGACTGTTGATGGTGAAGTAGGGGGAAGGAAGAGAATGTCGGCGGACTGGGGATGGATTGAGTTGATTGGGATAGCAGCGTTTGGTTAAAAAAAAGCCTTGCAACATCCTCATGCACTCCCCTCGGTGTCTCGTACATACATACGTACGGTACATTGTGACTCCGCTTTCCATCGTTGATGTTCAGGAGTCTATGAATCAACGTCAGAAATCCTCCTTTTCAACCATTTTGAACAGGCTGTCGTACAGTTTGCCGTCGCGCACCTGCAAGTATCGATGAAATTGATACAAACTGAGTTATACACACGGGTCGCAACGCATCCAACCAATTCGAATAGGATGTGGAATAGATCCACCTGATACTTGCCGAGCCGCAGCAAACATCGTAGCAACTGGCCAACTTCCATTCCTGTTGCAGACATGGAAAAAAGAAAGTCACGAGCACGCAATCAATACGGCATTCGCACATAAAGCTATCATGACACACCTTTTGCCAGAATGAGATCTGACAAACGTCGAAATTTCGAAATGAATTTTTCATTCTCAGCGCAGTACACCTGTTATTTCAGATTTCGGAACAGTCGCATCAAGTTGAACCACTGCAACAAGACTTAGTGCGAGTAGTCACAACTTATCCGAAATGGAGGAGTACCAAACGCTTGTTTGTCGCTGAGCAGGCCATCCAAATGATCAATGCCTTCACTTCCAGGCTACCCCTGGAATTTTTCAGATATTAGAGAACTAGTGATGGCGTCGGATGTTCAGTAAAATGAAAACACCTGTCGACAAGATCACATCCCCAAGCTCCCGCTGCAACGTTATCAAACTCCTCTGCCTCAGCGTCCAGCAGACCACATCTGAGTGAAACCACTCTTCAGATATGAGATTGTGGGTCATCCTCATCTCATTCTGGTGTTTGAAAATCAACCTCAACTTCTCTAGTTCACAAGCCAGCGAGTCATATTGTAGTTGTTCATCCAGAACAACAGGTGCAGTTAGCGCCCCAGTCGAAGTATCACGCTTTGGCTTTGAAAACTTCGCAGGTTTTATCCCCAGTAACATGGTTTGAAGTTTCTCAGCACCCTGTCGTGCATTGCGATGCAAGCGTCAGAGCAAATCGAAAACATGCCCGCCGGAACAAATGATAACAACTGTGAAATTCTTTGGAACCTCTCTGAGATCTGTTTTGATCGATCTTCCAACCCACTTCAACGTCGGACCAGACCCGCTGACTTCGTTCAGACGCTTGCAGCCTTTCACAAGGATAACCTCGTTATCTTCAATGCTGTGAGTCAAAAGGAGAATAGCAGATAGCTCCGGATATCTCATGTAAGTTCGCTCTTCCTCCTGATGCCCGCGGAAGAGGAAGCCACCACCCAGCTCTTTGTGTGTTGGGAACAGGATCATTGCATCTGGTTGCGGAAAAGACTTTCATAATGATTCTTGACTTCTCAATGTGCGCATTGTGACATATTTGGTTCTGCTAGTTATGTCGCGAATTATCCTTCCAGTTGTTGGGATACTGATCGGGACAATCGCATCAATACCATCTATATTCTGCGGGTCGTCCTGCGTCAACGTCACTTCTTGAAATGGCGCGTCAGAAAACTGCCGAAATATGTATTCAGAGCTTGTTATGAGAAATATGTAGCTTTTCATAAGAAGCTTGTTATAAGAAGCTTGTTATAAGAAAAATTTAGGCCTTTCTATTCAAGGTGCCATGTTCCACTTATCGGTTGGGAATCGGATACCAACCTGCCAATTGAAAGGGAAATCTCTGTTGTATGCGCGTTTCACATAGATCAAATCACTGCCGTCCGCAATAAGTTTCAGTTTCCTCAAATATCCTGGCACACAGCATCAGCTGTATCGATTGCGACCGGTGAAAGTACCTTCTGCGGTAAGATTGTTCTGATACATTCAGTTTATGAGTCCCCTCTGTGACCGTGCTGGTATTTTCCGCCCCGAAGATTTGGTCACTTGTATTGACAGCATCATTGAAATCTTTGATGTCCTGGGGGGAAACCGTAACACAGGGTCAAGAATTCATCCTGGAATATTGTTGAGAGTCGCAATGTTCGCTGATTATTCAAAGCGAAACCCCGAATACCTCCGATTCTGGGACTTTGTGTGGAATGATTGGCAGGAAGGGATCTTGTGAATCAGCAGGAGAGACCCCGTCGATCCACTCCGCATAATTCAAGAAACTTTCGACCTTTGCTACCTGTCGACGCAAATCGAGGCAGCATCAAACAATGGGCCCGACGACTGAGAAATAGCTCAAACCTACAGAGCCTCTGGAACTTGCAGAGCAAAAGACCCTGTCCAGAACCCAAGGACTGCTACGAAAAGCAAATTGTGCGAGCAGAGCCAGACCTGCCACGACTGCGCAGAGAGAAAAACGAGTGCGAAGGAAGGATTACCCTTTGGAAGTGAACAGAGAAACATGGAGGCGATCAGGGCTCCTGCGTGTGTACGCGAGAGTGCCACACTCTGGCGCCCCTCGTGCGAGAGAATCGGCCACGCGTCATCAGTTGGGAAAAGCTTTGCACACGCCGCTGCGTGCCTAGACAAGGCAGGAAAGCCTCGCGTCACGAATGAGCAAAACCACTCCTCTGGCGGCCCCTTGCGCAGCAGCACGTCGAGAGACATCATAGGCGCAGATGCCAATTGTGCGTGTGCTGTCCATTGAAGAATCGCTGAACGGATGCCCTCGCTCTCTGCAGGCGGCGTTCGTGCCCAACGCGCTGCTGTCACCTTAAGTAGGCGAGCAGCGCGCAGTACGTGCCGCTGCTTGGGGCTCAAGTTCAACACCGTGCTCGACCCACTCGGGAGCAGTGCAGCCTCGTCGGCCGCTTCAAGCTCGGCATAAAAAGCCGTGTCCTCTGGACTCTCAAAGCTTGCTGCGGCGTTCAAGTTCGCCGGCTGCACGGCTGAGACCCCTCTTGCGCAGCCAGACACCCTGTCTTTAAAAGAACCTTGCCTGGTGACATCACCCTGCACACAATCCGGACAGAAGGCACGTTAGGGGTACAGTGAAGTTGGCAAGGAAAACTCAGACCAAAAAAGCTGGGGCAAAGTGAAACAGGAGGATTGGGGACGGCGCGCACGCCCGGGATTGAGGAAGAGACCCTGTTCGTGACCCCTTTGCTCAGATGGCCACCTGGGCCCACATGATACATTCAATCAGATACCGTCGCACTTGAAGACCTGTGTGCTCATGCTGACTTCGTCACCAAATGGTGTTGCCAATCGATACGTTGGCACGGAGGATTCAAGGTGGGTCAAAGGGAGCATTACCCAGACTGTTGTATCCCATTTCATCAATCTCAGATTGCGTCGCATCCAGCGGAATCTTGTCGCTGTTGATATCGTTCTTACCGGATCCGATTGGATATGTGTCCAACATTTCATCCTTCTCCTCTTCATCATAATCGTTACGAGATGCACCCTGCGAGGACGCGGCGCTCCCATTCGCTGGGTGCTTGTCCATCCTGCTTGGGATTTCATTCGGCTTCGCTTCTGAAGAAGACTTGGACCGAGACGGGTGCTGAGTACGCGAAGAGGAGCTCATCCGAGAAAAATCATGTGAGAGTTCTCCCGACTCCTGGACGGGTCAATCGTGTTAAATGGGCAAATGTTTTCGCGTGGAGCACTATCTGGAGCCAAGGTCGGGCAGAGCTGCTTCAAAACTGGCACCGGGGGTGGGCAGTGCCTTCTCTTGAGTACGCCGGAGCCGTAGACGCCGCAGGTGGTTGGACTCATTTTCTGTCGGCGAGAAAGATCCCACTCCTACGGGCGTGGATCGAGGAGAGTTTCAGCGCAAATCGTCAGAGTCTACGAAACCCCTGCAGTGGACAATCGGCCAGGGGTAATGGCAAGTCCAACAATGATCGTCAACGAGTGCGATCCCTCGCGAGTGCAACACTCGGACAGGGGCCGCAACGGAGACAGAGAGTGGCGCCGCAGACCGCACCTGTGGAGCTCCCTGTAAGATCTGGCGCGTCTAGTCTGTTGCTCCCCCGCAATCTTGACGCTCCTGATGCAAAGAACGAAGTTTTTCCCAACTGGACCTCTCGCGGTGCTTGATGCTGCTTCCCCAGTAGCGGCAAACAACCCAAACTTCGCAGTGCAGCGACGAGTGCCCGCTCAACCTGCTGCTCTCCGACCCTTGAGAATCCCGCCTCTGTTCCGGCCATCCAATTTTTTCTTGCCGACAAGTGTTCTCTCTTGCTCTGCAGTCGCGCCTCGTACCTGCTTGCGTCGAAGCAATCAGACACCGACCATGTATTGTCAAGTGCCCCAGACACGTATAGCTGGATGAGTCACTCACATGGCTTCTAGATCAATTACTTTTCGGCGTGAATTCTCAGCATTTTTCAGTTCAGAGTTGCTTCTCAATGGCTCCGTGAATCCCGCTGGTACGGACTCCTCGAAGTCCACAGCAACTCCAGAAAGACAACTCCCTGTGCTGTGGCGCTTGCCGTTCGACTGCGCGCTGCGCAGCTCTGGATGGGTGGCCCTGAAACGGGGGTATGACTCAAGGTTCCATAGAAATGATGAGAACACAACACCAAATAAATCATGCGAGCGCAACACAATAAGCTCCCGACCACTAGTATCCCTCGAATAGGGGCAAGAGAAGAAAGGAAATGGCTGCTCTTTTGCACTCTACCGATCTGGATCTTGGAGATGCCTACTGTGACGGTCGTGCGCTGCGAGACTAGCCCAGAGTCGCAGGCTTCTGTGGCGTGGTGGTTCCTTCCCGCCCAAGCGATCGGTCTGCGGTCCCTATCATCAAGAATTATCAGATAACACAACCAAGGCGAAGTTTTCGATTGTTCATATATGGCGAATACAGCAACAGCCAAACGAGGAAGGAAATGCACGGGCAGTTGTGCATTTTGTCTTCTCCGCCTGAAACGCATTTCTGATCGATCCTTGGCGATTGCTCACCCCATGTACGTGAAATACGCGTAGATGGACTGAGTCCGGTGATTTCCAATTCGGCGTGCGTTGTGTCTGCGATGATCGCGTTGTTTTCGCTACCATTCCTGCTCACGTAGAGCGGAGACGAGGCAAGCCAACACGACGTCGGCGCCCTGGAAGAAACGCCTGCACCGGATAGAATGTTCCAGACTCTATGTTTCGTAAGTCGTCACACGCCACCTCAAGGTGCAAGACGTTGGTTCTGATGACACCAAGCGTGCATGAGGGCCTGCTCCGCTCGCTACGTTCCCATGGAGGCCCGACCAGACCCCGACAAGGCACTTGGAGCCGTTCACTTTTTCAGAACTGAGATCATCTTTTTGTCGTGCAGCCTTTTCAGAGGCAGAGGAACCCGCGAGGTGGCAGCCCCGTCCTCTAGGTCGCCCTGCCCCGCACGTCCTTTCATCTAGCCCCTTGTGTCTCTAATGGGATATAATGGCTGCAGAGGTCTTTGTCGCACTGCATTGCTATTGTTGCTAGATCGCCTCGGCAGATAGGCTCGGTGGAACCACGCGGGCTGATCGTTCAAGCGAAACACCGCGCAGGGCGCAGCGGCGCCGTGCATTGCTAAAACAAAAGGACGCCTTGAAGGAGTCACGCACAGCGATCCGCCAAGCGCCCAGGAGGTGTAGCGGAGAGGGACTATGGGTGTGCAGTGGAGCGAAGAGCAGCAAGACGGAAACGTTGACCGACGTGGAAGCGGCCCTTTTGATCTCTTCGGCGCGCGCAGGGTACATGCCTATTCTGGTTCGCGGACTTGACCTACGGGAGCTTGTTACCCCAACTGCCATGCGCGTTTGCAATCGCTAAGACAGTTCATCTTAGTTTGAGTACGTGTTGGTGAGCAGGAGCTACACGAGTTCCTTGAAAACCGAAAGGCACGTTTTGACCCAACGTTGCGACGCGCATCAGAGATCCGAAGCGAACGCTATGGTATTGGCGTGCGGTATGACCCCAATCTGCTGCTGTGCTGTGCTGGTCGGCGCCATCCGAAGCAGCAGCAGCCAGAGTGGGTGTGTGCAGGGTGGATGTGTGCACTAGTGCAGGACTAGGGTGTGAACGTCGAAGAAGTGATAGAGGCACGCTGTCTTGCATCCACGTCAGAATCCCACACGATTGCGCAGGTTCGACATGGAACGACTCGCGCGGGGGGAGGCAGCAGTAATTGAGGGGGTCGCAGTGGGCGGTTCGGCACACCGTGGCGGGGCAATCAGGCCAGGCGACAAGCTTGTTTACGTCGACTCGTCGGACATTTCTAAACTGCTCAAGATGTCGGTAGATGAGCGCAACAAACGCGCTCAGGAGGCAGGGGCACCAGCGTACGAGGAGGAGGATGAAAGCCCCGGTCTCGAGGAACTGGAGCTCATACAGAGCGTCGTCCTTGGCCAGAAGGGTGATGTTTGCAGACCCGGGCGACTGAACGGGTGTTGAAACCACACTCGTAAACTGTCGCATGAGTGTAAAACTGACTTGAGCAGGTTCGATCGTGAGGATCGGTGTGGTCCGCCCGGGAGTCGACACCGTCATCTATCGCCCCTTGGTACTCCGGTCCTGCTCAAAGTCCCAGGGCTTTCTTGCCAGCCCAGCCAGAAAATCCAATGTTATTCCAGAGTCCGGCATACCAGATAGTAACGAAGCGGGTGGGAAATATCCAGTTGCGCGCAGGCATCGACCGTGACTGCAAGTGGGAGATGATGAAGTTCGACGGTCGACTAGCCCACTTCAGCCTCTAAGCCTCTAACTTTTCCAGCCTAGCTTCTCAAAAGCTTTCGCCAGCTGCTATTTTGATTGTACTGACGAAGTGGTCCTTCCACCAGACGTGGCCTCTACGAAGCGCGTAAGAACTCCGCAACGTCTTAGCACCTAGGGGTCTTGACGTCGCGTGCATTGGGTGCTTCACGCAACTGTTGGAACCGCATCGGATGTTGGCGGGCGCCGATGAATACAGACTTTTGTAGGTTTTGGTCTGTTTTCGCGCCTTTGGAGAGAGAAGCCGCCAGTAGCTAGTGCGCATTGGTTGATGGGGGGCCTCTCGTTCTCAAGTCCTCCGAAGTTGGCTGATCAGCCGAAGGTGGACATCATTGGTCCGCTTTGTGTTAGTGTGATGCTCCACTAGCGGGACAGCAAGCCGCATAAACACGAGGCGAGACCTGCGTTCATTGACAGCACGAGAGCGACGCAGTAGTCGCCCGTGGGAATGCAGGATCGAAACAGGTCCGAAACGAACAGGTCACGCAGATGCGCTTAGGCGGCTTAATGTCCGCCAAGCGCTGCGTATTCGAGTCTCTTCTTTTCGCAAAGTCGGCTTTGTATGAGCGGTCCCTCGACGATTCCTCGTGTGAAAACCCGCAGTCTGAACGCGGTTGCGTGTCGGGCGCCATGGGCAAGGGTGGTGAGCAGACTCGCACTGCGCTTGGAAGTTCCAAGGCTATCATCGCCGGGCCTGCCGGTGCCAAGCGGCACCCGTACCTTGGCAAACTTACACTCGACGAGGTGCTCCATCCGCCTTCGTCTTGTGTCCATTCGAGAGGGTTGACTAGCCACGCCTCTCCTGCCCTGGGCACACAAGGCTGCTGCTGCTGCTCTTAGAGTGCGTGGACGCTTCTAGATGCTTCATATCCGGACAGCTCGCACCCGCCCTTCCATTTGTGCTATTCGACACTGACGAAACTGTAACGGTGGGCCGCAGGTCAAGAAGCACCGCTTGCCTGACGATTGCTGGCTGGTAATCAAGGGAAAGGTTCGATCCATCGGAACTTCGCCCCGGTTTCATGCGTTGTTGCCCTTGAGCTGAAATGTGCTAGCCGATGGCTGTACCGAGGGGCCCCTTGACGTCTGGTCTTTCCTGACTGCCGCACTTCTGTGTTTTCTTCACCATAAATAGGGCTGCTCACACCCTCACTCCAGTGCTTGCGGCCAGCTGAGCCGCAACATTGCACACCGCTCAGCTGGTGAGGCCAGTTTGGATCGTCTAAGGGAGGCAAGCTGGAGGTTTGCAAAGTGCTCAGCAGGCGCACGTGTTGCAGGTCTACAATGTGTCAGCGTGGGGCGAGCACCCTGGCGGTAATGTGATTTTCACGACTGGGGGAGAGGACGCGACAGATGTATTTGCCGCCTTCCACGAGGGGGCCTCCATGGTGATTCACCCCCGAACCTCAGTAATTGGCAGCTGCAAAGATCAAGGCGCGCCTAAGAATAAATCAGAATTAGCCTGACGCGGGGAGACGTGCAGGAGTGGCTTGCGGAATTTGAGATCGGCGAGATAGACTACGCGGCTTCGTCTGAGGCGCTGGCGCCCTCAACGCGGCAGCAGCGCTTCGAGGCGGCGTACCGCAAGCTTCGCGCGCAGCTGCTGGTTGACGGCATGTTCAAGGCTTCTGGGAGCTACTACGCTGGCAAGATGGCGCAACAAGCCGCTCTGCTTGCAGCTACCTTTTGTGTTGCCGCATACTCGAACGGGTCCTTGGCGAAAGTGACCCTCGCTGCCACAATGGTGGCACTCTTTTTGCAGCAGTCTGGTTGGCTCTGCCACGACATTCTGCACCACCAGCTCTTCAAGGACCGTCGCTACGGTCACCTCATGGGTCTTGTTTGGGGAAACCTCGCGCAGGGTTTTTCGGTCAGCTGGTGGACCAACAAGCACAACTCGCACCACGCAGTGCCGAACCTGGTCGAGTCCGCCGCAGAGGCCGCCGACGGCGACCCTGACATCGATACCATGCCCTTTCTTGCATGGTCACGCCAAATGTTCGAGCAGCGTCGTGCCGCTCTTGAGCAAAGTGCCTTTGGGCGCGCAATGATTCGTCACCAGGCACTGACTTACTTTCCACTTCTTGGTCTTGCTCGCGTCTCATGGCTTATCCAGGGGGTGCAGTCGGCATTCGGTGTCTCGGGCGGCGCCTGGGCGACAAAAAACGAGGATGTAGCGGGAGGTCGCAAGCAGCGGCATCCACTTGGGGAAAAGATTGCGCTTCTTGGTCACTACATGTGGTATTGCACGATGGCGGGACTGGTAGGAATGGCGGCACGCGGTTCTGGGATGTCGAGTACCGAGGCTGCGGCCCAAGTGGTCTACTTCATAGCGGCGTCCAATGTCCTCACGGGACTCTTTCTCGCCGTCGTGTTCGGTCTCGGGCACAATGGCATGGCAGTGTATCACGCGGACGACCGGCCAGACTTTTGGAAGCTCCAGGTCTCGACCACGCGCAACATCACAGGAGGCAAGGGCATTCCGCAGTTCGCGGTTGACTGGTTCTGCGGTGGGCTTCAGTACCAGGTGGAGCACCACCTCTTTCCGCAGATCCCACGGCACAATTTGGCAGCTGTCCATGACTGCGTTGTCAAGTTTTGCCGCGATGAGGGTGTGTCGTACACGGAGGCAGACCTTGTCGATGGGACCTGCGACGTGTTGACGCACCTCAGCAGCGTCTCCCAGGAGTTCATCGAACACTTCCCGGCCCTGTAATTCATAGTTGCAAGACTGTAGTCATGCGGGGCGCATGCGCTTGTTTTTTACACATCAGTGTCGGTAATTCGAGCGTCGCAATAATTTTCTTGAACCCGTGTAAAACAGATGTAATCAATACCTCTAGGCTCTCTCACAACCTGCGTAATGGTTCCTACTTGTAAGCGACAAGGGCTTTAGCTGCCCGACAACGTGGTAATGAATTACGACGTTGGTCCGTCGACAGTAGTGCTGTTGCTTCTCAGGCCACAAGCTGTGCGAGGATGTCGCGGACGTACTTCACGCGCTTGGCGACGTCCGGAAGTGACACAGCTTGTGCAGCTGTCAGCGTACGCCGCGGTGTACCACGTGACTTGAACGTGATCCACTGATCACCCGCCAGACCGTTGCCTGGAGCAGCCCACAGAAAGACCTCGGTGTCATCGAGGAACGAGACCTGGAACGCGTTGTTCGACAGTCGGAAAATGACGGAGTGCCGCGTGCGCATCCACTTGCGCACGTAAACGCCGCGCCCTGACTCGCCGTTCGGCGATCCCACCTGCTCTCCTGAATCGGTCTCCCCCGGCTGCTCGTCCAAGTAGTTTTTGAAGTGCTTCATCAACGTGACCTTCTTGGCCAGGTCCTGTGTGTGACCCGAGACTGATGACTGTCGGCGCTGATCAAACTTGACGCCATCCTCCCCACGCATCCGTTCAATGTAGTCGAACGTGTCGTGGTCATCCCCGAGGAGAATCTTGGTCGCGTCATTGAAAAACACCCCGTGCGCTCCCGATGAAAGGCGGTATCCGAGCCCGTACTTCTTGGAGTAGTCTACCCAACGAGAAACCCAAACACTCGGCAGCGGCAGCGCCGCTCCCGCGGGCGCAGTCACTGGGTCAACGCCCCGTTGGAGTGCCGTGACGAGACCAGCATGCATTTCCCGCAGAGCCTCTTCGTCTTCAACTGCCGCTGCTCCACCTCGAGCGGCGGCGACCTTGGAGGGTGCCTTCGCGGAAGAATCGCGGTCGAGTGTGCTCGCGGCTGAAGCCGTCTCGGATCCACTGATCACGGCCGAGAGTGGTCTTGATAGGTTGCCTCCGGTGGCCGAGACAGCTGATGAGAGTGGACGCACTGAGGTCGCGTTGTCGATGACATTACGTGCAGACAGCGGCGGCTTCTGCGGCGATGGTCCCCGAGCCGACAGGGTGCATGAGCCAAGCTGTTTGATCACACGGCGAGTGGGAGACGCCGTTCCACTTGCGTCATCAGCCGCGGACGAGGAGTATGGTCGGTATGCAGACGCGCCAGACTCGGCGGTTGCGATGTTACGCTCCAAGGCCGATGCTGCCTCAGACCCCGAAGACGTCGCGCGAGACGTGACACTGTCAGTCTTCGGCTTCTTGTTGGCCGTTGCATCGCCCCCTACCACTGTCTGTGGCGTGTTGTACGCGTCGTGCTTCATGCTCATCGGGCGCAAAGGAGCACGCCATTCAGACGCAGAGTTCGTCGACGCGGGCGCAGAAGCCTGGGTGGACGACGCGTGAAAGTCTTTGGTCCGTGTGCCAGCCTGAGAAATCAGGGCAAGCCCCTGTCCAAGGAAAAACTCATCGGCAAGCACCTCATCAATCGTTGGACGAGCTTCTGGGTTGCTCTGAAGAACGCGTCGGACGAGCCGCTTCGCGACTTCTGAGATCTCCAGGCGCTCGGGAAAAGAGTACGAGTTTGCTTTGATCAGTTTGTAGGTCGACTTTACGTCCTGGGTCTCAAACGGTGGCTTCCCCACCAAACACGTGTAGAGCACAACTCCAATGGACCAGGTGTCCACCTCATACGAATGTCCGTTCTTCCCGTCGAGGACTTCGGGAGCAATGTAATTTGGGGTCCCGCAGAGCGTCTTCTTGCGTTCCCCGTCGAAAAGGAGCTTGCACGCTAGCCCAAAATCACCAATTTTGACCTCATTCCCCTTGCCCAGAAAAATATTTCCAAGCTTGAGGTCACGATGAATAACCTTTTTCTCGTGCATGTGTCGTACACCGTCCAGCTGATAGCACCCGACCGTCAATACCATGGATTGGGTTATTCCCGGAAGGTCGGGTCAGCTCAATTGACAGTGGGAATTCTGTTGACGAGGTATCAGCGGGGAGTAAGTACCATTTGGAGCATGTAGCGACGTGTGTCGGACTCTGACAACCGCTTCTTGCGCTTGACAAGCTCCAACATCGTCATGTTCGGGCAGACCTGCATGGATTAGGGCTTCACGATACCAATACTGAAGGACATGTCTCAACAACCAGGGTGCTTGCGACAGACAGAAGTCGACTAGTACCTCCATTAGGATATACACGTTGTCTTTGTCCTCAAAAACGTCATAGAACTTCACGACGTGGCGGTGCGAGATCGAGCGATGAATCTTGATCTCAGTTTGGAGCTGCTCACGCGGTGCAATTTTTTAGGCCCCAGCATGCATCCCCACGGTCGAATTTTGATGGCTGGGGGGGGAATTTGGGTTCAATGACAAAGCTGGAAGATCTCTCTGGAGCATTCTGGCACACAACACCTGGCACTTGCATACTGTGGGCGGTCACCTTCGTCTTGTGGCGCTGCTTCGTGAGTGACTTCTTCTCGATGATTTTGCACGCCCATTCCTCCTTCGTGTCCATGTCCGTCACCCGGTAGCACTTTGCGAAACCGCCCTTGCCGAGAATCGCGCCCTTGAGAAAACGCTTGGTGTACACACCTCCTGCCGCATCACGCTTGCTCTGCTCGATGATGGCAGGCGCGGAACTCACAGCGGCAGCCGCGTCCTTGTGCGGGGAATCGCGCGCAGATGTTGCGTGTGTCCGCGAATAGGTTGCTGATGAAATGCCACCGGGCACCGCTGACGAAGGGCGGTACTGCACACGGGTCCCCATCGTGCTCCCTCTCACTCAAATTTTTGAACAGATCCTCCTGCTGGCGGATCTCCGCCGCTCTTCCAGCTACCGGCACCTGTGCTCAGCCACTGGCGCTGCAGGCAGAGCTTATCGTTGCACCTTGGAGGTGCCGAAGCGCAGTTGTGAGCGGGTCGGGTGCCGTGGTGGTTCCTCCGAGGTGAGGGGAAGGAATTGGCGTTGGTCGGATTTCGTTTTGTCGGATGTTTGATCCTGCGCTGGGAACAAAAATGTCGTTGGCGAAACGGAATTTCTGGGCTACTTCCAGAAAGTTGACAAGTGTCCGTTGAGCGATATTTTTAAACAACTTTTTTGGCGCCAGCTGGATTCCTCGCTCCGATCAAATTGAACTCAACCACCTCACGCCCCGTTCGAGGCTTGCTTCGCGAGTGCGTGTAGTGAGCAGGAGCTCCGCCTTTCGTCGCAGCTCCCAGCAGAAGGTCAGATCACCCTTTGACTTGAAGTCCGGCTGCCGACGTGGGGCGTTTGCGTTGACAGCCACGGCCGAAGGGTTGCCGGGCCGCGAGAGGTGGCTGGGGCTGTTGCGTCTCCTGACACAGCGGTTGGGATTTTACAGGCGGGAGTGTTCCAGAAGGGGCAGCAGGCACCGGGTGGCGGCATAAGTTCCGGTGGGAGTCGTTGGTCGCAATGGACGCGGCCACACTCCGCGCAGCGCTCACCAACGCGAGTAACCCTGGTGCGTAAAGCACGTGCTCGTGCTCCTGAAAACATTCCTTCTTTCGAAATCCTAAGTCGCGTTGTCTCTCTCTGTGGCCGGCCGTGTAGCCTGCTGCGCATCTTTGTTTCTGAGCTGCAGAACAGCAAGGATCACCTCCCTGAAATCCTGCACAGCTTGTGGTCGAGTTTGGCGCTGGGTTTGTGTGGAAAGGTTGGGACAGAATATTGGAGGCGAAAGTGCTTTTGCTGCTGAGCTGTGTCTGTAGCCACTGCCACATGCTTCAGCGGAAAATTATGCCAGATCGTGGGCTCTAGGATTGAGAGTGAGTCAAAAGGCACGTTGCCCCTGAAAGAGGGGTTGTCCGCAGACCATGCAACTCGCAATGCTGCTGAGGAGCAGCTCCAGGCATCATTCGGGGGAAATGCAGAGAATCATCTCTTGTGAGTCTCCCGAAGAAACTACCTGCGTAATTTGCCAGCAAAGCTAGCTCAGCTCTGTGTGATCTTCCGGCACATCTTGTGCGCAGCCTGCTCTCGCAAGAACTGGCAGACGAGGCGGCTCCAAGCATTCAGACGCGTCAGCTAGCTGGTCTTTCGCTTAAGAATTTCATGACCTCGAAAGATCACGGTACATCGCCGCTCGATCAAAACATGATCAATCCTGACATCTCGGTTCACTGCTCGTCGCTTGCCACACTCAGCGCAGCAGTTCAGCTCAACAAGGGTTTTTGCAACATGTTAGGATCTTCTGTTTTGCCACAGATCAGTGTGTTCCACCAGTTTCAAAGTACTGGGCTCGTGTGAGGGTGTGCGCGTTTGTGTTTTCTTGCTCGGATCTCGATGTGCGAACGCGGTCCTCACTGGAGGATTGGATTTACAAATTATTAATTTGGCTTCGGCCGTGTTGAGTTGGCAAAAGACTGTGCCGGTCTAACCCTCATGCCACGCATTTCGCGTGCAGGCCACGCGTTAAAGCTGGCTAACGACTGGATGTCCCTGAACCCTGAGGTTCGCGGCAAGATCAAGATGAACAGGTGCTGCCGCTGAACTGCTCTAAGCGAGTCTGGGACAACGGCTTGTAGCTGAAATGTGCTGTGTACGCAGCATGTCTTCGTTGGGCTCGGCACACAAGGATGTGCGCCTTGCAGCGGCACAGGTCATCAGCAAGATCGCGACCATCGAGCTGCCAAAACTGGATGTAAACGGCCAATCGCAGTGGGAGGAGCTGATGCCGTTCCTTCTCAACTCGATCGTGCAGCCGGAGGAGTCTCCTGCGGGTCCGATTCCCGACATAACTGCTGTTAGCAATCTGCACCGGATACCCAGTAGCGGTTGTGCTAGCGAGCGAGAACCAGGTTTCCGGCTGGTTTCTCAGAATGTGGGGTCACAGGCAAGGCGAAGAAGGAGGCAGCGCTGCAGACACTCGGCTACATCTGTGAAGAGATCGCCAAGCTGGACACGGATTGCTTGGCCAGCAAGTCCAACGAGATCCTTACTGCTGTTGTTGCGGGTATGCGCGAGCAGGAGCAAAACCTTGCTATCAAACTCGCAGCGACGCAGGCGCTCTCGAACGCGCTCGAGTTCGTAAACCGCAACTTTGAGGTGGACGCAGAGCGTGACTACATCATGACGGTAATTTGCGAGGCGTGTACCTTCCAGGGCTCTCCTACAGAGACAATTAAGGTGCTCGAGGTGAAGGAGGCTGCCTTCATGTGTCTCGGGCGGATTGCGGAGCTGTACTACGAAAAATTGCCTAACTACATCAGTGCCGTGTTGGAGATGACGCTGGCTGCGATCAGCACCCAGCCAGACGAGGTTGCACGCGCGGCAATCGGTTTCTGGCACGAGGTTTGCGACGTTGAGTACGAGATGTTGGAAGACGAGGACCAGCAGTGCCACAAGTTCGTGAACGGCGCCGCCCAATACCTCATCCCGGTGCTCCTTCGTTGCATGTCGCAACAAGAGGATGGACAAGATGAAGACTCGTTCAACAAATCAACGGAGGCAACATCGTGCCTTGCCGCTGTCTCAACTGTCGTGCGGGACGATGTGATTGCCCATGTTGTGCCGTTCTGCAAGACAAATGTCGAGCAGTCCGACTGGCGGCTGCGCGAGGCCTCGATCATGGCATTTGGCTCTATCATGGAGGGTCCCGACGGGCAGAAACTCCGGCCTCTCGTACAGGAAATGATGAATTACTTGCTCAAATATCTGGAGGATTCCGAAGATCTGGTGAAGAACTCGGCTGCGTGGTCCATCTCGCGCGTCTGCGAGTTCGCTCCGCAGGCCATCGCCGAGGGGATCCCGCAGCTGTCCCAGCAATTTATCGTCTCGATCCCTAAGAGCGAGGCTGGTACCGCGGAGAAGCTATGCTGGGCGATTCACCACTTGTCAGGCCATGTGATGGACATCTCGCAAAGCGACCAGCCGAACCACCTGTCGGCACAGTTCCCACAGCTTGTTAAGCTACTCATCGACACGGGCGACCGTGAAGATGCAACGGAGTCATCCCTGCGCGCGACCGCGTACGAGGCGCTCAACGCACTTATCCTCACAGCGGACGACGCGTGCGTCACCTCTTTCCTGACGCCTACACTGCTTCCGATGCTCGGCGAGCGCCTCAATGCCACCTTCGCCATGCAACCACTGAACACCGACGACCTCAACACGAAAAACGAGTGGCAGGCCTATTTCTGTGGTGCCCTCCAAACGTGCATCACGACCATCGTTCCGCCCGAAGATTCGCAGGCGCCGAATCCGCTGATCCAAACAGATCCGCAGGGCATGACCGTGGCGGACAAGTTCATGACGCTCTTCCTGCAGGTCTTCTCGTCGCAGAACACAACAGCAGCGCAGGAGGCAATGCTGGCAGTTGGTTCGATTGTTGCGGCGCTGCCGAATGGCAGCTTTGATCGCTACATGCAACCCTTCGGGCCGATGCTCGTGGCATGCCTGCAGGCGGTCACAGAGCCTGCGCTGTGTGTGGTGGCGATCTCCATCACGTCGGACATTGCGAATCAGCTGAAGCTGAAGATGACCCAGTACTCGGACCAGATTGTGGAGGTGCTTCTGTCGGTGCTACAGCGGCCTGACGTCGACTCGCAAATCAAGCAGGTACACGATTACATCAAACCGGGAATCTTCTCATGTCTTGGGGATGTCGCCATGGCCATCGGCGCTGGAATGGACAAGTATCTGCAGCACTGGTTCATGGCGCTGCAAGTGGGGTGCCAAATGTGTATGCAGATGCTCGCAGAATTGAGTGCTGAAGATGGATACGATGAGGACAAACGGTACTACCTCTCTGCACTGATGGATGGGGTGCTTGATGGCTACGTCGGAATCGTGCAGGGTCTGAAGGAGGCCAGCCAGAGTCATCCGGACGCGCACAAAGCCTTCCTGCAGCCGGTCGCACTCGCAGAGGGCTCTCTTATGCTGCTCAAGACCGTTGCGCAGGATGGAGACAAGACGCCCATGGTTCTACAGCATGCTGTGGGGCTGCTGGGCGATCTGGCGGAAACGTACCCGGAGCAGCGGGCATTGCTCAAAGCCGAGTTGTGGGGCCTCGTTCAGCAAGCGGAAGGTGATGCGGAACAAGAAACCCGGGCCTACGCGGAATGGGCCAAGAAGAAGCTTAATGGAGAGAAATGAGGTGTCGACCGGCCGGAAGTTGGGAAGGAGCTACCAGCGGGGGGCTTGCTTGGGTCGCGTCGCGAGGGAGAGGGGGGGGGGTAGTGGGGAAGTAGTGCTCACGCATGATCTGCACTCTCTCCTAGGCAGTCTCAGGCGTGGCACGTGTGAAGGAGGGTCTGCAATGCAACATGTGCAACCACTCAGAGCGATCGTTTTTTTTTAACCCCATGCCAATACCGTGTGGTCGACGATTCTTGTCTGCTAGAAAGTGAGGAGTAGCCCACGCCAATGCTCGCATGCGATCTGTACAGCTAGTGGCCCGGATGTTGAGCCGCGCGGTTCTCATGCTGTGCTTCTGTCGGAGGTTCTTGCTCTGTGCACCTATGTGAGATGTCTGTGCTGTAAAAGATATCCGTTTACTAACAGACACAAACAGAGACATAAGATACGTTTATAGATACATTAAAAACGTATCTATCTCACTTTAATGACAAACAGTGGCAGATCGCAGAGCAAGAAACAGGTTGCGAGCAGGGGCCGGGAGACCGCAGCAAAGAAGCCGCATAACAAAAAGGTCCCAGGCCCACACCACTAACGGGACGCGAGCACGTGGGCGGCGGGAGCAGGGGCAAAAGCCCCGAACCAATGCGAGATCACCCGAGACAGTCAGGTTATGGAAGAAACTTCGATGGGTCAGTGTGCACATCAAACACCCCAGGGCACACGTCATTTTTTGTGTCACAAGTAGGCTTGTTACCTGGTTGGCTCACCCCAAAAGGTACCTGGAACCTACCTGGCTACTTGGCAGGTAGCCTCGTCACGGAAGTGCGGCTCTGTAATGGCAAAGGCTTGCCGCACATGTCTCGGTATTCGGGTCGCTCGCCAGTGTGATTGTCTGCAGCATCCATTACAAATAACGCCACGTTTCACGTAACAGAAATGTGTCTGTTACATACATGCTATACTTCGCACCTCTCTGAACTAGGCCCGCAGGACCCGGCGTCCGCGAGCAAGAGCGTCGCGCGCCCGAGGCGGACCTCGAGGTAGAACTCACGAGCGCCGCCTGGGAGCGTCTCAGCGCGCACGCCCGGCGCGAGCGCGGACGGAGACGCGACGAAGCCTGGTCCGACGGCGACGCGCCGGAACGAGAATGCAGGGAATGCCGAGGCATTCCCGTTCCCCGTTGCGTCACGGGGCGGGCCGCGCCGTGGCGCGGCGGGCCGGGGCACACTAGCGGGCGATCGCGGCGGCGGCGAGGCGGAGGGTTTAGGGGTCGCGGAGGACGCGAGCGGAAAGGCGGAGCTCGTGCTGGGCGGCGGCGGCGAGGCGGCGGCGCGCGACGGGAGGGAGCGGCAGTGCGCCGAGGTCGCCCTCGTCGAGCATGGCCAGGTCCGCGCGCAACGTGACGCCGAGCGCCCGGAGCCCTGCGCCGAGCGCTGGCCAGAGTGCCCGCGCGAGGCCGTGCGCCTCACGCGCCCCTCGCAGCTCCTTGCTCAGCAGCGCGCCGCCCTCGGTGTCGGCGGCGCGCTGGGGCGGCGACGGCGGGTAAGCTACTTTCCTTTTCACTGGTTAATTGTCGGCGACGCAATCAACGCGTTGCTTCGACCGCTGTTATCCGCGACATCTACGGAATTTCGAAAACTAGATTCCAGTCACGCACAGAGAGCGTGGCAGATCAACGCAAACACACTTGTTTACGATGTTTGTCTTCAAACATTTGTATGTGACATCGCGGGTCACAAAGAGCAAATATGAGCACGGAGAGAGCCGTAAAAAACAGTCTGCCGGGGGGAGCTTCCTGTTGCCCAGAATTCACAAAAACATTCTGTGAACCTGAACCTCAACCAACACCAAAGCATTCCTACCGACATTCTGAATCAGTTTTGTGATTTGATAATGCACCGCCACACCCCACTCAAGTGAGCGCCGTTTACTCCTGTCACACACGGAAGCCACTTTCGGGGATAGCGCTCCCTCCTGCCCCCCCGCCCCCTGTCGCTGCCGATGCGGCTGCCGGAGCGGCTTGGAGACGCGGCCGAGCAGGGGAGCGCCCGGGAGAGGGGTCGGGCGCCGGGGGCCGGGGCGGGGGTGCGGGGGGTGCAAGCGGCGCCCCCCCCTGGTCGAGCACGAGCGCTTCCTGCGTCGCGAACCACTCGAGCGCCGCGGGCCACTCGTGCGCAGGGAGTCTGGCTGCGAGGTGAAAGCGCAGCGCAACCTCACACGGGGGCAGGAACCGCCACGCCCCTGAAAGTCTGCCCGGCGGATACGACAACCCGCCAGCTGATCGCAGACCTGGGTTTGGCACACTCTGAACTTAAGTCGCGGCCACGGCATGGCAAATGGGAGCATCGCGCGTGCCCCGCGATTATGCGGTGGTTCAATCGGGAGTACCGTTGGTGGCGGCACTCAGATGGTCGAGTACAAAGCTGTGGAGGATGAGCGGTGAAAGGCTCTCGCGAAGGACGGCAAGGAGGTCACGGTTCCGGTATGTGGCTGCCACCAGAGTCGGCAGCAGCACTTCCCGTAGCGCCGGGGACGCAAAGTAAGGTGCAGGCAGTGCGCAGAGCGCGCGAAGGAGCATGACACCGTGGCGCCAACCAGCGAAGACAGACCGAGCGCGAGAGGACGGCTTCGCCGCCGCC
>ENA-UOXV01002231-UOXV01002231.1-marine-metagenome-genome-assembly--contig:-NODE-2231-length-25619-cov-7.601314_pt1 | contig 25619 bp, 25 predicted proteins | sample MGYA00238165_ERZ766961 | MGnify/ENA primary metagenome ERZ766961 (study PRJEB28924, sample SAMN03173240) | marine metagenome | biome: Marine; feature: Water; material: Subsurface seawater | place: North... | reverse complement strand
GCAAGGACGCCGGCCATCCGCCGGCTCGTCCCGTGGCCCGCAGCAGCCCTCGCGCCGCCGCAGTCACCACGCCGCACCCGCCAAATGACCCGCGCGCCGCGCCAGTTCCAGGCACTGGGGGCTCCCACGTCCGTGGGGGCTCCCGCATCCGGGCGGGGCAAACCATCCCGCCGGTCCCTCCGTCCGTGCCGGATGCGACGTCGCACTCGAGCCGCGTTACCCGCGTCGAGGGCGTCGGGGTGGTCTTCGCATGCATGCCCGGGGTCGCCGACTTTGGAGCCGTGCGGGCACGGCTGGTGTACCGCCTTGAACTGCAGCTGCTCAACACGAGCGTGGACTACGCCAAGTTCCGTCTGCGGCAGCCCAAGGCCTCAAACCTCTCGGTGATCTACGACCCCGCCCAGGTCGCGGCTGGAATGTCGGTGACCCTCACAGTCGAAGTGCGGGCTCGCGGGGTTGGCGACATCAATGACGAGCTGTACGTGCTGTCCGAGGTGGACAGCTTTCCGGTTCCGATCCGTGCCACGGTGCTGGGCGACGGCGCGGGAGACCCCCGCTTGCCCGAGGACACCTGCTCGAGCAACCCGGCGGTGCAGGTCTCGGGGCAGATTGAGCGCGCTTTCACGCTGTCTCGCGCGCGCGCCGAGCAGGGGGCTACCAGTGGGGGTCTATCCCACGGATCACAGCCCCTTGAGGGGCTGCTGTCGGGCGTGACGCTTGGGGAGCTGCAAAAGACGGGGCGAGCGCTTCGGGTAGCGGAAGCAGAGCAGGAGCAGAGGAGGGTCGACCCAAATGCGTCTGAGGGCCCCAACAAGCTTCAGACCGTGATGGGTAAGGTTTCCTCGGTATCAGTACTTCGGAGCCTCACCGGGTATGGCATCATCCGGCCAGGCACCAAGAAGAGCGGGGTGTAAAAATCCGCGTCGCGTGGTCACGTTGAATTTAGGGCTGTGTGCCGAAAGCCGTGCCGCATGGGCATGTGTACAAGAGCCATATTGAAGTGCATCCTGGCATGAGGACGCATGCGGCATCTTTTTTCGCAATGGTGCGTTTGGTTTTATGCGTGCTGTGTCATGCGCACGGTCGAAGCATTCCACCGGCACGAGGTAGTGTGGCGACAGTGCCCGGGAACCCGACCAAGCCCACTTGTTGTCAAGAGGCCCGGGACGCCGGGATACTTGCTTATTTGCCTGGCAGAAGCGAGTGCCAGCCCTCGCCTGCCTTGGAGTAGAGCAGCCAGCCCCAGTAGATGGACCTTGAGCACAAAAGTGGGAGCTGGGGATCAGAACCAGTAAGTACGGTTCCGGCAATCAAAGGCGCCGTTGCTACTAAATCAGGGCGGATGCGGCACCAGATCCAGCCCACGATTATCCAGGCAGTGAGGAACTGCAGCACTCCCACAACCTGGTCGGGCTCGGGCTCGGGCTCGGGCTCGGGCGCGGGTTCAGGCTCGAGTATGGGTTCGGTTTCGGATTCGAGGAGCACCATCGTCGTATTCCGCTCCGCCTTGAGCCCTGAGACGAACGTTCCGACACCTACCATCGAACCACCCGGGTTGACTAGATGCGTGTCCTCGACTAGATGCATGTCCTCCACAGTACATTCTGCTGGACGTGATCCCTGCTGCCTAGCCTAGACCTCTCTCTCTCTCTGTCTCTCTCTCTGTCTCTCTGTCTCTGTCTCTCTCTCTCACTCTCTCTCTCTCTGTCTCTCTCCCTGTAAGCATACCTGGAAGGAAAATGTTGGTGATAAAGACGCCGATACCCCAGTTCTTGTTCTCGAGAGTTGGAACCTCGGTTGAGGTGATTTCAGTCCAGACCTGCACATCGGCCGGTGAATCCCCTGCACAAAGGTTCTGGTGCGCGTCTGCAAATTGCCAGCGGGGCTGACAACTCACATCACCCATGAAATCTGCAAAAGAGCTCCATCCAGACTTGATCTTGTCGCCAGCCTCCTGCAAGTGCTTCTGGGCCTGGGGAGCAGAAAAGGCTCCTTAGTCTCCTTCCTGGCAATGCTTTTCACCGGACTGCCTGTTCTTTGCGACACGAGAGCAAACACTCGCAAACTGGTAGAAAAGAACGCCATGGTCAACTAACACCGGACTCTGCACAGGAGCGATCAGCGGTACCTCCTCAGCCATGGTCGAAAAGGCAGATCAGAGTCTGAGCCCGCCTCGGTTTCAGGCGACCGATTCTGCACTCAAAAGCGATCACCGGGAAGCATTGGGCCACGCCCTTTACTTCCTCGCAGCCGGCAGCCTCACAGACGCGGGTCCGCAGCGGAATTCAAGCCCGCGTGACCCACGCGCTCGGAGACTCTTAGTCTGCTTGCAGAGCTGGAAACACGGATGGATGGCGTTGGAACTGTACAACTTGTACTACCAACTTAGAGGAAACCAAGCAGAACACATCCACGAACTAGATTTGGGGTACTACGGGCCCGGCTGAGATGTGCAACGCAAGGTACTAAGGGCCCGGCAGAAGTTCTTGCGCGGCGTTCCCGCCTTCTTGCCACCATCATTCCTTATTTTTCAGCTCGCTGTTTCTAAACGTATCTTTCTCTGGCGTCCGCGTCTCGCTAGTGTGTTTCTGCCTTCAACAGTCCCATGTAACATTCAAGTTGCCGGCACTATCGCTGAAAAGCACTCACGGTCAACCCGACATGAGCAAAAAGATGAGTAAAACGCAGGCATTTGGCACAGAATGTGTTGAGCGTATTACTGAATCTTCCGTCGACGACAAATCTACTCGCCCTGCCATTGTCTGTGAAATTTGACTGCTCTCTCAGAAAGCCCATTCCCCCCCAGGTTGAGGAAGCCCATTCCACAGTATACCACTTGCTCCTTGCTGCTGCTGTTGTCGCTGCTGCTGCGGCGGCGGCGATGCCGACGGGGGTGAAAATGGCAGCGAATTCGACAGCGAATTCAGCCTGCCTGGACTGACCCCGTCCGTGCGCGGAGGGGCCTGCCCACCCACTCCCCATGCACCCCCTGCTTGCGATCGGGCACTTACACCTCTGTGGAACGCGCCCACCTCACTCGATCCGCTTCCTGCACCCCATACACTAGTGGACCCGCCCATACTCCCTGGCCCCCCTTGCCTGGCCTCCCCTGGCCCTTCAAGCGCAGACGTAGGACGCGGCGGACGCCCCTTTGGGAAGGCGCCCCCCCCGCACGAGCGGCTCCACCTGCGCAGAGGTTCCCGTTTTGGGGGGAGGGTCAGCACGGCTGGCAAGCGTGGCCCGCTCACAATTCGAAGAGTGATTATCGGGGGCTTACGCTTCCGTGTTGGCGCCGCCAATAGGAAGGCCGAGCGGACCCTGGCCCACAGGCAGAACCGATGCCCTGGGTGTTTTGTCCTACCCGAGACCCCAGTTGCGCATTTCAGCGCCGCTGGGCTATCACGGCTGACTCGCCATGAGGTAGCTGGGTCAGAATTACCGGATCGAAGGGCCTTGCTGCGTTGGCAGCGAAGGACGGAGAGTAGCGGCCACGCGGCGTAGCTTGGCCATCAAAGACAGGCGCCCCGCCGCCAGGTGGCGCGAGAGTGAGCAGACGAACGTGCTCTGGCAAGCGTTTTTGGCTCAATGCGTGCGGCGGAGGATCGCGAGCACTGCGCATGCGCGGTGAGTAACCCCGCGGAGAAGGCTGCCGCCAGGCGCGCACGTCAGTAAACATCGGCGCATGGACGGTGACGACTTATGCAGGCAAGCGGCGAAGGAGCGCCTTCAATCTCGCAGCAGCTCAGCATACCTGAATATGACCGCGCGGCGAGGGCTGAGAAGAGCGTGGTGCGCCGAAGGGTTGCGAGGAGAATGAAATGTACGATCCGGCTGGAGAAGCTCGCCGACTTGCGACGCCGTCGGTCCCGTTGCTGCCAATCAAGGGCGAGTAGCCCCGCTCCTCAAAAGGAGCGTCACCGGCCGCGTCACCCCTCATACCGAGCACGCGCCCGAGTTCGCGCCTCGCCTCGGCGTCTGCCTCTCGGCCAGGAGACGGACATCGCCGCGGCGATGGCTCCCGCTGCGCCTGCTGCATGCCTGGCTGATACTGGCGCAGGCTCGCGGCCGGCACAATCGCCAAGGGAGCTTGCGGCGGAGGGTGTGCAGGTGAGCCAGGAGCGGGCGAATTGTTGAAGATTGGGGAAGGGGGCTGCAGCGGGCGAGGGAGAGGCGGGCGGGCAGCGTGGAAGGCTGACATGTGTGGGGGTTGCACGGAAGTTTGATGAGCTGGGGATGCAGGTCGATGAACATGAGCGGTGTTCGGGTTGGAGGAGAAGGAATCTGGGACTTGGGAGAGCCGGGGCGTCAGCTGCTGCCTTCCTCCCGAACCATCAAGATTGGTCGCCATCCACTTGTGGGCGTAGCGCGCCTCGTGCTGGTACATGTCATCGATCATGTGGCGATGCCGCTGCAATATTGCGCGGCGATTGAGTTCGCACTGTGCTGCATCCACGGACTCTCCGTCTCGCGCTGGGGAAGGAGGGACGAGAGAGCCATTGATGACAGAAAAATCTTCCCTGAGGACCTGGAAGCGTTTGATCTGCACGCCCAGCCCTGCTATCCGGTGGTTCACGCTCTCGAGTGCCTGCGCGAGTCCTCGCCGGAAGAGGGCGCACTGCCGTGCAAGCATCACAGTAGTAGCTTCCGATCCCGATCGCGATGCCAGCTGCAGCCTGCGGTACCGCCACTGTAAGCTGCACTGAATCGCAGTAATTCGCTGCCTGATTCAAAGGTCAAGCAAACGGTGGATCTGACAATGATGGGCAGCGGCTGCGGCTGCGGGCGCAGGGCTCACCCCGACTTATCCAGGGCGACACCCTGGGACCCAACTGATGTCTTCAAAGTTATGAGGCAACCAACATCGTCTGACGTGTGGTGCGTAACGAGCATGCAATGTGAAACTGCTTCAACTCCCATCCTAACGAGCTGCTCAATCATGGCAGCGTCGACGATGTTGCCATCTGCTGCGAGAATCGAGGCGCCGTCGCCGAGAGGGTCCGCCGGTCGTGGTGCTTGCTGCGACCCGAGACGAGGCGAGCTCTGCGGTGTCATCTGTGGTGTCGGTGGTCGCGAAGCTGGGCGAGCGGCTGGCTGTTTCCTGTCGCCGGCAGGTGCTGTGTAAGCCGAACTCGTGCTGCAAGCAACTTTGGAGGGCACACAGTACAACACGAAAGCCTAGTCTAAACCGTCAGAAACTATTGACCCCTTACAGATCAACAAGAACGATGGTAAAACGGTGGAGCCACTTACCCTGATTGTTCAGGAAGGGTCGAGCCCGAGTCGCTGCGATTGAATCCAGAAGGCGGGCGCGCCCAGTTCCCGCTTGGGTGGGGCTCACGACCATTTCCTCTCGGAAAGTGCGGCAGGCTGGGGCGCGTGGTCGGTCTGCTTGGCGTGCTTTCTTCCAGGGCATGCGCTGCTGACGCAGGCCCTGCGTGCGGGGCGGGAGGCGGCGACCCGCTGCGCACAGTGTCACATGCTTCGCGGTAAGAGACAGTAATTGTCGTAGAAGTTGCGCCTCGCGACACTGATGCTGATGTGGTGTCTGCATCAACAGCTGCGCTGAAGCGTGACTCTCCGCGAATTTGCGTAACAGACGGCTCGGAGATGATGCTGGCCGTCGGCGTGGCTTGAGAAGCTGCAGACCATTGCGGTAGGTACAGGCTCTTGTGCTCGTCAACAACCACAACCTCCGTTGCAATAGGCTGTCTGGACTCGGCACCCTGGCTGTCCAATCGTGGGAACACAGGCGGTTGCGATGGGGCGCTGGGGCTGCTCCCGTGCGCTGCGGGCGTCGGGGGAAGCGACGCGCTATCGGCACGCTGCGCAGCCTGTTTCTGCACCTCGTGCATCATGATGCCGTCGAATTGCACCAGCGGAGTCTCGGAAAATGACAGGCCGTGATCTTCTTGCCTATTTGACGGAGCTGGGGCTTCGTTTTGCGCCTCCTCTGCACCCCCAGTGGTGACAGCCTCGTTCGAGGCCTCTGTAGGATACTCGTCTTCCTTGACGACGAGCTGTTGCGATGCAGCGAGATCAATCGCCCCGAGAGTCGCTTCAGCGATGTTTTTCCCTTTTGCATCGCGATGAATCGAGGTTGCCGAGAGCGCATCTGGTTCATGCCTCCTCTGAGAGCCGCCTGTCGTCCACAGGCAGGAACAGCAGCCACCATCCGGCACTCCGTTGCTGCTAGAGTCTTGCCCGGCACGGCTAAAGGCTAGCTCAATGCTGGAATCCCCAAGAGAGTTCGCGGCCTCGGGGGCATCCGTACGGACGGCGCCGCCCCCGTTCGGCGTGGGAATCATCCCGCTGCCCACCTGCCGCGATCGGCGAACTTAGCACAGAAAGCCAATCAAACTCAGTGTGAGCAGGGGTCTCAGACAAAATCTTTTGAATCAGGCACAGCGGAACTCTCCAATCACCAGGTAAGTCGCTTAGCGCATGCGCGAGCACCGTGCCTTGAAGGGCACTTCAAGTGAAACTTGGGCCGCTTGAGCCGTCTAGCCAGTAAATGAAAAAATGGGTGGACAAATGTGGCGTCTCTGTGTCTGAACAATTGTCTGCACACTGACACCCGCACAATGCGGCGACGTGCTTTCTTAAGCCTGGCGCTTGTGGCAGCCTGGCTTGGCATGCCGTCTGTCGGGCTTCCTGGAGCAAACGCATTTGTGATCAGTGCCAATCCCGGGGTCGCCCTTGTGCGCCTCGGCGGGCCCACGCTCGCTTCGACGCGGCAACCGCTGCTTAGGAGAAGATTGGGCAACCATCTGCGCGTCGGCGCCAGCCGTGTGCTGGGCTACAACCGACATACACTGAGAATGTGTGATGAAGCTCCGGGCCATGTCTCTGAGAAGGAAGAACCGAAGGCGGTGGAGGACGAGGAGATTCTCGAACCGAGTGCGCGCGCCGCACGGGCATCGGAGCTTCGGGCGCAGGCCACAACCCTCGACACAGAGGCAGGTGGGCACTGACCGTGATCGAGCAAGCGAGCTGCGCATGCAAAAGTGCCAAAAGAACACCCGGGGCTAACCCTGCGCGAATGAGGGACCTGGTGCCAGCGTTGCTTTCTCCGGAGTAGCCTGGACCCGTGCGACTCCACCACAGTCCAAAACACACCCACTCCTCAGTCTGCTATGACACGACACTGATATTCTCTTTATATGCGGTGTATTCCAGCACTCTGACTTCGTAGGCGATTCCAATGTTGACGTTTGGCACGGCAGGTGTGCTGCGCAAAGATGCGGTTGCAAAGGAGCAGCAAGCGGCGAAGTTGCGAATCCAAGCATGGAAGCTTGAGGGGAAGGTGTCAGCCGTCACGCAGGAAATTACACTCAAGGATCGATACGAGCGCCAGCTGGCGGAGCTCGACCTTATGGCGGAAGACTGGATCGACGCGGATGAAGAGAAGTGGGACTGGTATCAGAAGCAGCGTACCATGATCCAAGAAATGATCGGCGCACAGAAGGAGTACGACGCCCAGGCCGACGCGCAGCTTCAGGATCTCAAGGACATTCTTCTTGAGATTCAGGATCTTGTGCAGATCAATACTGTGGATGACAAGAATGAGATTACGACAGCTGGCTGGGTATTCGTTTCCCTCTCTGTGATCGTTCCAATCTACTTCGGATATGAGGTGTGCGTCACCCCGGAGGCTAGATCTTTTGCACGTCCTGCACACTGCGCGGGTTGTTTCACAAAGTGCCAATGCAAATTGCCTGTCTCATGGTTGACCTGATGTCAGTATCTCGTGGCAGCTTTTCCACGTGCTCGCGGATTCTTCCTCCGCCTTTTTCGGCGCGATTGCTACGGCTACCGACGACCCTTTCAACGGGCTGTGAGGGTTCCAGGCAAAAAGATCAAAATTCGTTTGGTGCGACGAGCGGTCGCGTTGTTGCATCCTGGTGCCTGTGACTGATGGTAGACGAGTGTTTTGGCCGGAGAAACACGCCGCGCACCGCTGCCATCTGCGCCCGCATTTACTTACAGATCGTGCGCGAGCGCTAAAGATTGGCGCGAAGAAAGCGTTTGATGAAGAGATCGCATTGAGCTGGAAGCTGGTCTTCTGAAACTTTGCTCTTCTGGAGGACACAGCGCGTGACCACCTCCTCAAGCTCCGAGAGCGTGACCTCGAGTGTCGTGTCTCCTTCAGTAATCGTTTCAGGCAGCACATCAAATGCCAGGGTCGCAATCCAGATCTCCTTGACAGCAGCAGGTGTCAGCTCTTCGTCGATCTGGTCCGAGGATTTCAGACAGGAGATGAATTCCGCAAGCGAAATAGAGCGAGCTCCTGTAGGCTTCTCCAGCCGCATCCGCTTGGAGAAGAATTTGCGTAGCCCGTTTCGCTGGTTGTAAAACATTTGCTGGATTGCTGGCTTCTGCGTAAGGTCGCGGATCCGGTCTTCGTCGTCGCCTGTGGCATAAGGCAGGATCTGTGTGTGGATCAGGCGATTCACCTGAATCACGTGCCGCCACCACAATTAGGCTCTTGACTCCAACTGGGGCCCGCCATCACTACTGCCCGCATAACGCAGGACGGATGTACCTGATCACAGAGGGCCACAAGCCCGAACTTCTTGACCGCAGCAATGCGGACAAGTGCTTCAAAAAACTGAGGGAGGCCATAATCGGCATCGTAAACTCCGAGCGAGAAATCTTCGTCTCCAGCTGGGAGCAGGAGTGCAGGTCGTACTGATGCACGCTGGATCTCGAAGAAGGAGCATGTCTCTGAGCACAGTCGGCATGTGCGCACGATTGTCGCCATGCTCTTCATTGATATCGCAAGTGTCACTTCCTCGGGATCGTCGACGCCGGCCACCTTGCACGGGGACGCGTAGTGCAGAAAGATGTCAACGAGCGCCGCGAATGAGTTCGAGAGAACGTTGGTGACCGCTGCTGCAATCATCTTGTCAAGTCCGCGGCACAGGTCCGAGATGTCCATCTCCGCCAGCACCTGCGAGGGTGACCCCGTAAGCGCCTTTGCCCGCAACTTCACTGTCTATGCCTCTTTTTTGTGCACATAAGGAAGGGCGTCAGCCACAATGGTCGAGTACGTTGGAGAAATTGGATACCTCTTTGAAGTCATATCCGTTGTGTGGCTCTGGCGGGGGCGCAGGCGTTCGTGTCACAACCTTGCCCTCTCGCGTCTCTTGCACCTGCGGTACGAGGAAGAGGATCGTTTTTTTTAGTGCCTGAGGTTTGAGCTGAGTGCCCCGTGGTCGTAAAAGTACGCACCAGAAAGGATACCGCCGCATTCGCATTCTTCGGGGGAACGACTGAGTCCTCTGAACCGCACGCGGCAAGAGAAGGCAGCGCCGACGCAGGGTGGTCAAGCAGCTCTACGCGGAAGTGCAGCTCCCCTTCCCCCTCGACCTGGCGCACAATGCGGTTCAAAACCTCGTGTCACTGGTACAGTATGACGCAACTGCTGCCTGGTAGCCTGCCTTTCTTTTGATCATGAAAAATCAGATCGTTCCTACCTCAGACTCGCCGTCCTCTCCCTCGACCAGCGAGGCGATGGTCGCCTCAGTGTCCAACTCATCGTCTCCCGGGTAGACATATATGCGCCCCGGAATGAACTCCTTCGGACGGCCTATTTCCTTCTCTGGTGGGCACCAGATGCCCCCCGAACCCAGCCGCTGCGCAGCGACGCGTCCAATCCAGGACACGCGCTGCAGCCCTGAGCCACATTGCAACGGGAACGTGTCACCGTCGTGGATAACGTGCACACGCATCTTCTTCAGCGAACCTTCTCTGATTGGCTGTTTCCCCTCACCCCCTCTGTTGCCTGGTGCTGAGTAGCACGGTAGCCTTCTCGACCAACGGCTCGCTCTGAACTTTTTTCTCCGGACGGGCCCGGAAATCGAACATTTTACGATTTTACGATCGACAATCCGCGATGCACCCGCCTGCTGCCGTCCGCGAATGTCTGCCATCGTGAGGATCCGACAGAGTGATGGCGTATTTGAGACGCACAAAGATTACTATTCTGCTCACTGCCACGGTTCATGTGCTCGGCGATCCGAAGCATTGCAGATTCTTACCGTCACAACAACATCAGAATCACCTGTTCCCGGGAAATGCCCCGCAGTCGTCCACAGCACTTTGGCGTCTTCGCGGCGGCGACGATTTTCTTGATTCAGATCGTGAAGATTTCGGTTCCAGAGAAGATGGACCCGCTCGGGAAACACGGCCGCGCTGGTCCCCGGCTCGTGGAACGGGCGTCCAGCCGGAGAGGGGTCAGCGACCCACTCGGCGAGATCAAGGTGATATTTGGAGGGCGAGACGTCGAAAAATGAAGGGTAGCGCTAGAGGAGAGGGGCCACGTATGATGCACACCGGGCCGGACCGCTGGACAATTTGGCGCGAGGGCGCAGACCTCCGGAACACCTCGGCACGTCAATCCCGAGGTTGGCAAGGTCGCAGCGGCAATTCCTTTTGGTCACGTGGCCTGCGTGGTAAGCAAGGCCAACTGCAGGGACAAGGCCGCTGGCAGCGCAGCGACCAAGAGAGCTGGGATCGCGGCAATCGAGTGGGAGTGGCTAGGGACGATTTCGGCTGGAGGCGGGAAGGGAGTACGGGTAACGAAGACGAGCGGCAGAAGCTTCGTGAGATTGCCAAGGGTTGGGGAGAGCAGATCCGGGCGGCCCAGGCCGAGCTGGCTCAGAGAGCGCGTTGCCCCGCGACAAAAAAGCAGGTTCCGCCACCATGGCAGGCTGCGGTGCAGCACCGAAACAGTAAGAAAGCGGTTGCAGGTGGAGAAGCTTTCGGGGAGAGAAAATCGGAGCTTGGGATAGCGATGATGGCCCCTGGCTCTTCCCATAAGGAAGTGACCGGCGGTTGGGTGGAAGAAGAGAGGGCCCGAAAAGAAGCGTTGGCAGACGCGCGTCGATGGAGGGAAACCGAGACCCTTGAAGACATGATGCTAGAAGAGGAAGGACGCGGGGACAGCGTGAGTGTGGACGATGCTTCCTTGCGTGCGCCGGAGACCGCAGCACATCACAAGGATGAGTCAGATGTTGTAGGACTGGGCACAGCAACGGGCGAGGCGGTTGATATCGCAATCGAGGAAGCCCCAGCCGCTGATGAGGGGAACCGCGATGAACTTGCGTGGACGTCCATGAAAACTATCGGGGATGAGGAGCCGTTGACGAGCGCACTTGGGGACGGGATGGCTGTAACAGCGGGTGACGAGGAAGAGAAGCGAGCGAGAGCTGCCGTAGCTGATGCCAAGCTGATGCTCAAGGCAGGGGATGTGGACGCGGCTGAGGAAGTGTTGATGCGCGAAGTGCAGGCCGCGCCAGATGGAATGCACGCAACACTCGCCTATGCTGAGTTCCTCTGGCGCGTCCGCAAGGACTGCTCGTCAGCAAAAGAGCTGGTAGACGCTGTCGTGACACATCACCCCAGAGAACTTCGTGCGGTGCTCCCTGTCCCAGGCCACTAAAGTCTGCCTTCCCCCTGCGCCAAAAGGGGCGACGTGCCGTAGAGGCGACGAGGCTGATTTGCCTGACCACGGGAACTGTTGCGAGCGGCGGATGATTGGAACTGTTGCAGGTACGCGCACACGCGGCATTTGTTGCAGGCACCGAGGCAAATAGGGACGAGGCGCGTGCCGTCTATGTGCGCGCGATTGCACAGCATCCCGAGAGCGCACAGATTCACACAGACTTTGCACTTCATTTGATCCGCGTGTGGTATGGCGCGGTCGACCTGAGCGGTGTTGACGGGACGATTGTACGCGACGCGGAGGGCCTACTGCGGACAGCAATGCAGCTTGACCCGGCCCTTCCCGCGCCGGTTCTGTTTCCCGTCTCCCTTTCCCCATCGAGGCAGAGCCAGGTGTCACCCTTCGCACCTTTGTCTTCGGCGCGTGTCGTCTGACCAGGCGGCTCGACAGGCGGCCCACCTTGCGCGGCTACTGCACCGAACATGGAGCAACGTTACTGAGGCGGAGCGACTTTTTGTGCGAGCCCTGCGCGCGGACCCTGCGCATCCTGGGACTCTGCTGGGATACGCCATGTTGCTAACCGAGATTGGGCAGTACCAACGCGCCGAGGTGCTATTGCAGCGTCTTTGGGCGCAGCATGAAGCCGAAGCCGACGATCCTATACCACCGGAGCTGCTCCTTACGAGCGCGAAACTCTTTGCTGCCGCGGTGAGATCCCCTGACAGGACCCCACGCACTTCTGTGCGGCGTGAAGGTGCTAATTCGCGGTGGAGTGGGCGCTGGTGATTGTAGGGAAATTCGTCAGAGGCGGCGACACTTTGCGAAGCCGTGATTGACTTTGTTCCGCATCATCGCGCAGCGCTACAATTCCTTGCAGAGTTGCCCGATACGGAGCTACCTCGCGCTCGAGCAGCGATAATGCTTGCACTGGACGCTGAGGCCGTCAGCGCGGGAGCACGCGCTGGTGCGATGGCGGCGGCGGGAGCCCTGCACTGGAGACGCCTGAGAGACGCTGCGCAAGCTGAAGGTGTGCTGCGGCGGGCGCTTGGAGAGTTGGACGTCGCGGGCGAGGAAGACAGGACCGCCCTTTCGGCGAGGTATGAGGTGGTGGAGCTGCTCGTCGAGGTCTTGGAGGCGCGCGGCCCTACTGGCGCTGGAGCACTAGACACACTGGCGCGCAGCGAGCTCCACGCCTCAGACGCGTCCAAATTTTCGCTAAGGCAGGCACTTGCCTGCCGCGTTCGGGCCCGCTGGGCACTGGCACTGGCGCGCCGCGCCGGCCTCGCGGCCCGGCCCAGTGGCACAGAAGCGAACACTGTCGGAGAGAGTGGGGCAGAAACGCTCGTTGGTGGCCGCGCTCGACGGGAGGCGCTGTCGCAGGTTGACCGCGTGCTGGAGGCCCTGGCGACACCGAATGTGGCAGATTTTGCGACTGCGATATGGGTGATGTGCGGGGAGGCGCTAGAGGCTGCGGGGCTCTCCGATCGTGCGCTCGAGGTGCTGCGCAGTGCCTGCAGAGTTGCTCCACACCACCCGGGGGCGTGTGCCGCTCTTGCACGGGTGCTGCTTCGCGGCACGGGGAACGGGCCCGGCGCGTCCACCGACGTCGCTGTACTACCAGACATAGCCGCGGTCGATGCGCGCGTCGCGATGCGAGCCGGCATCTTGATTGAGACGGCGCTGCGTTGCCGGCCGCGCGATGACGAGCTGCTTGCGCAGTACGCGCTCGCGCTTGAGGCCGCCGGGCTGCTCCCCGAGGCGTGCCGGGTGCTGGCGACCGCTGTGGCTGCCGCCCCAGCGTCGAACGTCTCGCGACGACTCCTCCACCTTGCGCGCGTGCTACTTTCGCGCAAAAGGCCCAAGGATGTGGCGCGAGCCGAAGCATTTCTGCGCGACGCGGTGGCGCTCGACCCGTCGGCTGCGGCCTTGGCCGAAGAGCTGCGAATCGCGCCCCCGCCCGCCCGCCCCCGTCCTGACATGCCTCGTGTCTCGACCGGACGCAAAGGCTCCCGGATGGACAGAAGTGGGCCGAACGACGAAGAGGTGCGCAGCGAGTCGGATTCGGGAACAGGCGGGGTTGCGGGGAAATTAAGCGCTGAGAAGGGCTCTGGTTGTGATGGGCGCGGAGGGGCTGCGGTGGAAGCCGGTGATGATTTGGGGGATTCTTCGGCCATTCCATCTAACTCAGGCAGCGGACTCCTTGAGTACCCCTCGACAGGTGGGACTGACTACGGTATGTAGCCGTGGTACATGTCGCCGGGGCGCTCACACGATGTACATCTATCTTCACATTGTGCATGTAGTCGGCGCGCGCATGCAGACTAGGGTATGCGTCACAAGAACAGCACCAGATCTAGCAGACAGCCCGCGCACGGCCTCGCGGAGCGAGTAGACGCTGCCAGGCGGTGAAAGCCACAGAGGCAACGCGAAGCAGCCCACGCGAGACGACAGTTCGAGCTGAGCGCGCGGCGCGCCGCCGCCAGAGCGCAAATGCACGCCAGTGCTGGACTGCGCGCTGCTTTGAGCGCGCCCGCACCACACGCTGCCCGCGCTCATCGGCGATTCGGCGGCGGCGGTGCGTGCTTGTGGCAGAGGCCCAGGTAGACAGGTTTCGGCGAAGAGCAGATCGTGCCAGACGTCCTAGAAGAAGTGGGAGAGCTGCCGCGCTGCTTACACGCAGGACGTCGCGCTGCGCGGCCCTCGTCTCCTGCTCTGCGGTGCGCACCTCTACCTCGAAGTCGGCCAAGTACGCCAAGACTAGCGTCGCTTGTCCGAACGAAACGTCCTGCACACGCATGCCCTCTTCTCTGATGGCCCGTAGGTCTTGCTCTGCAGTGCTCCTTGCTGTTTCCGCCGCCGTGCAGCGGTCAACAGCGTCGCGCGCGGCGTCCAGGTACCTGTGAGCTCTTATTTTCAGGTCCTCATTGATGTCCAGCAGCTGCGTGACCTTGCCAGCCTGCTCGCCGCGCAGTCGCTCTTCCATCGCAAGCTGCCCGCGCAGTGCTCGAACCGTCTCTTGTGATCGAACCAGCTCGCCCTGCAGCCTCGATCGGCTCTCGTCATCGAGATCTTTTTCACCTATCTTGCGCTCGTCGTCGGCCCCGCTCAGTGGGTTGCGCATCGACTGCTGAAGCCGCTGGAACGCACTGTCGCGCTCCGCGATCGCATCGTGGAGGCGCCGTGTTTCGTCTTGCAAGCGCTCAGTTTCCTTCTCGGCCACCACCACCCTGCCTTCGGCAATTTGCTGCAACGTTTCAGCACGCTTCAGCCGCATCCGCAACGTGTTGATTTCATTCCTTTGCTGCTGGTTTTCAACTCGGAGAGCCAGCAATGTGTCGGCAGATCCGATGCTGGTCCGAGTAGCAGAACTTGGAGATTCACGCAGCTCTCTCAGCAGACAATCGATCGAATCCTCGCCTGAAATGTTGGCGAACGGACTGCCTTCCCGGTCGATGGTGACCGAGGCCGCACTCGGGCTTTGACTCATCCAGGAATGCAACGTGTGATCGCAGAGGCCGTCCTCGTTGAAATTTTTGCCGGCAGGCTGCGCATCGTCAAGCAATGGCCCTGACGAGCACTGCTTGGTGTCATTCCCTTGCGAATTGGGTGACACATTCTCGAGCTCAACAGGCCGCAGAATATGGCTACGCGCGATTCGCGCCGCCATCAACCAGGCGTCGCCCTCGAGATTTTTGAATGGGTTGAATACCATTGTGACGGGCCCGCCTTGGATCCGGACTCTGCGTTCGGGGAGCGAGCGGCGCAGCCGGCACTCTCGCCACTCGTCGCGTGGCAACTTTGACCTCGCCACGGCATCGTCGTGCAGCTCAGATGCCGTCCCGCACACGCATGACACGTTGGAAAGCTGTTTTGGCGAGGGCTGCAACTGAGCAACCCTCCCAGCACATCTCAGCTGCCACGGGACAGTAGACCTGCCAGCTCTCGCTAGACAGCTGCAACGCGGTACACTTCGAGACAAGAGTCCTTTCGCATGCGCTTTACTCGAGAGGCGCTCGCAAAACGGCAGCACTACCCTTGCGTGCGCGAGCCGCTGCTCAGCACTGCGCTGAGCTGCGCACGCACGTTTGACAGTGCCCGCAAATGGCTACGACGCAGCAGCCCTGTCCTCAAGCGTGCGGATACGAGCGCGAAGAAGAGAATTCTCAGCTTCGAGGTCCCGTATCCTTCGGTCTCTGTCGTCCTGCTCCTCTTGGCCAGCTACGCCAGCGCCAAGGTCCCCAGGGAGAGGCGTCACAGGAGAACAACTGCCGCCCGGGCTACCATTCTTGCCGACACTATGCCCCGAACTGTCTCGCTCTGAATCAAACTCGTCATCTGAACTCTCCTCTGCAAGGATTCCGCGATTGATGAGCCCCTGCATCGACGTCATGCGACTGCCACCTTCAAAATCACGATCCTCCAGCTGCTCCTCTTGTCTGCCCGCACGTTGATCAATGAGACCTTGCGTAGTATTGCGCGGAGCCCGAGGGATATCTATGATCCCCCGCCGCTTCTTCCTGGCTCGTTTGCTTCTCGACGGCGGGTCAAGGACTTCGACATCACGCTTTTCGGCACGCTTTGCCTCGTACTCTTCTCGCTCCAGCTTCTCTTGCCAAGTCATCTCCGAAAAGGGTTTCCACTTGCGGTTCTTTCGTTCCCTTGGCCGGCGCTTGCTCTTCATCCCAACGTCGCGTCCACCGTCGCCTCCGTCCACCGCTGTCAACGATGGGGGAGCTGCTGCGCTGACCCAGCCGCCATCAATCAAGTCTTTCTCGGTGCGGGGCTTCTTTTTTCGCATGCCGCGACCCCCGCGCTTGCGCACGACAGAGCGCACTCGACGCTCCCTCGGATGTCGCGCCTTGGCCTCAGCCGCCGGGATTGCTGCCGGATTGGCGCTCTCCATCCCCTCCGCTCCGACCGCAATTCCTTCCCCAGTCACGCAAACCCTTTGGAGCCGTTTTCACATACTCGTCGGTCTTTCCACATACCGGATATGGCGGTAGTGTACATGCCCGCGGTGATGGAACGACATCAGACTATTTCCGAGATGGAAGCTGCCTCCTACCCAGCTGATGAGGCCGCCTCACCTGCCGGAATAAAGTTCCGCTTGCAGCACGCCGGGCGATATTTCCTGATGGCCGAACGCGAGGGAGAGCTACTGGGGTTTGTCAATGGAACTCTCACCACTTCAGCTACTCTGACTGACAAATCTATGGAGAAACACGAGCCGGATGGATCGATGCTCTGCATTCACTCGGTTTGTGTATCGGAGAAGTTCCGTCGGCAGAGGATCGCCACCAACATGCTGCGAGAGTATGTAGAGCGGGTTCGCGAAATGCCTGAGATCAAGAGCATCGCGCTGATTTGCAAGGCACAATCGATCCTATACTTATATTTGACACCGTAAACCGCACATCTTTGCTACCTGTGACCTGCTATTTCGTTGATGCAGGAATATCTCAAGGGATTTTACACGTCCTGCGGGTTCGAACTGATTGGACCCTCCGCGGTTGTACACGGCAAGGACCAGTGGTATGAAATGAGGATAGACAAGTGAGGAATGGAAAGGCGTGAAGAGGAGATAAAGTGATCGCTGCGGAGCCTCTGCTCTGTTTGGAAATTATTACAAGAGCACAAACCCCTGATGCAGCCGGTTACATTTGATACTGCGATTCCCGTAATTGACTTGTGGCACAATGCGCGCGGGGGTACTGTGACAAGACACAGCAATTACGCGCCATGGTAGCCGCCGCGCAGGAACTGAGCCACGCGCCGCCCGTCAAGCATGATTCCTTCACTCTCAGAGCCTCTCGCACTCAGCGTAACTTTTCCATGCGGACTGACCGAGCTGGCCAAAAGAGTCGCTCAATTTCCAGCAGACGCCTGCCAGAAGATGGCATTCAGAATCATGAGGTACACAGTGACGATCGCGACGGAAATTATCATGACGGGAAATCCGATTTTGAAGAATTCGATAAACGAGATGCGATAGCCTTCAACTTCGGCCTTGGACGCCATTACGATGTTGGCCGAAGCACCAATAAGGGTTCCATTGCCCCCAAAACACGCACCGAAGGCCAGAGCCCACGCTAGCGGTTCGATGCTGAGCCCCTCGACCCGCTCGACCATCTGTACCATAACTGGAACCATGGTCGCTGTGAACGGGATGTTGTCAACAAATGCGGAGAAGACTGCAGATGCCCAGCAGATGAGGAAAATCGCGAAGTACTGGCGCCCCTCGACCGGAACCGTCTCGACCATGCCCGAAAGGGTGTTTGCAATAAAACGCAGGAGTCCCAGCTCGCCAACACCCTCGACGACAACGAAGAGGGCCGCAAAGAAGAGCAGTGTGTCCCACTCGACTGCGAGCAGCGCCTCATGGCAATGGTGCATGTCGAAGGCGACAAGAAGCCAGACCGCACCCATGATGGCAACCCATGCTGGATCGAGGTGCGTGACAGGATGCAGAAAGAAAGAAATGATAACACACGTGAGCACTGTGCCGCATTTGATCAGAAGCCCTCGGTCCGTGATCGGGTACATCTTCTGCAACTTGGGAATGTCGACTTCAAGGTGGCCCTTCACCGGAGCGCCGAAGTACCACACGAGATAGTAGAAGATGAAAGGACAGGTAACAAGGACACCTGGGCCGAGGTTGAAGAGAAACGCGTTGAAGTCAAGGTACTCATTCAGTAGGTTTCCGATAATGATGTTGGGCGGGTCCCCGATCATGGTGGCTGTTCCGCCAAGGTTCGAAAAGATAGCTTCACAAATTAGAAACGGCCGCGGATCGATGTTCACTAGCTTACATAGCTTGCAGGTTACCGGGCAAATGAGCAGAATTGTTGTGACGTTGTCGAGAAATGCAGAAAGCACGGCAGTCACAATGCAAAGGAGCAGAAGCAGCCGTGTCTTGTTCCCGCCAGAAAGTTTGCAAGCCATTACACCGGTCCACTCAAACACTCCAGTGCGCATCGTGATCCCGACGATCAACATCATTCCCCACAGCAGACCAAGCGTTCCATGGTCCATCCAGCTGACAACCTTCGCCAGCGTCGGCACACGGTTTTCTGCCGCTAGCACGATCATACACATGGCCGCACCGATCATGGCCGCCATCGTGCGGTGAAGCACTTCTGTCATGATCAACCCAAAAACTATCGACATGATAACACCTGCAATAATCACCTGGAGCGGACCGAGCGAACCCAGCGAGTGCATACTGATGGCAACGGCCAGCGGGTCCGGAGAGTCTGAAACGACGAGGAAAAACTCGTCGTCAGCATTTTCCTCAATTTCAAATTCAAGAAGGAGCGCCTGTTCCTGCTGCTGCAGCTGATGCCTTGAAATTAGCTCTGGCTCACGCACCGCAAGCTCCTTGAAACTACCGAAGGAGAAGTCTCCATGTTTCCACCTTTCATCGCCAGGCTTCATGATCACGAGGTAAAAGCTCACGTTTCCACCCGGCGCGGCAAAATCTGGTGTGGAATGCATTTCGCCTCCCGTATTCGCAGTTTCGATTCCACTTGTGTTGCCATTGGCTTCAGCAGAGTCTGATCGTCTGGCGAAGGGTGCCGTCGAGTATCTTCGGGCGCTGCGGCGATGACCGCCGTGACCTCCGCTCTCGTCCTCAGAACCCATGGTGATACCTGAAGCTGCGCTGGACATAATCTGTACGCGTGCTTCTACCATACTTTCTGAATGCCGCATCGGGAAAATAATCGGGTGCCCCGCTGCGAGCGAGTAGAGGTTTCCAGGAATCGGAACACTGTCGTCGAAATGGACCGTACTCGCACCAAGAACGCACGCCATGAAGAGAACAGCCACGGGAAGAAGTTTGAGCACGACTCGGACCTCGTTCACGGGTTTCTTTTTGTCGTCGTGCCACTTCGCGCCGTGCATTTCTGAGTGAAGAAGTCTCTCAAGGCCCGTCTGCATCCCCCACTCCCTGACTTTGTCCGATGCCTGCGCCATCTTAATTTTGAGAAGATTCTCCTTCCGCTCCACTTCCTCCGCCTCCTGATCAGTCATCTCGCTCGCTTGCCAGAGATTTGAGTGGAGCTCACTGAGATTCGCCTGTAGAAGCGTGAATTTAGGAAAGACCACAGCAGGTAGTGCCAAACCACGGCAAAATGCCAGGATGGGGGAAGAAACCTGCAAGTCGGTAACCTCCGCAAGTTCAACGTCGACCATGGGCCCATCCTTACTGCACACCCAAAGGACCTGTGTTCAATGCGCGGAGCTGGGACCAGGCGCGGATGCAGGCTTCTTGCGGAAATCGGCAGCCCCCTAGCACCAGAGGAGCTGGGGGCACACCGGGAGCTCGGGTCCTTTTCGACGTCCTCAGAATTATCAAGCAGGGATGCCTGTAATGACACAACATGACAGCTTGTCAAGCGTATGTGTTACCGCCACAGGCACGAGTGCTGGATGCTTCGGTGCCCAACCCTGCAGGAGCCTGCTGGCTTGTGTTCGTCCTTGCGACACAGCCACAGGAACCAGCACTACAAGCAAGCACTTGATTTGAACCCGCCAGAAGAAAGAACACATGAAAAACGTCTCACCTCATCGCGGTGGTTCATCACTGGTAACCAAGGGCGAACTAGCAGCCCGCACCACTTGCCGAGTCAGATCGCTGCAAGTCGCACAGAAGAATATCGAATATCGCCGGCCAGGCGCAATGGGACCTCTAAGCTACTACAAAGAGACCTACGGTATGGGCCGTGTTTATTTTGTTTGACAAGTTTGACAACCCAAAAACGAAAAATGCCGTACGTCCCCACCCTGTTGGTGGGCGCGCTCGGAGGTGCATCCCTTCTTGACGTTGCCCGTCGCATCGATCTTTATTTCTAGTATCAACTCTTCATTCTCGTATCATTGCAAGGCAAATCAAGCGGCGGCTAGTCTTGCTAGACCGAAGTGATGAGAGACGCTGAAGTGTACTGGCTCACAAATCGACAGTTGGTGCGGGCGCAGCCCTTGCGCAGCGGACTGTGAATCGCCGGCGCCAGAGACTTGAGGATAATAAGGAGTTCTGCGAGGCGATACGCGCGGTTCTTCCCAACCAAAGAACTTCGTGGTGCCGCTCTAGAAAGGGGCAGTCTTGTGCGAGTCTGAAACCATCGTGGATGGTCCAGAAAAGTTCAAGGGAGACGCAGGAACCTCGTGTCACTCTAGATGAAAAGAATAGAATGACCACCGCCCATCGCATCAAGAACCGCACCAGCAAGCAATACTACGGAGAGTACAGTGGAGAGTATTTTATCCCGTCTGAGGAAAACACTCCGGTAAGCCCACCCCACCCTGCATATTCGCGTTGGGGACTTCCGCTACAAGAATAGGCTGCACAGATTATTCCAGACGCCGACGAAGTCCCAAGGCGCTAGTTGATCAGGACTGCTACGGGCACGTATCTACAAATCCCCTCTGGTCTGCGGTCGGTGGGCAACCTTCACGATAGCTGGTACGAGACAGAGCCGACCATCTTTACATCCTTGAGCTACGAATAGGCTACGAACATAATCTGGAAGAAGACGAGAGATCGCGCGCGGGTGCGCATGTAGCTGTGACCAAGTTTGCTTCAGAAAATGCCAAGCAGCTTCCTTGCCCGCTCCTAGAGGACCCCGCAGCAGCAAGGATACCGTTAGCGACCAGGCAAAGTTAGTCAAGCAGCGCAACATGCGACAAATCGCAAGCTTGACGAGCCAGGAGATATGCACCTTGGCATTGATCAGGGCTTCACGGAGCCAACCAAGCGAAACTGACGTGCGTCGCTTCAGGAGCAAACCGAACCGCGTAGTGATGCCTACACCCTGCCCATTTGCATTAGTCGCGGTAGGCTCTCTGTCAAAACTTGCTTTGTCAGTGTAGCCCCTCAGTCGTAATAAGGGCCGTCCAACTCGCTCACTGGAGTCCGTGTCAGTCGTGCCCTCGCCCCCGCGAAGCGAGATCTGATCTTGGAATTGCGCTGCGTCCTCCATCTGACTCTGCAGCCCGTTTCGAAGTGCGAATCTGACCGTGTGGCCAGAGATAGCTTCATGATTCGCGTGAACAAGTGGGGTCGCTTCTGGAGGCTCCAGCAATTCATCCATCCCTAACTCCTTCCAATCTTCGCCTCTGTCTCCTGTACCGCCTTCACACTTGGTCCCAGAATTCCCGAGCGATTTCGTCCCACCTTCGAGCGCATGTGGATTTCCCTGCGCTAGTGCATGCCCTCCTCTGAATTCTGAAACCTCAAGCTCGGCATGGCGCCGCTCGCGCCCTGCGTCCGAGGATGCAGTGTCTGAAACATCGACACAGACCCCGACTACCTCAACGTCACCGGTCAGCACCTCGACGCTCATGCTTCCCCTTTCGCATTGTGTGGGTCTCTCCCATATACCCTTCTGGGCCCTTACTTCGTCGCGTGTAATTTCAGAGTCTGATTTTCCACTCTGAACCACGTCGCGGGTAGCACTCGAAACCAAGCCGTCACCCGCTCCTTTGCACTTGCCTGCATCCCCCTCTCGGAGTTTCCGCAATTCTACCTTGAGGTCGCGAAGTACCGTGTCCAGCCCATGCCCGGTCTTCTGTAGAGCCGCCACACTTTCTTGGAGCCTTTGGTCAAGTCTAGAATCTGCACACCGATCCTCGTGCGAACCTCCATCAGCAAGTGCTGTGCGCAACCGTGCTGCCTCAGATTCAGACTCACGAAGACGCGCTTCGAGCCCTTTGATTATGCCGTATTGCTCCCGCTGTCCCTCAGACCGCCGAACCACCCACATCACCCAGTCCTTGGCCCATCGCTCCCGCTCATCCTCCAGCGACGCACAGCGTCGACGCAGCTGCTCCAGCTCCTCTAACAACGCTCTTTCAGAAGGCAGCGATCGACCCAATGCCACACCAGCCGGATCATTCGCAATTAGGCGCGTCATATTTGTCGCCAGCAACCCAGCGTCATCCGTTGATACTAAATAGCCATGAGCTGCGCGCGAACGCGCGTCAAGAAGCATCTTTGCGATGTCTCTCTTCCGCCAGGCGGTGGCGATCGTCAACGCTGTCGCCCCCGCATTGTTGCGCACTTCGCTGTCTGCACCGGAAGCCAAAAGTAGAGCAACCATGGTAGGGTTTTCGAGCGCTACAGCCTGGTGTGGGGCGAACAGAAGCGCTCAGTGCGATTGATGATGGACGCGTGTTTGCAGCATGGGTGGGTCATCGCAGTGTGCGACGAGGAATACCTTCATGAGCGCGGTCCAGCCTTGGAGATCGCGCGCATTTGGATCCGCGCCCCGTGCAAGTAGTAGCCCGGCAGCATCGGGATTGCCACTTATTGCTGCGAGCATGAGTGGGGTTTCGCCAGCGTGCGCTGTCCTCGACTCCAGCGCTCCTTGTCCATCGCCTAGTGCCGTGCGCAGGCCCTCCACATCTCCTCGAAGCGCAGCGCGCACTACTTCACTTGAGGAAGTCTTCAGGTTTGGCTCTACCAGCAGTCGTCCCTGGGCCATTCTGCCGACCTGTGCGTTGGCCAGCATTGCATTCCAAACGGCCTGTCCGGCTCCAGCCCATGTTGCCAAGGCAGCCCCGCTACCACTCTCGATTTCCACCAGGTCTAGCCCAACGTCACTTGGAGTAGCATCTTCGAAACCAAAGCTTCTTGCAGGCAGCATCGGCGTTGACGGTGATGGTGCCGCTTGCATCTCGTCCCCCAGCTTCCCTCGCTCCTTGCTGTCGCCAGCAGCAATCGGCTCCCTCAGTTTCTGGTTGGAAGTCTCCTCTAGTGTTCGGCTGTTTGGTCGGAGGGTAATTGCGCTCTGTAACTGGCCGAGCTTTCCACCAAGGCTCCTGGCAACCCGCGGCTGCCCTGCAATTGGCAAAGCAAGCTTCGAACGGAGGCCCAGCTTGTTTCTTTTTGCCTCAAATTCTGATGCCACCTCCGATTCGTCATGCTGTCCGCGCTCACGTGCGACGGACAGTGTAAAACAAGCATAAACTACCAACAGCAAAGGCTTTAACACTGGCTGTGCGCCTCGAACCATTCCCTGCCCCTCAGCCGTACCGCACGGACACCCTCCTCGGGCCCCTCGACATTTTTTTGGCCAAAATTGAAATTATTCAGAGTTTGCGCCGCGAGTTTCCTTTTAGAGCGGTCCCGTCGGATCGCGTCCCTTCGCCAAGATAGGACTTCGTCACCTCGTTCTCTGCATCACTGCAATTATCAAGATTGTGGAAACTGCTGGCATGGCAGCACCTGCTGGCATGGCAGCACCGGCGATAATTGTGAAGGCCGCATCCGCTGAATGGGACGAGTACGCAGGATCCTGGGATTCCATGGCTGGTCCGACAAGTCATTGGGCATGCGACAGTCATGAGAAGGTGATGCAGATTATTGGCAAACGACAAATGAGACGAGTGCTCGACTTTGGAGCTGGTACTGGTGTGATGGGTCTCGCTCTGCGTTCAAGCCTGCATGGACAGGGCCTAGAGGAAGTCGTCTTTCATGATGTGGCCCCGAAGATGCTGCAAGAAATCTCCAGGAAAATTGAAGCCGGGGGCATCACAAAGGCGACCGTCTCGACCTTCACAGAGGATATTGCCGACGCCTCTGCATCAACGTTGGCAGGGCCCTTTGATCTGATCGTCTCTGGTTCCGTGCTTACCTTCGTCCCCGATGCGCACGCCACGCTTCGGGCGCTCCGCGATCGCCTCACTCCCGGCACGGGGGTATGTTTTCCAGATGCTGAGCAGCCCACATGCGCCTATTCCACTAGAATCTTACGGGAAGTTTGTGAGATAGGTCATGGTTCACTTCGTGCACCAGTACACGCCGCCAGAAGAGGACCCTTGTTTTTCTCCCTCTGATGCAAGCGGGGCGCAATACTACTCTGGATTCAAGAGCAGTGACATCTCAGAGCTCATGCAGGCTCGCCCCGCCTCGAAAACACTCCTCTAGCTGTCTTTGTCGCTCATGCCCGCTGATTTCGCCTGACTTTCGCCCCGCTGGTGTGGCCTGTCTCACAAATCAGCTGAGAAGAATGGGTAGTTGCCTCGAGCGTATCTTTCCCGCCGCACTCACTGGGGCTGTGTGCTGGTCTGGCAGCTCGATGGCCTCAACCACGTGTCAATTGAGGAGTTTTTGTTGCGTATGCCGCATGAGGAAGGCGAGGATCCGCCATCGCCATGGAAGATGTGGTTGGCCTGCGCAACTTGCAAATAATTCGACTTCGCCTGCTTGTTCATTGCGCAAACGGTTGGGCTGCGCCTGTATGGAGTGCAACAAGAAGAGAGGACCGGCAGATCCTACGTAGGATCTGCCGGTCCTACGTAGGATCTGCTCCTGATTTTTTCGTGGGAGAATATTTTTTTGAGGTTCGCGGCGCAACGGCAGGCGAACCGAAAACCCGCTTTTGTGTACGGAATGAAGTGTCTCTGAGACGATCAGTAGGCCGAGTCTGTGAACACGTGCTGTACTGACACGAAAGAGACGAAAAACTTGATTGTGGATAGCTAGCCGGTCATATCCTCTGGGTCGCAAATTGCGAGGAAGCAGAGGGCACAGGCGTGCGGAGGGTGGGCCAGTGCGCACCAGGCCTGCGGGAGAGAGAAGAGGACCTGACAGGACCGAGAGGAGAGAGAGCGTGTGCTTGTTTTGAGTCACAAGAGAGATGGATAAACCCACTGGCCAGAACTCATGGATGCGTCCGTCAGAGTCAGAGAGAGAGAGAATGTGTCGAATAACCTCGTACACACCGGGTAACCAAACAACCAGGCGCCGCGACTACAGACTACCTGCGCGCTAACACTGCAGGCCTTCGAGGCAGTGCGGTATTCGTATCGTGAAAAGGTTGCTTTGGCAAGCACGCCACAGAAGAAGACCACCCACCGCCCGCCGAGACCGCCACCGCCTGCACCACCGGGGCCGCGGACGCAACTGGAGACGGAGGAGCCAGCACCGCGCTCACGCCCGGGAGGGCCGCGGCCGAGGCCGGGGGCACTGCCGCCACGCCCCCGCACCGGAACGGGGGAAAAAAGAGACAGAGATACGTTTAATGACAAACAGTCGCAAACCGCAGAGCGAAAAACTGGCGACGGGCGGGGGCCGGGGGACCACAGCAGTGAAGCCGGATAATAACTAGGTCCCAGGCCCACACCACTAACAGGACGCGCGCACGAGGGCGGCGGGAGCCGGGGCAAAAGC
>ENA-UOXV01002228-UOXV01002228.1-marine-metagenome-genome-assembly--contig:-NODE-2228-length-25662-cov-6.090561_pt1 | contig 25662 bp, 22 predicted proteins | sample MGYA00238165_ERZ766961 | MGnify/ENA primary metagenome ERZ766961 (study PRJEB28924, sample SAMN03173240) | marine metagenome | biome: Marine; feature: Water; material: Subsurface seawater | place: North... | reverse complement strand
CCACAGCCCCAACCAGCGGCCCGCGTCCCACTTCGTCCACACCGGCCAATAGTCGCCCCTGATATTGGCACTCAAACGGCGGTAAGGGGCGCTTACTCATACTGCTCCGCCTTCTATCAATGCGGAGATGGCTGCACACAAGGATCTTCCTTCATTACTGTCGTAAGGAAGACCCATCGACATCAAGAGGCCCCCAATGTTTGCAAAACCTAGTCCCAAAGTTCGGTATTCATAAGAGAGTTTAGCTATTTCTGGCGATGGAAATTGAGCCATTAGCACGGCAATTTCCAAATTAATTGTCCATAGACGGGTTGCATGTGAAAACGCAGAACCATCAAAAATCCCGTCATCATCCTGAAATGCTCTCAAGTTTAGTGACGCTAAATTACACGCAGTGTTGTCGAGAAACATATACTCTGAACATGGGTTCGATGCATAAATTCTGTCTGTATTTGGACACGTATGCCACTCATTTATAGTTGTATCATATTGAATGCCCGGATCGGCACACGACCAGGCAGCATCGCCTATTTGTTGCCAAAGGTCGCGCGCATTGATTGTTTTTGCTACTTTACCGTCTCTGCGTTGAATTAATTTCCAATCAGAACCTTCTTCCACGGCACGCAGAAAATCATCGGTCACCCGAACGGTATTGTTTGAGTTTTGACCCGCCACCGTTAGATAAGCCTCCGAGTCCCAATCCGTGCTATACGACTCGAATTCCATTTCGGTAAAACCTTGTTTCGCATAGTCAATAGCTCTCTGAATATAATTCTCTGGCAGCAAAGCTCTTCGAGCTTCAATTATAGCCGATTTAAGACTCGTATTTGTCTTCGGATTGAAACGCTCTAAATCATCTATGTTTTCATTACATGCGCTCAATATTGCATTCAAATTAATTTCGGCAGATTTAGATCCAGCAACTAACGCCGCTACTTTTTGCTCTTCTTTAACCTTCCAACTTATAAAACTCTCTATATCTGGGTGATCTGCGTCCAATATTACCATTTTTGCAGCTCTTCGAGTTGTACCGCCTGATTTAATCGCACCAGCCGCACGATCTCCAATTTTTAAGAAACTCATAACTCCTGATGAACGTCCACCTCCTGATAACGGCTCATTAGAACCCCTTAAATTTGAGAAATTTGTTCCAGTTCCGGAGCCGTACTTGAATAAACGTGCTTCTCGCACCCATAAATCCATTATCCCGCCGTCGTTAACCAAATCATCGTCAATACTTTGAATAAAACAGGCATGAGGTTGCGGATTTTTGTATGCTGAATCCGATTTAGTTAACTTGCCAGAGGCGTAATCGACATAATAGTGTCCTTGGGAGGGGCCATCAATCCCATAGGCCCAATACAGGCCGGTATTGAACCATTGTGGTGAATTTGGGGCACACATTTGCATGCATAACATGTAAATCATCTCATCATAATAACTCAGAGCATCTTCTTCCGTATCAAAATAGCCGCCTTTCCAGCCCCAGTAAGTCCATGTTCCCGCCAGTCTATGGAAAACCTGTTTGACACTATTTTCGCCATCATAGTCGTCAATGCCCGAACCTTTGCCCATATTTTTTGTCTCAGGTTCACTGCGCCATAACCAAGAGGGCACCATCTCTTCCTCAATTTTCACGACTTCTTTTGGGACGCCCGCTTTCCTGAAATACTTTTGAGCAAGTACATCACAAGCGACTTGGGACCAATTTGAAGGCACTTCGATGTTTTCTAGGGAAAATACAATTGATCCATCGGGATTTCTTATCTCGCTGGCAGTATTTCTGAACTCTATTCCGTTATACGGGCCTTTTGCCTTGTTTGTAAATTTTCGCTTTATTTGCATGGAACCCCCGGTAAAGTGTAAGACCATTCTAAATACCGCCAATCAGTACAAAAGGTGTCTCATCACTTACTTATCTTACACTGGTTTTTCCAAGCCAAACCAAGTCTAATGCAGTCACCTGTATAAAGTGGTATCAAAATTATTTAAGTCAAAATCTAGTCCGAGGTTTTTTTTGACGCAAGTAAAATATCAATTGATAGACATATTTGAGTGTTAAAATACAATATCTTGTAATTTTTTTACAAAAATACAATATAATCAGTTGGTTATAAGCAGGTTATAGAAAAAAAAATTATATATTTTATTTTAATTATATATATCAATTGTTTAAAGAATATACCTTAATTTATACATTAATTAAATTGGTCGTTGATATTGATTCCTTTATGTCGAAGGAGGAAAAATTAGGGAATCAAATCTTTTAACTCTTTTATGATTCTATTGACAGGTTCAGTCCAGATCCCAGGTTTTTTTTGTCTGAATAATTTGGTTTTTGGATACCATCTAGTTGTTTGATTCCCAAACCATCTCCAGTTCGGGGTGAATGGCAGAATTACCCAAGTTGCAATACCCATTGCCCCAGCAAGATGGGCCATATAGGTGTCTACGCTGATGATGAGATCACAGTCAGAGACAATAGACGCCGTCTGCTCAATATCTCCAAGCTTACCAGATAAATCGCTAATATTTGATCGATCTTTAAGAAGATTATGTACATCTTGATTATATTTATGCTGAAGAATTATGAAATTAGTATCAATATATTGTTCAAAGATTGGGATTATATCAAATACGCAACAAGATCTATTACGATAGGGGTCGTTTTGATTTTGAGTTCGGCCTGACCAAGTAAGCCCTATTTTATATTCTATTTTTGCGCGGTATAATTTTGCGATTGTGGGTTTCGGGAATATGTACGGTTTTCCATCTATGTTAGACAAATTAATTTTTAAAATATTAGGCAGACTGAGCAGAGGCACAAAATAATCAAAAGTAATAGTTATATCGCTGATATTAGTAACCCCATCGATATCCGAATGATTATTTAGAAGCCCAATCAAAGGTTTGGGGCAAGCTAAGAAAATATTCCCTCCATTTTTATCAATTTGAGAAATTAGCCTTATGAACTGGATAATATCGCCATAACCTTGTTCGGTATAAACGAGTAATGTTTTGTTTTTTAATGGTTCTCCTTGCCATCTTTTTTCTTCATATTCCGATTTATTTTGCGAACGCCACTCATATTCCTCCCAGCCTTTCGAATAATCCAATTTCGCAAGTAGTATCAATGCCAGATTTTCGTGGGCCTCTGCGAAATTGGGCGAGTATTGGATTGCGGACTGAAAAAATAATAAAGCTTTGCTTAAATTTCCCAAAACCATCGAAATCACACCCATCGTATTTGATACGATCGCTAGAATGTCATCAGAAAGTTTTATTTTTTTATCTAAAAAAGGCTCCAAGAGAGTATTAGCTTTATGCGGCTGGCCAGTTTCAATATAGTAGTTAGCAATATTTACATTTACTGATGGTGAATCTGGTTTAATTGATTGAGCACGTTTTAGGCTTTCTATCGCACCTTCTAATTGGCCATCTCTTTCAAGCAACCTGCCTAAATTATTTAAAGCCTCAAAATAACCAGAGTTAATTTTTATAGCTTTTTTATAATATTTAATTGCCTTAATGGGTGAATTTAATTTTTCATAAATAATGGCTAGAGAAAAGTTTGTTTGTGAACTGTTTTTATTTAGCTTTTGTGCGGTTTGCGCATATCTGAGAGCGTATTGAAGGTTTCCATTTTTGCGAAAACAGATCGCTAGGTTGTGATGTGCTTCCATCATTGAAGGGTTCAGCTTCACAATATTTGTATATAATATTATTGCATCAGCCCAATTTTCATTTTTTTGGTAACTATGGGCTCGCTCGAATATAGATATTATGTCTTTAGGTGTGCCGTCACTCATTTGGCGATACTCTGAAGAAAATTATTTTTTTATAGCAAAAATATTAAATCGGTTTATGTTAGCTATCACATATACTGCACTGTTGTCAGCACGCGTTCGAGTTGCTTTATTTACTAACCTTATAAATCAATCTAAAGTAGTTATATTGACGATTTATCATAACCGTAAAAATATAAAATTTAAAGAGAGTTCTAAATAATGAGTTTACGCACATGGATTTATACAGTCTTCAATGGTGAGTTGGTTGGCTTAGATGAATTCCAAAATACTTATTATCGTAGTAAAAAGAAAAAACTTAAGAAGAGAGAACGTCGATGGGTAGTATATAATGGGATAGCTGATGCGTCATCCGTTCCCGCTGAGTGGCATGCATGGTTGCATTATACTGTTGATGAACCACTTACCGAAGCGGCCGCTCAGTCATATAGCTGGCAGAAGTCTCACTCCATTAACAAGACAGGAACGTCGGAAGCTTATTCGCCTTCAAAAAAAGATTTGAACGATGAAGCGGGAGTTCCAAAAACTGCAGGATCCTATGAGCCATGGATTCCAAATTAAACATATAAATTTATTATTGTATTTTGTATTACCATCTATTCGAAGAAAACGTATGATATTTGGATAAATAATTGTTTATAAAAAAAATAATCGTATTACCTCTATTTTTATTCTTCTCGCCTAGTCTATGCGCTGAAAACTTTAATACGGCGGTAATCAGGGGTTTGGATAAAGTTACAGCGACGGTTATAACTTTCGAGGCTTCTATTGGCCAAACAATTAAGTTTGGCACACTCGAGATAATAGTAAGAACTTGCAATAAAAGCAGTCCAGAAGAGCCACCAGAGAGCAGTGTTTTTATCGATGTTTGGGAGACGCGACCGTCGCGGCCTGCGATTAGTGTTTACCGAGGTTGGATGTTTGCGTCTAGCCCATCGTTGGCTGCAATGGAGCACCCTGTTTATGATTTGTGGATAATTGACTGCAAGCCGTAATATTTAAGAACATGGGTAAATTTTTTATTCTGACAATAGAGCTTCTAACATTTGATGGTTGGTATATTTCTGATAAAAAACCGGAGACTTAGCCAATGCATTCTTAAGTTTTTTAAGGTAATTTTCACGAGAGATTTCTATAACACCCATTGTTTCGAGATGGTCACTTGTGAATTGCGTATCCAACAGGATAAAACCTCTATCTTTAAGTATTGCTACGAGATGAACCAAGGCAATTTTACTGGCATTTGACTGCTGAGAGAACATACTTTCACCGAAAAATGCCCCACCAAGCGCAATGCCATATAACCCACCAACTATTTTATTATCTTTCCAGCATTCGATTGAATGCGCATACCCTATTTTATGCAATTCAATATATGCTTCCATAATTTCTTGATTTATCCAAGTTTCCGGTCTTCTTGAGCCTATTTTCGCGCATTCTTGTATTATATGTCTAAAATTATAGTTATATGTTACATTAAACGACTTTCGTTTTATTGTCTTTCTTAGGCTTTTAGAAATGTGCAGACCTCCCAAGGGTAAAATGCCACGATTTTGAGGGTTAATCCAATAAATTTTCTGATCTGAATAATTTTCTGCCATTGGAAATATGCCGACAGAGTATGCTTTAATTATATTGTCTGGAGTAAGCCTATTTTGGTTTAAAACTTCATCGGAAAATTGATTCATGATTTAAATATTTTAAAATTTATCCGATTTTTTTAAGAAGTTATAATAATTTTGAGACAGCTCTTAATGCTAAATCATAACCATCACTGCCAAACCCACAAATTACACCTTTTGCAGCTTTTGAGATATAAGAAACCTGTCGATAAGGTTCTCTTTGATAAATATTGGATAGATGGACCTCAATAATGGGAATAGTAATATTTCGCAATGCGTCTAGAATAGCTATTGATGTGTGGCTATATGCTCCAGCGTTAATGATAATAGAAGAATGCTTGAGAGCAGATTCTTGAACCCAGTCTACTATTTCCCCTTCGTTATTGCTTTGCCTAAAATCTGTTGTTAAATCCAACTCTGCAGCTATTTCACTGCATAGTTTCATTATTTCATCCAAAGTTTGTGTTCCATAAATTTCTGGTTCTCTTATTCCTAATTGGTTTAAATTAGGTCCATTTATGATTAGCACTGGTTTTGCCATAGCAACCTCTCAGATAAAATTATTCCTATATTTACAAATTTTTTGTAATAAAGTAAGTCCTTAAAAAAAATACTAAGATTTTCTTGCAACATTTAAACAAACCTAGTTGAAAGGTATTGGTTGGCAAGGCATAATTTGCTAATTTATTACCGAAAGTAAGATATGAATATCAAAGTCAACGGCGAAAATATTGAAATTTCAGATCCATTAACGATTAATGGTTTGCTGAAACACATCGGTTTGGATGATAGAAAAGTGGCTATCGAGAGAAATTTGGAAATTGTTCCTAAGTCAAATTATTCTGTAACGAATATTGCTGATGGTGATCAAATAGAGATCGTACATTTTATTGGTGGCGGTAATTTAAACGTAAATTTTAAAGCTGGAGAGTGAATTGGTAAAAGAAAAATTTGATGATGGACTTGAAGTTGCTGGGCAAAAATTTAATTCTCGGCTCTTAGTGGGTACCGGAAAATACAAAGATTTTGAAGAAACTGCAGCAGCCATTGAAGCTTCTGGTGCCGAGATTGTTACGGTTGCCGTGAGGCGGGTAAATATTTCTGACCCAAGCCAACCAATGCTTGTAGATTACGTTGACCCTAAAAAGTATACGTTTCTCCCGAATACTGCGGGTTGTTTTACAGCTGATGAAGCAGTTAGAACATTGCGTTTGGCTCGTGAGGCAGGTGGATGGAATTTAGTAAAGCTCGAGGTTTTAGGAGATGAGAAAACACTTTACCCTAAAATGATTGAAACACTAGAAGCTACAGAGATTCTTTTAAAAGATGATTTTAAAGTTATGGTTTATTGTAGCGATGATCCTATTATGGCTAAACGACTAGAGGATATGGGGTGTCATGCGATTATGCCTTTAGCTGCACCTATAGGTTCTGGGCTGGGCGTTCAAAATCCTGTTACTATTCGTTTAATAAAAGAGCAGTCAAAAGTTCCCGTTTTGGTTGACGCAGGTGTTGGCACGGCATCGGATGCCGTAATTGCAATGGAACTAGGATGTGATGGTGTGTTAATGAATACTGCGATTGCAGCTGCAAAAGATCCGGTAAAAATGGCTAAATCAATGAAGTTAGGGATTGAAGCTGGAAGACTCTCTTATTTGGCAGGACGTATGCCTCGTAAACAATATGCAGATCCGTCATCACCATTAGCTGGTTTGATTTAACATAAAAATTAAAAGAGATGGCTCTTTTAAAAAATCAAATATCAAAATTGATTTTAGATGCTGAGGTTTTGCATAGAAATAATTCATTCGGTGAAGCGGAAAAAATATATCGGGTGTTATTGACAAATGATCCTGACAACCCTCATTACCTAAATTTACTAGGCACCAGTATTGCGCAAGCTGGTGATCCGAGTAGATCTCTCGAAGCGGTTGACTTCATGGAGAGATCAATAAAAATTTTGCCTGACTATGCAGCATATCAAATTAATTTGGGCGTTGTTCTTCAAGATTTAGGCGAATTTGAGAGGGCTAAATCTCATTATAAGTTAGCTATATTATTAGATAAAAAAAATTCAGATGCTTATTATAATTATGGCAAGCTCTTTAAACAATTAGGCTTGATTGAAGAGTCTTTATCTATGTACAAACAAACACTTTTATTTGATCCTAGTCGTTATGACGCAATGGTAAATATCAGCAATATTTTTCATGATTTAGGTGATTACAATCGTGCTATTAGATTTCTTGAATTATCTTTTAAAATCGCCCCAACATCACATCTATCAATAGTTAACTTGGCTAACACATATCGAAAGATAGGGGAAAACAAGAAAGCTGTATATTACTATCAGAAAGCACTAGAGATATCTGAGCATGATGGTCTCCGTATAAAAATGCTTTTAACCGTTCCAATAATTTATAAGAGCCAAAAACATATATCATCAATCCGCAGTTGTTTTATGACTGATTTAAAATCTTTGATTAGGGCTCAGTTAAGGCTATCAGACCCCGTGCTAGAAATTGCATCAACCAACTTTTTTTTAGCGTACCAGGGAGAATTAAATCGTTCAACGCAAAAAAAGATTGCTGGTTTGTTGCTAAAAGCGTGCCCAAAACTTAATTTTATTGCCCCTCATTGTAAAAATATTATTACCAAGCCAAAAAAGATTAAAATTGGATTTTTATCTGCCTACTTCAGGAAACACTCAGTTGGAAAATTGATGCAGGGATTAATTTCTTCGATATCCCGAAAGAAATTTGAAGTAATTATCTTTATAACAGATGAGCTTGATATCGAAAATGATTTAATCTCTCGAAAAATCTGCGAATCTGCTAACAAATTAGTCCAATTACCGGACAACACATTTGACTCTCAGAGCACTATAGCATCTGAAACTTTGGATATTTTGTTTTATCCAGATATCGGGATGGATATTCGAACGTATTTTCTGGCGTTTTCTAGATTGGCGCATATTCAGTGTGTTACTTGGGGGCATCCCGACACCACCGGAATTCCAAATATTGATTTTTTTATTTCAAGTGTTTTAACTGAACCAACCACTGGATCTAAGCACTATAGCGAAAAATTATATAAATTAAATACATTGCCGACTTTTTATTTACCTATTCAGATTCCTAAAAAGATGAAAAAACGCAGGGAATTTGGCCTTTCTTCATCATGCCTACTTTATTTATGTCCACAAAATATTATTAAATACCATCCTGATATTGATTTTATTTTTGCTACAATTTTAAGGCAGCTCCCTTCAGCTAAAATTGTTGTCCTCGGCGGCGTCGTTAATGAGTGGACAAATAAGTTAAATAAACGTTGGTCTAAAACTATACCGGACGCAATGGATCGCATAATTGTGATCTCAAGGCAGAGCCCTGAAGATTTTATATCGTTGCAGTCAGCGGCGGATATTATTTTGGATACGCCGTATTTCAGTGGTGGCAATACCTCTTTGGAGTCGTTTGCTCTTGGAAAACCGATAGTGACGCTGGAATCATCTTTAATGCGGGGCCGTGTGACAGCAGGAATGTATAGAGCAATGGGCATTGATGACTGTATCGCTTATAATATTGAGCAATATATTCAAATTGCTATTAAATTAGCAAATAATCAGCATTTCAGAGATGAAATCAAAGGAAAAATTTTGAAAAATAAACATATTTTGTTTGAGAATATTGAAGTTATTAAAGAATTTGAAAAGTTTTTTATTTCTGAGTTTAATAAAGTTATTTCGGTTAAATAATGAACCTTTAAATCCAATAGAATTTTTCCCGTTACCAAGTATTTCTGAGCTCTCTGAGTTTAATAAAAACTGTTTTTTCGTCTAATATCTCTGGTAAATCTGAAAACCTCTCACGTAATTTACTAATGATGTTATCGTTATTTAAACGAAGAAAGGTATTAATCTCTCTTTCAAGACCAATATTAGTAATAATGGCTTGATTTGGATCGTGATTTTCTAGTTCTATCAATAACGCTCTCGCCCGATTATTCTCTGGTTCCCTATCGAGTGTAAATTCGAGATTGTTTATTATATAGTCATGGCCCGGATAAATAAGAGTATTATCAGGTAATTGAGCTAGTTGATTGTTGAAGGTATTATAGAGTTCATCCGGATGACCTCCACCTTTGCAATTGCCAGCTCCGGCATTGAATAAAGTATCACCGGCAAAAAGAGCAGGAATATCTGTGAGTGATTTAAGGCAAACGTGACTCATCGTGTGGCCGGGTGTGTCCATGACTTGCAATTCAACGGAATTTCCTAATTTAACTAAATCACCAGCTTTTAGGCCAATATCCATTCCTGGTATTTGGCTACTTGCGCCAGAGTGCGCTAACACCTTTGCACCTGTTTGCTTTACGACTGCCTCATTCCCGCCAATGTGATCGTGGTGGTGATGGGTATTAATTATCTGAGTAATATCCCAACCTTTACTTTTCGCTACCCCTAAACATTTTTCAGCGTCAAGCGGATCAACCGCGATGGCTTCGCCTGTTTCTGGGCAAGCAATTAAATAGTTGAAATTACGAAAATCATTACCGGTCCAGATTTGTTCTACAATCATCTGATATCTCCATTAAGACGGGAAGAAATAATAAACTGTTTTAGTATAGCCCTCTGAGGTTTATCAGGAAATCACTTTTTAATTTTGTTAAAAATTAAATCAGCTTTGAGCAAGGTATAAAATTTAATATTATAGTCTCTAAAATATTTTGATTTTTTAACCTTAATTTATTATTGAATTTTGGCTGGAGAACTAAAGAAAGCTAAGATCCTAGAAATAATAAATGTTATTTTTAGTAATTTGCCAGATTCGATGATAAGCTAAATATATGATAACTAATTAATTTAAAATAAATTTGAGAATAGTTTGCGCGAGAATTCATCTTTCCTGCACTTAAATAAATTTTGGGTGAATTCAGATCCCAGTTAAGTGTCGCTTGTTATAAGTTGCAACATTTTGTTATTAAAATGCTCTGTAAGCAAAATAATAAAATTTAAAAAATGCTGAGGAAAAATAATTAATGAAAATAAAAATAGATTTATTTAGTGATACCAAGACTAGACCCTCTAAAGCAATGCTGAATGCAATGGTTTCAGCGGATGTAGGAGACGAACAAGCCGGTGAGGACCCCACAACTCGTACACTAGAAGATAAAGTTGCTCAGCTTCTTGGAAAGGAGGCTGCTTTATTTGTTCCGTCTGGTACAATGTGCAATCAAATTGCAATGGCAGTGCATTGCAAACCTGGTGATGAAATTATAGCTGATAAAACTGCCCACATAATTAATTTTGAGGCAGCTGGAGCTGCAGTTATAGCTCGGGCTATGATAAAACCATTAGATGGGATTAATGGAGTTTATACCGTCGATCAAGCGAAGGAAGCGATCAGGTCCGATTTTAGGCATTCCCCAACCTCAAGAATGATTGCGATTGAGCAGACGGCTAATCTTGGTGGCGGTACCGTTTGGCCCTTGAAACTGTTACAGTCAATACACGGCTTGGCGAGAGAGAATAATATTATCATGCACATGGATGGTGCCAGGCTCTTAAATGCGGTTGTCGCTTCCGGCACTTCGGCAGCTAATTTTTCGTCGACAGTAGATACTGTATGGATAGATCTTTCTAAGGGTCTTGGTTGCCCGGTTGGCGGTGTGCTGGCGGGTACCAAAGAATTTATTAGGGAGGCTTGGCCATGGAAACAGCGCCTCGGAGGTTCTATGCGGCAGTCCGGTATATTAGCAGCAGCAGGTATTTATGCATTAGACCATAACATTGATCGATTGGAAGTTGATCATGCGAATGCCGGAATTCTTGCAAAAGGACTAGCGCAAATTTCAGGTATTAATATTTCAGAGAAAACAGTTGATACAAATATTCTGCTAATTAACGTAGAGAAAGCGAAATTAACAGCTACTCAAATATCTGCTAAACTCCAGCAGCAGGGTATTCGTATTGGTGCGATCAATAAAAACTATATGCGTGCAGTGACGCATCTGGATGTTGATAAGGCTGGTGTTATTGAGGCTGTAGATGCTTTTGCAAAGATTTGTGAATCTAATTGATTATAAACCTTAATCTGGAAAATGCCTCTCTTAAAATATGCTCGACTAGTTGTGGTGTTTTATCTTTAGCAAATATAAAACCTAAATATTTATTTCCCTCTGGCAAAGGTAGAACGTTGGAGCCGATAGGAATAGTAATTGTCAGGTCCTTAACGCCTTTGGTGGCTTGAGCCTCAAGTATACCATCGACGCGTTCTAATACTCCTGCTTTAGGAATAGGTATCATCATTACACCAGATGATAGTTTTTCACGCTCGGGCAATATTGGTTTACCCAGTGCATGATTAAGTATAATGTCTTCAAGTGTTAAACCATCGACAAACTCGAGGCTTCTAGAGCACAGACCTCCAATAGAACGAGCTGCTATTTCAATAACACACGGTCCTTTATCGTTTGTACTCTCTTTTTTAGGGGGGATGCGTAATTCGATATGCACAGGACCTTCTTTTAAGCCAATGGCATTGGCAGCCTGCTCTGCCATATTTTTAATTAAATACTGGGTTTCCTCGGACTTTCGAGATGGTGTTACATAAATTGTTTCTTCGAAATAGGGACCCTCGAGAGGGTCAGGCTTATCGAAAATAGCCAATGTCGTAAGTTTGCCATTTATCATTACTCCCTCAAGCGCAACCTCTTCACCTTCTATATATTCTTCGATTAATATTTCTGGTAAAATTTTAGTTTCATATTTCATTTTTAAATTTATTAAAATCTTTTTTATTTTTTTAAAGGCTACTATAAATTCTTGAGTATTATTTGCTCGAATTACACCCTGACTAGCTGAGAGGTTAAGGGGTTTTAAAACACATGGATAATTTAACTTCGAAGATAAAGCTCTTGGGTTATCATGCAGCTTTATTTTCTGAAATGTTGGCGAAGGTAGATCATTTTGATATAATTTTTGCCTCAACAATAGTTTGTTCCCGGTAAGTCTAATTGTCTCTGGACTGTTATGGAGCAAGCCTAATCTTTTTGATGCTTTGGCAGCAATAATACCTGTCATATCATCGACTGCTACAATAGCGTTAACAGGGTATTTTTTATTAAATTTCTCGATGGTAGAGATCGCTAAATTTGTTTCTTTAAAATCAATTGAGATAGTCCCGCCATTTGAAATGGATTCTAAAACTTGAGCTTCATTTGAACCAACGGTCACATCGACACCCAGACGGTGAGCGGATGATACAAAATCACTCACCCTATATGATGTTGATGGAATAAGTAAAAGTAGGCGTGGCATTAGAGACGAGCGAGTTGTTCTTTTGTTGGCTCGGCGCAGCAGAACCAAGGCTCGCTCATGCTCGGAATTTTTAATCCGCTCTGCTCTTTAATATGGGGTATGCTAGTTTGACTTGAACCTTTTGATTCCAGTGCTGCCCTATAAATTGTTTTAAAGATTTTTATTCGTGAATGTTTTTTTTGGGCACCTGTTTCGACTATATTTTGAACAACTGAACATAGTTTTTCAACACTGTGGTTTTTATTTTGCCAACGATAGCTGAGGGCTTCTTGATCATATTCTTTCAAGTAAGGTTTTATTTGAGGGAGTTTTAGCAAGTACGATTCATTTGGAATGAGGAGACGGATTGCCAGTTGAATCGGTGCAACATTTTCTATTAAATTCAGCTCTGCAATTGTATTTAATAAATCAATAAAACCATCAGTTGTCGTCCATGGAGTAAAGGGAACGAAGGTAGGAGAGAGCGTTATACCTATTTCTTGGGCTATTCTTGTAGCTAGTACGAAGTCAGAACGCGTATGTCCTTTATTTAAATGGTCAAGAATACTCTCTTCCACTGATTCGACAGCTGTTGTTATAAATAAACAACCAGCTTCTTTTAACATAGGTAGTAAATCTTTATGTTTGAGTATATGTTCAATTTTTATGGTGGCATCAAAAGTAATTTTTGGAAATTCATTACGAAATTTTACTAAAATATCAGTAGCATGACCGGGACCGTTAAAAAAATCTGGATCACCAAAACTAATATGTTGCGCTCCTTTCTCTATTTGCTGTCTAATGTCCGCCAACACTAGATCCTGTGGAATAACCCTAAAACGTCCATGGTAAACAGGGACTATAGGACAATGGCGACACTTATGCTTACAGCCCCTACTGGTTTCAGTATAACCAACAATTTTTTTAGAGTTATCTGACATTATCAGATGTGCATACTTATCTAAATTTGGTAGCCCATTCCTTAACGGCTGAATAAAATTCTGTTTTTTAGTGGAAATTAAATTAAATTTTGATGCAGAATTATTATTTAATAATGTATTACATACTTTTAATAACCCATCTTCAAATTCTCCTCCTATAAAACTATCACCACCAATTGTTCTCAAATAGTCAGCATTCAACGGGGCATATAGGCCATAAAACGAAATGTGAGCATGGGAATTTAGTTGCTTTAACTTTGGGAGCAGAGCGACAGATAATCTTGTCGCTGTATGCATTTGCAAGTAAAGTCCGATCATATCTGCATTTATAGCGGCGCTTTCATTTAATGTATCAACCGCTAGGTCGTTACATGTAACACTAATACCTGCATTAGATAATGTTGCCGCAGGTGATGCCAAACTAAATGGTTGGTGTCCCAAGTCGTAAGTTGAAATTAAAAGTACCTTCATTTTTATTTTGCCGGTGCGCCACCTTTTCCAGCAGAATAATAAGGATTTGAACCGCCAGCATGGTCAGTTACATCTAACACTGCAATAATTTCGGGCACAGCGTTTTTTATTTCAACTTCCACCCCTTGTTTTAACGTTACGTCTGCCATTCCACACCCTTGACAGCCACCTTCAAGCCTAACATAGGCTCTGTCATCTTTCACATCAATAAGTGATATATGTCCACCATGACTAGCTATTGATGGATTGATACGCTCGTCAAGAACCTGCCTTATTTTTTGGCCCTCTGGCGTTTCTAATCCAGGTTTTGGGATTGCTTCTCTATAGTCTTTTACTGCTTTAACATCTGGTATATAGTGGCTGAATATGTTTGTCATGCCTCCAACCAGACCCAGCGTTGGTCCTATAAATTCGACATAAATTATTCCATCAACGAAGCCCTTAAAGTTGACGGAACCCCCCATCTGTTCTGCGGCAGGAGCGACTCTGTTGCTCATTAATTCTTCAATTTTTGCTACGGCTTCATTGTTCTCAGGTATGGGGGCTAAAAATTTCTCTAACTTGGTTTCAAATTCGATATCAACATTATTGTTAACATTTATTATAGGATCTCCTGACTGGTAATGATCCATTATGGCTCCGAGGACCATTGGCTTTAACATTTGCCACTCTGTTTCGCTATCCTTAACTATTGTTATGAACTCCTCATACAGAAGTACGTTAACGATACCCGCTATCTGAAATATTCTGGCTGCAAGTGGTGAGCGTTCCGCAGCCTCATCGTTAAGAAATTCTGCATTTCCAGCCGATAGAACTTTTTGGCCTGGAAAAAATTTCATTCGCGCCGGATCGGGCATTGCCTCTGTTTGAATAAACATATTTTGTCTCCTGTAATCATTGGCCCAAACCTTAAATTGACCTTAGTTGAAAGCCAGAATATTTGCCAGTTATTTATTTCATAATAGCACCTGTTGAATCTCTGTTTTCAAACTTTAGCCATTATGACTGCAAACTCCTATTTTTATTAACCAAACAATGGTCCTCAGTATTTTTTTTTCGTTAGTTCTGGGCATGCTATCTAAAATATTCTTTACAGTCTGACAGGGATATTCCTCAAGTTTTAAGATTAACTGAGAGATTTCCTCAAAATTAAGAAGTGACTCTGGATAAACCAAGCAAATTTTTAATTTAAGTAGTTTAATAATTTCATCCCAATTTTTGACTTCGAGGTGAATATGATCAGTTCTTGAGAGTTCTGAAGTTGGAAATTCCATAAATAAAGAAAATGGATCTAGATGAGACGGGTGAAAATTTTGTTTTCTTTGTGTAAGTTGCTGAGGTTTTTCTGAGTTTCGTCGCTGGTCGAGCTCAGACCAAAGTTTTTCATAAGCCGGTATAATTTTTGCCCAGTCAAAAACGCTTTTGGCGCGTTCTTTTGCCGTTTGACCCATTTGGTGGCGCTGTTCTGGATTGTTGATCAAAGTCTTTAAAGCATTTGTTAGCTCTCTTATATTCACAGCAGTCGATTGCTGGATGGCTGCTAAATAGTCTCCATAATGGGTTTGACCAGAAAAGTATTTATAAGCAATGTCCTCACCGGCATCTTGAGGTGGCATTAGTGTGGGAATTGTATACCCATCTATTCCATTGCGAACAGTATCACGGTATCCGTCCCAATCGGTGACCACAACTGGAAGACCTGCCGCCATAGCCTCTATCGGTGTTAGGCCAAAACTCTCCTGAACATTGTCCGACAGTGAGCAAAATATATCTGATGCAGCCCAGACACCATCAGAAAAGTTTTTATCATTATGTTTAACAAATATAACACGACAAACTTTACATATTTGATTTACTGCAGCTTCAAAAGATTGTTTGTTAAAATCATCATTGAAATAGCCATGAAAAATAATGCTTATGGGCACTTTGGCCTCGGATGCTATTTGTTCAGCGCTAAACAATAGGGGGAAGGGATTAGCCTTTGCTAAGAAGTTAAGCCTACCAGAGTACAAAATAACGACTTCTTCATTTTCTATATTCAATAATGCCCTTTGTCGTTTTCGTTCCTTTGGAACCGAGATTTTATCAAAAAACTCCGTATCTATTCCTAAAGGTATAATTGGGAGTTGAATATTACAGGAAAAAGATTTACCACCGCGTTCTTTTAAGTAATCTTCCCAATTATTTATCAGAGTTTGAATAACTGATTTTATAGCTTTGGATGGACACACTAATGCATCCCAGTCTTGTGTTGGGGCGATTACGAGTTGGTTTATTATATCTCTAACGCGATCGGTTGCCACATTGTGGACAAGCCCGGACAAACTATAGAGAGTTGTCCCATAGTGATACCGTGTCCAACTAAATTTAACTATATTAGGATCAGGCCTGAAAATATTTCCATAACTTGCTAATGCCTTGGCATCATTCTGGTTTACCCCAATACAATTAGATTTTCTAATTTGAGATAATTCTGCAAATTGTTTAAAGTCATTTAAAGCGTTTTCATCAGGGCAAACACAGGGAAAATTATCCTGATTTTTGTATCGAAAAAATGCTTTAATGAATTCATTGCTGGCTACGTTTAGACCTAAAGGTTTGGAGTTATCGTAGTTCTCGCCATCAAAATTAATAGCTGTTAACATGATAAATCAAAGTCCTATGGCATTTTGGCTAAGAAAATGCTTTAAAAGTAATTATGGTGTAAGTATCTCTTATGCCATCAATGGGCTGTATCTTATCACTTATAAAACGTCCGATATCTTCTTCGTCATCGAGATAGCATTTAATTAAAAGATCAAATTGACCTGATGTAGAGTGGATTTCAGATACCTTATCAACACTCTCAATAACTTGCTCAGCGACATCATAGACCCTGCCGAGCTCGCATTTAACTTGAACAAATAACGTTTGCATAATAAAACTCCTGCAAAAACGAATACATCATATAAGATGAGTTTACAGTCTCCTCAAAAAATTAAAAGAGACAAAATTTAAGGGGTATTTTTATTATTTTTCTTGGTTACCTAAAAAGGCGGGAATGTGCCCTGACCAACTCTCCAACTGCTCTTCGCTAAACAAACTACTTGACTGATTAATTTTAGTTTTTGCTTTGGTACTATCTATAGTTTCTATTGTGTCCGTATCATAAGATTTGACTTTGTCTACTTGCATAATAGGTATTTTTTTTTGCGTTAAGGCTTCAATTGCCTCAATATATTTCTTGTCTTCTTTCCATCCCAACGAAAATGCACGACCTAATTTTCCAGCTCTTCCTGTTCTACCTATTCGGTGAACGTAATCCTCAGGATGTGTTGGAATATCAAAATTAAAAACATGACTCAAATTATCAATATCAAGACCCCTAGCAGCCACATCGCTGCAAACGAGAAAGTCTAAACTTTTTTCTTTAAACTTTTTCATAGTATCCGTTCGTGCTGACTGGGACATATCACCGTGAAGTTTTGCAGAATTAAGGCCATGCTTTAAAAAAGATTGATTCAAAATATCCACATCTTTTTTTCGATTGCAGAATACTAATGCATTCTTAACATCTTCAAGTTTAATTAATTTTCTTATCAGGTCTCGTTTTTTCTTCTGAAGACCATTTAAGTCCCTTTTAGATTTGTGTTCTATCAGAATGAGGTTTTGTGTTATACTTTCTCCCAGCGTAGAGGGCTTCGAAACACTAATTTCTTTAGGATTCATCAAAAATAATTCTGCTAATCTTCTTATTTCAGGCGGCATGGTGGCTGAAAATAGCAGTGTTTGCCTGATTTTGGGGATTATCGACACTATTTTTTCGATATCTGGAATAAAACCCATATCCAGCATCCTATCGGCTTCATCGATTACCAAAATTTTTACATCACTGAGTAACAAACCACCTCTTTCAAAAAGATCAAGAAGTCTTCCTGGTGTTGCGATTAATACGTCTACACCTCTGTCCAATATTTTAGTTTGTTCTATCATTGACGAACCGCCTATGATCAGAGCCTTATTAAGTTTATTATATTTGCCATAAGTGTCAAAATTATCTGCAACTTGGGCTGCAAGTTCTCGAGTCGGCTCCAAGATGAGAGTTCTTGGCATTCTCGCTCGACCTCTACCACTGGCTAAAATGTCAATCATTGGAAGGGTAAACGATGCGGTTTTCCCTGTTCCGGTTTGGGCGCAACCCAAAATATCACGTCCCATTAGAACAGTTGGTATTGCTTCCTCTTGAATTGGTGTTGGATTTACATATCCAGCATCATCTATTGCGTTTAATACAGTTTCACTAAGACCAAGGTCAGCAAATTTCATATGCTATGGTCCATATCGATAAACTGTGAGTGAAAAAAGAGTTACAAGCGATAGTCATTGAATGCGGCTTAATCGAATTCTTACCAAATGTCAATCCAACCTATTAATGTTAAAAAAAAATTCTTTTTTGCTAAAAAAATAATGTATAAGAATTGAGATAAACGCTTCTTTAGGTTGCGAGTTATTCAAGATTTTTATAAACTTTTAATTAAACTAGTTTATTTGTATACTGCAATTATATTAATTGAATTTAAGTATTTAGGTTAGGATGATAACCATGGGCAATAAAATTGATAGTATTAATTGGTATTCTCGAAAAAGACTTTTTACAGTCATGTGTCTAAGTGTGAGTATTTCAGGCTGTTCGTTAGTTCCGGATTCTTTTAATCCTGTTGATTGGTATCGCGGCTCGAGCGAGGTGGATTATTCGAAGAATAATGCGATGAATAATGGCCAAGAAAATGGCAAACTAAACAAACAAAATAAAGAATTCCCAAAACTTTCATCGGTACCAAAGAGACCAAAAATTTCAAATAAAGAGCGAAGAGATGCAATCGCGGAGGGATTAGTTCAAGATAACGCTGATATTCCAAAATATTCAGATGAGGTTATTCCGAGGCAAGATAATAAGGATATTAAAAAAAATAATGTGCAGGAAAATCCATTTGATTTGAGTAAAAATGAACTTTTGAGTGCTAAAATATCTTCTCCGGTGCGTACAAAAAAAATTGAGGCCAAAGATCAGAGCCAAACTTTAGCTGTAAATACGAAAAATTTAGTTGAACAAAACAAGATGTCGAAGATCTTGATTAAACCCGAAAAAAGTAAGTTACAGAATAGTCGAAAACTGGGTAATATGCCCCGTATACCGTCGTATAATCCAAGTGCACCCAGGGTAAAACCGGTGCCGCAACTGCCCTTAGTACGAAATGATAGTATCGTAGTCATTTCAGGGAATGGCGTGAATGAAATTGGCAATTATAGTTTAACGTCTTGGTCTCCGCGTTCCATCCGAAACGGAAGAAGTGGATCTTTCCAAGTGGCAACGATCTTATTTGCAAATGGATCTTCAAAAATAAAGCCACGTGATCGTCGCATTTTACGTCAAGTAATTAATCAATTTCGTAAAGTTGGCGGAAAATTGAGAGTAATTGGTCATGCGAGCCGTCGAACTAAGACAAACGATCCAGTGCGACACAAGATGTCAAATTTTTGGGTGTCTACATCTAGGGCCGAACGAATTGCCAATGAATTAATCCGAATGGGTGTTAGTTCTAGCAATCTTCGCATAGATGCGGTATCCGATCGAGAGCCCCGATATCATGAGTATATGCCCTCTGGCGAGGCCGGTAATCGCAGGGCAGAGATTTTTATTGATTTCTAAGTTTTGATGAAATGTATTGTATGCTTCAAAGCAGAATTTTAATTTTTTGAGAAAGAAGATTAAGATATTAAAATTGCAAGTTTATATTTTTCTTAAAAAAAACCGGTGTATAATATAATGGATCAAGACTTTCATAGAATAAAACGTCTCCCACCATACGTTTTTAATGAAGTTAATGAAATGAAGGCTAATGCCCGAGCTTTGGGCAAAGATATTATAGATTTTGGGATGGGTAATCCAGACCAAGCAACTCCTCAACATATCGTTAATAAATTAGTCGAGACTGTGAGTGATCCCAGAACTCATCGCTATTCAGCATCGCGAGGTATTCCAGGATTGAGAAAGGCATTTGCTGGATACTATAATAAACGGTTTAACGTTGAACTTGATGAAGAAACTGAAGTTATTGTCACTCTCGGTTCAAAAGAAGGTCTGGCGAACTTGGCGTCAGCGATTACGAGCCCCGGGGATGTTATTCTGGTTCCTAATCCCAGCTATCCAATTCATATGTTTGGTTTTATTATCGCTGGCGCGGCAGTCCGAAACGTCCCGGTTTTTCCAGATAAAGAGTATTTGAAGTCACTTGAAATGGCAGTTACTCATAGTGTGCCAAAGCCCACAGCAGTAATACTTAATTACCCAAATAATCCTACGGCTATAACAACGGATTTAGATTTTTATGGTGAGGTCGTAGACTTTTGTCGCTTTCACGGTATATACATATTATCCGACTTGGCTTATTCGGAGGTGTATTTTGATGAAAATCCGCCTCCCTCAATTTTAGAAATACCTAATGCAAAGGAAATTTGTGTGGAATTTACATCAATGAGTAAAACCTATTCTATGCCTGGGTGGCGAATTGGTTTTGCAGCGGGTAACAAAAAGCTTATTACTGCATTAACTCGAATTAAATCCTACCTCGATTACGGGGCGTTTACACCCATTCAAGTTGCAGCTTCAGCTGCATTGAATGGTCCTCAGGATTGCGTTAGCGATATGCGTCAAATGTATAAAGAAAGGCGGGATGTGTTGATTAGTAGTTTTAAATCTTCGGGCTGGGATATTCCAAGTCCCGAGGCTACCATGTTTGCTTGGGCACCAATTCCTGAGCAATTTAAGTATCTAGGGTCAGTTGAGTTTTCTAAATTATTACTAAGCCAGGCGCAAATAGCAGTATCACCCGGCGTCGCTTTTGGAGAGCACGGGGATGGCCATGTTAGAGTATCGCTTGTCGAAAATAAACATAGAATACGCCAAGCTTCTCGAAATTTAAAAAACTTCCTTACCTCTTCTGCAACTGTTGCGGACAATTCTGATAATAAAAAAGTCAGTGTATCTTGAGTAATACTCCTCTTAAAATTGGTATTGCGGGTCTTGGAACCGTTGGCATTGGGGTGATAAAGATTTTATCAGAGCAATCGAGTATAATTTCAGCACGCTGCGGGAGAGAAGTGAATGTTGTTGCGATTTCGGCACAAGATCAGAATAAGGAGCGTGGTTTTGATCTTTCAAATTATGTTTGGCATTCGGATCCCCTTGCCATGGCCACTAACGAAAATATTGATGTGGTGGTAGAAGTGATTGGAGGTTCGAGCGGCGTTGCTAAAGATTTTATTGAAATTGCCATAAAAAACCAAAAGCATGTGGTTACTGCGAATAAGGCTCTTATTGCTGGTGCTGGTTTGGATTTGGCCCGTTCGGCAGAGCTTGCCGGAAAAACTATTGGAATTGAGGCAGCAGTAGCTGGGGGCATCCCGATTGTAAAGGCAATACGAGAGGGTCTTTCGGGAATTGGTATCCATCAGTTATTCGGTATTTTGAATGGCACTTGTAATTATATCTTGAGTGAAATGAGAGAGACAGGCAGGGACTTCGATGAAGTTTTGAGAGAAGCTCAGGATTTAGGTTATGCTGAAGCTGATCCAACTTTTGACATCGATGGAATAGATACCGCCCATAAATTAGCGATTTTATCAAGTATAGCGTTTGGATGTGAAATAAATTTTGAATCTGTGCATGTTGAGGGTATTCGACATATTTCACCACTAGATATTCAATTCGCAAAAGATTTAGGCTATCGTATTAAACTGTTAGGTATGGCAAAAAAAACAAAAATTGGGATTCAACAAAGAGTTCATCCGTGTATGGTCCCAATAAGTACTCCGATAGCGCACGTTGAGGGCGTGTATAATGCAGTTGTTACAGAGGGAAGCTTTGTTGGGCAAACTATGTATGAAGGAAGAGGGGCTGGAGAGGGGCCTACAGCGACAGCTATTGTTGCGGATATCATCGATATTGCACTCGCTAGAAACACAAATTTATTTTTGCTTCCGACCGATAAACTTGAGAAAATGCACGTGGCTCCGATGAGCTCTTATAGAGGCTCATATTATGCAAGATTTATGGTAATTGATAAAACTGGTGTATTCGCTACGATTGCAAATGCACTAAATGATAATGGTGTTTCGATGGAATCTGTGCTTCAAAGAGGGCGTTCCGAGAGTGAGGCTGTACCGGTCGTTTTAACAACTCATGAAACTGATGAAGCGTCATTAATTAGAGCCTTGGAGGCTATAGAAAGAAGTAAAGTAGTTGTTGAACCTCCTCGCTTTATTAAAATTGAATCATTCTGAATACACTTTTTAAATAAAAAAGGGAATTATAAAAATGGGCGAATATACCTCGAAAATGGATAGAAACCTGGCCTTAGAAGCTGTAAGAGTTACCGAAGCTGCTGCAATAGCAGCCTCTCGTTTAATGGGTCGCGGAGATGAAAAGTCTGCTGATCAAGCGGCTGTTGATGCTATGCGAAATGCTCTAAACAGTCTTAATATGAGAGGAACCGTTCGAATTGGTGAGGGTGAACGGGATGAGGCCCCAATGTTATATATTGGGGAGGAAGTTGGAACAGGTGATGGTCCAAAAATTGATATTGCGCTTGATCCATTAGAGGGAACTACCATTACAGCCAAAGGTGGACCAAATGCGTTAGCAGTTATTGCTATGGCTGAAGAGGGAGGTTTTCTGAACGCACCAGATACTTATATGGATAAAATAGCAATTGGCCATGGACTTCCAGAAAATACAGTAGACCTTGATGATACCATAGAAAATAATCTTAAGAATCTAGCTAAGGCTAAAGACGTTGATGTTGGTGAGTTAGTGGCATGTGTTTTAGATCGGCCACGCCACGAAGAAATTATTGCAAAGTGCAGGGAAGCCGGAGCAAGAATTATGTTAATTGGTGATGGTGATGTTAGTGGTGTCATTGCAACTTCGACTGAGGAAGCTGGTGTTGATTTATATATTGGAACAGGTGGTGCCCCAGAAGGGGTCTTGGCTGCAGCTGCATTGAGATGTATTGGCGGTCAAATGCAAGGTCGTTTGGTGTTTAGGAATGATGATGAAAAAGCTCGTGCCACTCGCTTGGGTATTGAAGACTTTAGCAAAAAATATAATCTCAACGAACTCGCAGGTGGTGAAACTATGTTTGCTGCCACTGGTGTAACAATGGGTACTATGCTCCGAGGAGTTAGGAGATTTAGGGGTGGTGCTATGACGCACTCATTGATTATGAGATCAAAATCTGGAACTGTTAGATATATTGAAGCAAAACATAATTTTGATCGAAAATCTGCATTTCAAAGTAAAGCTGAATAATTTATGCTTAGCACATCATCAGAAAATGATTTTCTGAATGTTGTTAAATCTTTAAGTGGGAAACGGTGGGTCCAAAAACCGTATAATGAGCGAAGTTCGTTGGCGCTGTCTCAGAAATTTTCGCTTCCAGAGATTATAGGGCGGTTGTTGGATAGTCGCGGAATAAACGCTGCTAGTGTAGATGGTTTTCTCGAGCCAAGGCTAAGCTCAAGTTTGCCAAACCCTAGTCACTTAATTGATTTAAATGCCGGTGTACAACGTATTATTAAAGCAATTAATTTAAGTGATAAAATAACTATTTTCGGTGATTATGACGTTGATGGTGCAACATCTACAGCGTTATTAGTGAGATATTTTAAGTTAATTGGAATAGAGTGCGGTATTTATATACCTGATCGTATTAAGGAGGGTTACGGACCAAATATCACTGCCTTTAAACAATTAATCGATGAAGGCACTAAATTATTAATAACCGTAGATTGTGGCACAACTGCGTTTGAACCATTATCATATGCTAAAGAAAATGGTCTCGACGTCATCGTAATCGATCACCATATTGCGGAGGTAAGGTTACCGGAAGCTTCAGCCATTATCAATCCAAACCGATTGGATGAGACGAGTGAGCATACGCAATTAGCAGCAGTTGGGGTAAGTTTCTTGTTAATAGTGGGCTTGAATAAAGCACTACGTGACAATGGATTTTTTTCTAACGGGACACCCGTTTCAGAGCCAAATCTTATGAATTTAATCGATATCGTAGCGTTGGGAACAGTTGCTGATATGGTTGCCTTGACGGGTGTAAATCGAGCATTGGTCGTTCAGGGTTTAAAAGTATTGGCAAAGCGCCAGAATGTTGGTTTGGCAGCTCTCGCAGATGTTTCACGAGTTGATGAGGTGCCAACAAGTTATCATTTGGGATTTCTTTTGGGCCCACGAGTTAATGCCGGCGGGCGCGTTGGCAAATCAAATCTCGGAGCGCTACTATTATCTACTGATGATGATGGTAAAGCTAAAGAAATTGCCGAAAAGTTGAATAAATATAATCTCGAAAGGAAAGAAATTGAGACGAATGTATTGGATGAGGCATTACAAATTGCTGAGGAAAAAGTTAAAAATCGTTCCGTTGACTCGATTATTTTAGTTACAGGGGAAAATTGGCATCCGGGTGTTATTGGTATTGTGGCCAGTAGATTAAAAGAGAAATATTCACTGCCGGCATGCGTATTAACTAGTAAGGAAGGAAAGATGACCGGTTCGGGCCGGTCCATTAATGGTATTGATTTGGGTGCGTGTGTAATAGCTGCTCGACAGGCTGGAATAATAGAAAATGGCGGGGGGCATGCAATGGCGGCTGGATTTTCCTTGGCAGCTAACAAACTAGAGACTTTTGAGGAGTTTCTGTCTGAGAGAATTAGTAAGCAAATTCAGAACCAAAAGATAGTGCCAAAGTTAAATATTGATGCCTTGTTAACTCTTGATGGAGCTACACAGGAATTTGTTTCTCTTCTGCAGAAAATGGGACCTTTCGGCTCCGGCAATCCTGAGCCCAGAATTGTTTTTGAGGGTGTCCGTATTGTTAAAGCGACTATAGTTGGAAGTGATCATGTGCGTTGTTTTTTGACGAGCATTAATTCTAAGAAAAGTTTGTCAGCAATAGCTTTTCGATGTGTTGAGACTGCTTTGGGACAGGCTTTGCTCAAAAACAACGGAGTTCCAATGCACGTCGCAGGAAAATTACGCGAAAATAATTGGCAAGGAAGGACTACAATACAGTTCTTGATGGATGATGCATCCACAGTATAAATACAAAAAAATAAAATAAAGTTGTTGTAACATAAAAATGGACTTGATTTCAGTTATTGCTGAGTATAAACATCCCCGACATATTCGTTGACTTTGCGACCCCTTCGTCTAGTCAGGTCTAGGACGCCAGATTTTCATTCTGGTAACACGGGTTCGAATCCCGTAGGGGTCACCATCTACCTTATAACGTGTTGATTTTGTTTAATAAAAATAAAGTTTGTAACTTTCTAAAATAAAGTTTGCAACTTTTAGTCTTTATTCTGTTCTCCAGACCACATATCCATACCCAATTTAGCCATTTTAGCACGGCTGGCTTTTTCGATATATTTTTTGGCTTGCGACGGATTTGTCCATCCCATGATAGACATTA